>ENA-UPTF01000796-UPTF01000796.1-marine-metagenome-genome-assembly--contig:-NODE-796-length-21225-cov-11.390912_pt1 | contig 21225 bp, 16 predicted proteins | sample MGYA00238166_ERZ767019 | MGnify/ENA primary metagenome ERZ767019 (study PRJEB28930, sample SAMN06266391) | marine metagenome | isolation source: Sea water from 250 m depth | place: Atlantic Ocean... | reverse complement strand
GATCGGAAGAGCACACGTCTGAACTCTAGTCACACAGTGATCTCGTATGCCGTCTTCTGCTTGAAAAAAAAAAAAAATAAATGACTTCTTTAGGCAAGATTGAGAAGGATCAACAATAATCCCGGAAGACTTGACCATAAGTGTGATTAAATTTCAGGAAGTGGAAATAATGCTAGTGTAATTTTATTTATGGGTCATGGATAATTTCTCTTAAATTTGATTCAAGTGTCTCATATTTTTTCAAAGGTAAATAAATTATTTACTGTAAAAATGCTTATCCCTCATGGTGCAGGATGATCAGCATCAGTATATCTTCATTTCAAAAATTCATAATTAAATTTATCTATTTCTGCAGACCATATTTTACTAAAGCGATTACATTAGTCGTCCTGGATAATTCTAAGGTAATTTACTTTTATTCGCTTATTACATAAAAATCAGTGAATGTTGATTTCTTGAGCAGTTGTGATAGTTTTATCTTTGAAATTTAATTAAATTGAAGTACTTAAGTTTTTCCTATGACACCTGAGACAATAGTTAATCTGCAGAAACATCCAATAGAAGACTTGAACTACAAAAAAAACTGCAAGGCAAAGCTTGATCTAAACGGTGCCTTGGTAATGGAAAATTTTCTTACGGATGAATCTCTTGATTATTTGCAATATGAGTCCAGAGAGTTGCGTAATTTGGCCTACTTCTGTCATCAGGATCACAACGCTTATTTGCTTGAACCGGACCCTGACCTTCCTGATGAGCATATCAGGAATCTTGCTCAAACCAGTGACAAAGGATGTGTTACACACGATCAGATACCTGTGAATTCACCTCTTAGGACCCTTTATGAATGGCCCAGATTTCGGGGGTTTCTGGAAGCTGTGCTCGCGAATTCAATTTTCCCTTACACAGACACCTTGTCCTCAATCAACATAAACTACTTTGAACGCGGACAGCAGTTGGGCTGGCACTATGACAACGCGTCTTTTGCTGTAACCCTGATGGTTCAGGCACCTGAGCAGGGAGGTGAGTTCCAGTATCTTGAGCAGGTAAGAAATTTTGAAAAGTCTGATCAGGGTTTCGCCAAAACCGAAGACGTGGTCAAAGGCAGACTTCCATGCAAGACACTTTCTATGGGTGACGGAGCACTTGTACTTTTCCGCGGCCACAACTCACTGCATCGCGTAGCCCCGGTTGCAAGTGATCATGCCAGAATACTGGTTACTCTAAATTTTAACACCGAGCCAGGCATCATGCTTTCTGAACTGGCACGAATGGCATTTTTTGGTCGTTTGGAATAAAAATATTATTGTTTCAAACTACATTTTTTAAACAGGGGGAAGGATTTAATTCATGTTAGATTTTAAATTAAGCGACGAACAGCAAATGCTTGTGGGAATGACAAGAAGTTTCGTCGAGAAAGATATGATGCCTCACGAAGAAATTTTGGAGACTAAAGATATTCTTCCGTCTGACCTTGCAGCCTCTCTGAAAAAGAAATCTATTGAGATCGGACTGCACGCCTGCAATCTCCCTGAAGAAGTAGGGGGCGGTGGTTTAGATGCTGTGTCTGTAATGCTGATTGAAAAAGAACTTGGAAGGACTTCACTGGCACTAGCAGAATGTGCTCACCGTCCGTTGAATATTCTTTCTGCATGCCAAGGGAAGCAGGTAACAGAATTTCTGGAGCCTACTGTTCGAGGAGATAAACGTGATTGCATTGCAATGACAGAACCTGAAGCAGGTTCTGATTTGCGAGGAATGAAATGTAAAGCAGTCCGTGATAAAGATAACTGGCTGATCAATGGAGTAAAACATTTTATTTCACAGGCAGCTGTTTCAGATTACTGTGTGCTTTTTGCGGCAACTGGAGAAGAGGAAACTGATAAAGGCATGAAAAAGCGAATTTCTGCTTTTCTGGTTAATTTCAGTGATTCAGGTGTTGAGGTGGCACAGGGATACAAGAATGTTTCACACAGGGGATATACCAATAACATCCTTAATTTCAACAATGTCCGTATCCCTGAATGGAGAATGCTGGGAACCGAAGGCCAGGGTTTTCAGTTAATAAACGAATGGCTCGGACCTACTCGTCTTACTGTTGCCGCTACAAGTGTCGCTCGCGCGGAACGAGCTTTTGATACTGCATTAAAGTATGCTTCCACAAGGGAACAGTTTGGTCAGAAAATAGGCAAATTCCAGGGTGTTTCCTTTCCTCTTGCAGACATGTCACTGGAAATCAAACTCGCAAACCTCCTGCTGATGGAAACTTCATGGAAAATTGACCAGGGGACTGTTACACCTGAAGATTGTGCAATGGCCAAGCTTTACTGCACAGAGATGCTAGCAAGAGTTGCTGATCAGGCAATTCAGACAGCTGGAGGAATGGGATTAATGGAAGACCTCCCTCTGGAGAGAATATGGAGAGACTCAAGGGTAGAAAGAATTTGGGACGGAACTTCTGAAATTCAGCGTCATATTATTTCAAGAGCACTGCTGCGCCCGCTTGGCGCTTGAAAAGCGATCTAAATAATATCTTTGACAAGTTATGATTACGAAAGTGAAAACAGTTCCTGTTAAATTGCTGCTGAAAAAAACTATTTCATAATAATTCAAACATATCAGTTATGACAGACATTGATATTATAGTTGTTGGAAGAGGTTTGATTGGTTCTGCTACTGCCAGGCAACTTGCGAAAGCTGGAGCAAGTGTAGTATTGATTGGACCGGGAGAGCCTGAAGATAATCATTCACACAATGGTGTGTTTGGCAGTCATTATGATTCAGGAAGAATTGTTAGAATTCTTGATCCAGATCCCTATTATGCTCAGATTGCCAAAGCTTCTATAGAACAATATCGTTCATTAGAAAATCAAACAGGTACCAGCTTTTTTCACGAAGTTGGCTATCTTTCTGTTACCAACAACAGTGATTATTATTCAAATGTAGAAGCGGTGGGAAAGATGTTTTTTCCTGATGCAGAGCAATTTTTGCAAAAGGAGTCAGCAGAACGTTTCCCCTACTTTAATTTTCCTGCAGATGTACAAACAATATATCAGCAGAACATGGGAGGTTATATTAATCCACGCATGCAAATTTCAGCACAAAACAAAGCCCTTGCAATGTACAGCGGAAGGATTATTGATGATGTTGTTCTAGAAATAAGACAGAAGGATTCAGCTATTTTGGTCTATACAAATAATGAAATATTTAACTGCAGAAAGGTCATCCTCATAACTGGAGCATATGCAAATATTGGTGGTCTGATTCCTAGGGAAATTGAATATGAAATTGTGCCTCACACAATAGTATTTGGTGAGATAGCAAAGCAGCAATTACCTGCACTGAAAGGAATGCCTTCTCTCAGTTATCGTTATGGAAATGATCAGATGCGCTATATTTATTTCATGCCTCCTGTTTTGTATCCTGACGGTAAACATTATGTAAAAATAGGACATTCTTTTGGTGATACTATGCCTATTCAAAGAGAGTCTTTGACACGCTGGTTTCAAAGCGATGGAGACATGACCAGGGTTGAATGGCTAACAGATACTTTGAAAAACCTGCTTCCGGACATAAGCTTTAATAGTTTCAGCAGCAAATCCTGTGTTACAACAAAATCTCCGACAGGTAAGCAATATATCGACCAGTTTGAAGATACGCAGATTTACTCATTACTGGCAGATAATGGGAACTGTGCCAAATCTGCAGATGAGGTGGGGAGCATAGCCACAGAATTTGTGTTGAACGGACGCTTCCCCAGTACGTATAATCAGGAGGACTTCAGACTTCAGTACAGTCACTAACAATGATTTATGCAGTTCTATTCCACTTTTGCTAAAATATTTTTTTAGCTCCGTGGATACAGAGTTTCAGTATTACCATCAACTCCCACTATTTGTCCCGAGATATGTTTTGCGCTGTCAGAACTGAGAAAGCATATCAACTCTGCAATTTCTTCAGGGTCAACAAAGCACTGCATTGATGTACCGATTTTATACATTCTGCGTACAGTTTCAGTATCCAGCTTTTCTGCTTCTGCATGTGCAGAAATCACACGTTCCAAACGATCACCGCTGACATTGCCGGGTACGATACCATTTACTCGTATATTGTCCGTACCAAGTTCCATGGCCAAAGATTTTGTAAGGCCTGTTACTGCCCATTTTGCTGCAACGTATGGGCTTCTTGTGGGATAGCCCATTATGCCTGCACCTGAAATTAAGTTGATGATTACTCCATTCTGTTGCTGTTTAAAAATTGGCACAGCACGGCGAGTGCAGTAAAACTGAGAGTCAATGCAGACTGCCATACAATCACGCCATTCATCGTCAGTGATATTTTCAATAAGTTTAGTGGGGCCAGCAATACCTGCATTGTTAACAAGAATATCAAGTCCGTAATTCTCAATCTGTTGGAACATCGTATCAACTGCAGTGGAGTCAGAGACATCACATGCAAAGGTTTTAATCTCTTCTTCCATATCCCGCAATTTTTCCGCGTCAATGTCACATATAATTACTTCAGCCCCAAGTTTATGCATAGACAACGCAGTTGCTCTACCAATACCTGCTGCTGCTCCGCTTATAAACACGCGTTTACCTTTAAGTGTGATTTCCATGTAGCGAAATATAAAATGTTAAATAATAAAAAAAACTGTTACTGACAATTTTAATAAAAATAAATAACATAATTCAATCTTCATCTTATTAAATTTAATCAAGATCTTCAGATCTATTTACTCCTAAAACTCAAAATATTATGAACCTCGAACGTCTTTTCCGACCTCAATCCGTTGCTGTCTATGGGGGAAAATGGTCGGATTATGTAGTTCAGCAATGTCGCAAGCTGGGTTTCCCAGGAGAGATCTGGCATGTTCACCCCACCAGAAAAGACTGTATTAATTCATCAGATAATCTCCCGGGAGTTCCAGATTCTGTTTTTTTGGGAATAAATCGCGATCTTACTGTAAAGGAATTACATGCTCTCAGAAAGATAGGCATTGGAGGTGCGGTTATTTTTGCGTCCGGATTCAATGAAGAAAAGGACGGAGCTGATTTCGCCCTAAAACTTGACCATGCTGCTGGAGAAATACCATACATCGGCCCGAACTGTTATGGATTTGCCAATTTTTTCGACAGAGTGGCTCTCTGGCCTGATCAGGTTACAGGTGAATCTTTAGAACGAGGTGTGGCGTTCATTTCCCAGAGCGGGACCATTTCCATCACTGTAATGGGGCAACGCAGGTCACTGCCAGTTGGTTATGTGATTACGGTTGGCAACCAGCAGAGACTTGCGGCAGAAGATTTGATTCGATATTGCGCAGAAGATGACCGAGTGACAGCAATAGGTCTCTATCTGGAAGGTATTCTCGATTTGCAAAAATTTATTGATTCAGTGGATCACGCCAAGTCTCTCGGGAAACCTATCGCCCTTATCAAGGTCGGGAGGTCCAGTCAGAGTCAAAGTATTGCCAAGACTCATACAGGCGCATTGACAGGTTCTGATGAGCTACATGATGCGCTATTTAAAAGGTTAGGTGTTGCTCGTTGTGAGACACTCAGTGCATTGGTAGAAACACTCAAGATATTTCATTGTTACGGACCTTTGCCTTCCAATAGAATTCTGGTAATGGGAGCATCCGGAGGAGATATGTCCATGGTTTCAGATACTGCTAAGGGGTTTGACTTGAACTTTTCTGCAATTCCGGAAGATAAACTAGACGCATTGAGGGCAACAGTTGGCCAACGTGTTAAATTAGGTAATCCTCTTGATTTTCAGACTGCAACATGGTTTGATTATTCAAAACTGAGTGAAATGTTTGATGTCCTGCTGAAATGCGGTTATGCTGTTACGGTTTTGATGCTTGATCCACAGGATGAAACTGAGGCAGACACTGAATCCTTCGACAATGTGATTGAGATGCTTCTGGAAGCAGTTCAAAAAAAATCTGCTCATGCTGCTTTGATGACGTCCTTGCCGGAAAGTCTGTCTAGGTCAACACGCGAAAAATGCTTGGGTTCAGGTGTTGTTCCGTTGCAGGGCCTTTTGGAATCCATTGAAGGGCTGCATCATGCTGCTAAACTAAGCAGGGTTTGGAAAGAATGGTCACCTCCTAAGATTTTTCCTTCTTCTCCCGAAGGGTTTAAGGTAAGGACTTTAAATGAATTTGAAGCTAAAAATCTACTTAACCAATACCAGATAAATGTTCCAAAAAACAGACTGGCCGGTGCCGAAAAGGTTGAAGAGGCTGCAGAAGCAATTGGTTTTCCGGTGGTTTTAAAAGCGGTTGTGCCTGAAATCCTGCACAAAACAGATAGCGGAGGTGTTGCTCTTAACCTGAAAAATGTTTCTGAATTAAGCGATGCCCTTTCAAAAATGTCTGGAAAAAGTGATACTTTTTTAGTTGAAGAAATGATCTCTGACTGCGTGGCTGAGTTGATACTGGGAGTGACCACGGATGCCCAGTTCGGTCTGTCTTTGACACTAGGTGCCGGAGGAATTATTACAGAATTGCAGAAAGATTCGGTTGTATTGATGATGCCTTTATCAAAAAATCAGGTGAAAGAATCAATCAGTAAATTGCGTGCAAACAAACTCCTCAATGGCTGGAGAGGTCAGCCCAAAGCAGATTCAGAGCAGTTAGTTGAAACAGTAATGTCCTTTGAAAAATTTGTAAAAAGCAACATTGACCATCTTGCGGAATGTGAGATTAACCCTTTAATCGTGCGTCCTTCCGGAAAGGGTGTGGTTGCAGCGGATGCACTTATCATGATGAAAGAAAAATAATGTCTAATTCACCATTCGTTCTTAACCAAGTTGGACCAGTCATGGAAATTACACTTTCCAAAGGCAAGGCAAATGCCATAAGTGCTGAAGATAGTCGGAAATTGAACCGGGTGTGGGAAACATTCAGAGACGATCCTGAGATGCGTTTTGCCATTCTAACGGGCAAAGGAGAAAAATTTTTTTCTGCAGGGTGGGATCTGAAAAATGTGGCTGATACAGGAGAAGAATCTGACTCGGACTACGGCGCTGGTGGTTTTGGAGGGTTAAACTATCCACGAAATTTTAATAAGCCGGTGATTTGTGCTGTAAACGGAATCGCGTGTGGTGGTGGTTTTGAAATTATGCTTGGATGCGACATTATTGTTGCTGAGGAACATGCCACTTTCGCACTCCCTGAGATAAATGTAGGGGTACTTCCAGATTGCGGAGTTGTAAAGCTCAGGAGAAGGGTCCCTTATCATGTTGCTGTTGAAATGATGATGACTGGACGCTGGATGGATACCGAAGAAGCCAAACACTGGGGACTTGTTAACCATATTGTTCCAAAAGGACAGGGACTGACAAAGGCCCGTGAAATTGTGGAACAACTTGCTGCAGGACCACCTCTTCTTTATCCTGCAATAAAACAGGTGCTCAGGATGACTGAAATGGTACCTGAAAATGAAGCTTTTGCTGTCCATGATGCCTGTTCTTCAGTAGAAACTGTCAACCGATCAGAAGACATGAAGGAAGGGGCAAAAGCCTTTGCTGAAAAACGTGAACCTGTATGGAAAGGAAAATGACTCTTATCAAAGCTGCAGTTTGCCGTGAATTTGGAAAACCACTGGTAATTGAGAAAGTTGAGCTGCTACCTCCAAATTATGGAGAAGTACAGGTAAATCTTGCAGCCTGTTCAATTTGTCACAGTGATATTCTTTACGCTGAAGGAGCATGGGGGGGAGATCTTCCGGCAATATATGGACATGAAGCTGCCGGAGTAGTGACAGATGTTGGCGCTGGAGTAACAAATGTAAAAGCAGGAGAACATGTACTGGTAACTTTAATTAGATCCTGTGGAACATGTCATTACTGTTCTCAAGGAAATAAAGTTCAATGCAACAGTGTTTTTCCATTGGATGAGCAAAGTCCTCTTAGAACTTCAGAGGGAGAATTGATCACACATGGACTCCGGACTGCAGCGTTTGCAGAATCAGTGGTAGTTGACTCTTCGCAGGTAGCGCCAATTCCAAAAGAGATTCCCCTTGATAGTGCTTCAGTCCTGAGCTGCGGGGTCATCACAGGTTTCGGCGCTGTAGTCAATACTGCAAAAATTCAATCAGGATGCAATGTGGTGGTCATGGGAACTGGAGGAGTTGGTCTTAACAGTGTACAGGGAGCCTCCATTGCCGGGGCTGAAAGTATTATAGCTCTGGACCTTTCAGATGAAAAACTGGAAGCAGCTAAAAAATTTGGAGCTACACATGCTGTAAATGTAAGCCGTGAAAAGCCAACAAAAGCAGTATATGGCATAACAGAAGGAAGAGGTGCTGACTACGTTTTTGTTACTGTTGGAGACAAAAACGCCATTGAACAGGGTTTTAAAATTCTCGGCAGAGGCGGGACTCTGGTGATTGTAGGCATGACCGCAGACGGAGTGAAAGTTGAATTTGATTCCTGCAAATTTGCATCAATTGAACAAAGTATGCTGGGCAGCAAAATGGGATCTACCCGTTTGGTGACAGACATTCCATGGTACATATCCCTGTACCAGCAAGGCCGGCTCAAACTTGATGAATTGATTACCGGTCGCTATCCACTGGAAGAAATAAATCAAGCTATTGCTGATGTAAGTCGAAGTGATACATTGCGAAATGTGATTGTTTTTTGACCTTTTATTTTCTGAGATTCAAAAAATTAACAGTTCACATAATGCAATTCCAGCCAGTTAATTCTTATAAAGTTTTTTTACTTTTGTAGAATTATTCACCCTCAGTAAAAAGTATAAAAATTGTCTGTATTAAATTGAACAATTTCAGATATATGAATTAGCATGGACAAAAAAACAAGAGACCATGATGCTATGATGCAGGGACTGAACTGGTGGGGTATACCTACGCTTTTTCGATGTCCTTATAATACAGATACAAAAGGATGTGATATAGCACTCGTTGGTGTGCCGCACAGCACAGGAAATGGAACAACAGAAAGAGATCAGCACTTGGGCCCAAGAGCAGTAAGGAACATTTCGGCATTGGGGAGGCGTGCTCATCTAAAATTTGGCCTTGTCCCATGGGACATATGCGATATTCGCGACTTAGGGGATGTACCTCTTCCAGAAGCAAATAACAATGAAAAGTGTATAGAACATATTACTGATTTTTATACCCGTATTGCTGAAACAAAGACTCGACCACTTTCAGTTGGTGGAGACCATTCGATTACTGGAGGTATACTTCAAGCGATTGCGTCTCCAAATTCAAATTTGACTGGAGGGGAGAAGGCGGTGTTATTACATTTCGATGCTCATACGGACACTTTTCACCAGCTTGATCACTTTCTGGGAGCAATAAAATCCGCAGCGCACTGGGCAAGCTATCTGGTTCGTGATGGTTTTGTTGATGCTTCAAGTAGTGTGCAGATAGGTATTAGGGGCAATCCCCGTACTTTGGATTGGCTGGATTCAAGTTATGAATTGGGATACGAAGTTATTACCAAACAAAAATACGATGAATACGGTACAGAACGCTGTTTAGAAATCATCCATGAAAGAGTAGGCGATAAGCCTCTTTATATAACTTTTGATCTGGATTGTTTGGACCCAGTTTTTGCACCGGGAGTAGCCAACCTGGAACCAGCAATTGAAGGGTTCTCAATGAAAGATGTTTTGGGACTGCTGCAAGGGATGCGCGGCAAAAATATTATAGGTGGTGATGTGGTATGCTTAATGCCGACTAAGGATTCACCTAACCAAATTACTGCTCACGTAGCCAATTCAATACTATTCGAAATGGTCTGTTTAATTGCTGATAATTTTCAGAATTCTCCAGGAAAAAATTAGGATCAAGAATACTTCCAATCTGTTACCTGCACTGAACAATTCGAACACAAAAGCAAACTTCTAGAAAGTCCATAATCAAGAATTCTCTTATCTTAGATGCCATTAAAAACCTATGAGGATTTTAGAAAGTTCAGCAATTCATAGCATCGAAACCTTCAGTAATAGGTTTATCGGGCTTTTGAGAGTCCGCACCGAAGATGGTTCTGAAGGGTGGGGACAAGTTTCGCCCTACAACGCAGATATAACTTCATTAGTTGTTCATCGTCAGATAGCTCCTTATGCTCTGGGATCAGAAGCTCTTGATATTGAAAAACTTGTCGAGGAAATCCCGGAAAAAGAGCATAAATTCCCTGGTTCTTATCTGCGCCGTGCACTTGCAGGGCTTGAAACTGCACTGTGGGATTTGAGGGGTAAGCTTGAAAATAAAAGCGTATGTGAACTGTTGGGAGGGAAACCAAGACCATTCAGGGTTTATGGCTCCAGTATGAAACGGGATATTACACCCCAGGCTGAAGCGGAGCGGTTATGCAGGCTTAGAGATGAATTTGGATTTGATGCTTTTAAATTCCGTGTGGGAAAGGAGTGTGGGCATGACGAAGATGAGTGGCCGGGGCGTACTGAAAAAATTGTGCCCACAGTCCGAAAAACTCTGGGAGATCAAGTATCACTCCTTGTTGACGGCAACAGCGCTTACACACCCCAGAAAGCTATTTCAGTTGGGAGAATGCTGGAAGATAATGGGATTTGCCACTTTGAGGAGCCGTGTCCCTACTGGGAACTGGAATGGACTAAACAGGTCACTGATGCGCTCAATTTGGATGTTACCGGTGGGGAACAGGACTGTGATCTCACAATCTGGAAAAGAATGATTGATATGCGTGCTGTAAATGTTGTTCAACCTGATGTGTGCTACCTTGGAGGAGTTACGAGAACACTTAAGGTTGCCGAAATGGCACGTCAAGCTGAATTGCCCTGCACTCCACACTCCGCAAACCTCTCCCTAGTTACTGTTTTTACTCTTCACCTTATGGGCGCACTGAAAAACGCAGGACCATATGTTGAATTTTCAATTGAAGGAACTGATTATTATCCATGGCAGGAAGGAATCTACGATCCTGCTCTGGTTGTTAAAGATGGGAAAGTACAGATTCCTGATGGCCCTGGGTGGGGGGTTGAAATTAATCCTGACTTTCTGGAAAAGTCTCAATACCAGATCAGCAATCTGAAATGAAATTAATATTTAAATTTGATTTTTTTCGATACGTGTTTTTCAGAAAACCCTGAATGAGATGATCGTGATCAATACTGAATTTCCAGCTGATATAATTCTGTATATTGATAAGTTGGGCTTCCGAGATCGACCTCCAGAAAAATAGATTTTTTTCAAATTACATGTACAGTAATTTCACAAATTAGAGGAATTTTTAGATTAGTTTTGTTTAGACAAAAAACAGTATAAAAAATTATAAAACTTCACATATTTTTAGTTAATTCATGCTTGTAAATAACTTGAAAGTGTATGTGGTGGGGAATCCACCTCCACACCATGGAGGGAGATACTTCATTTTTCTCAAACTTTTTACCGATAACGGAATTGAAGGAGTGGGAGAGGTATATTGCGCAACTTTTCATCCGCATGTTATTGAAAAGATGATAGAAGATGTGTTTGAACGTCATGTACAGGGAATGAATCCTTTCCGTATAGAATCTCTTTGGAGAAGTGTGTACGGCAGAGGTTACTCAATGCGTCCAGATGCTTCACTGATGGGAGTGCTGAGCGGTTTGGAGATTGCTCTCTGGGATATATGCGGGAAAGCAGTAGAGAAACCAGTATACGAACTGCTTGGAGGAAAGGTTCATGAAAAACTTCGAACCTATACGTACCTATACCCGAAAACCGGAAGTGCATACACTGATGAAAGCCCAAGTGTTTATGATGATCCAAACCTTGCAGCTGAAGCAGCCAGTGAATGTGTGGCACAGGGCTTTACTGCAATAAAATTTGATCCAGCAGGACCTTATTCAGTATTTGATCCGCGTCAGCCTTCAATGGAAGCAATGGATCGATCAGAATTATTTTGCAGACGCATTAGGGAGGCTGTGGGCAGCAAAGCAGATTTGCTTTTTGGCACACATGGGCAGTTTGCCCCTTCAGGAGCAATCAGGCTTGCAAGACGTTTGGAGGCATATGATCCTCTTTGGTTTGAGGAACCAACTCCTCCGGAGAGTCCTGAAGAAATGGCAAAAGTTGCACGTCAGACTAAAATACCTGTTGCCACTGGTGAAAGACTGACAACAAAATACGAATTTGCACGTGTGCTTAAAACAGGAGCAGCATCCATTTTGCAGCCTGCTCTTGGCCGTGTAGGTGGAATTCTTGAAGCCAAAAAAATTGCAGGTATGGCTGAAAGCCATTATGCCCAGGTGGCACCTCATCTCTATTGCGGCCCAGTTGAAGGAGCGGCAAACATCCAGATCAGTACCTGCATCCCAAATTTTTTGATTTTAGAGAGCATAGGACGCTGGGAAGGTTTTCATGCGCAAATACTTAAAAAGCCTGTGGAATGGGATTCTGGATTTGTGATTCCCCCGACAGAACCGGGACTTGGCGTGGAGTTAAACGAGGAAGTTGCTCTGGCAAATGCTTACAATGAAAAAGATCTGCATCTTGAAATGGCTGAAAAACCAATTCACTAAGACGCTCTTTTTAAGCCATCTGACCTGAAAAAAGGAAGCGGTTCACGCAAAAAAAATAATTTCCTGATTCCCCTTTTTCGTCTAGATCATCCAGCCATTTTTGGGACTGTTCTTTGGTAATAAACCCTTTTTTTAATGCATTTTTGGTTATCCAATTCATCATTCCGTGCGAAAACTGACTTGGAGTATATTCTGTATTAAGTATCGGTATTGGTTCCACATCAATATTGCAGAAACCATTATTTAACAGGAACCGGCCAAGTCGTACAGGCAGATTAGGACTGGGAACTGCCGCATCCCAGGCTGAGAAAATTTTTCTTGTGATAGAATCATAATCGCTGTTCAGTACCACACCTCGCCAGTCGGTTTCAACAACAATAATCCTGCCCGCAGGTTTGAGAACCCTTTTGATTTCCGAAATCACCTGAGCAACATCATTTACGTAGAGCAGTACCTGTGTACAACAAGCTGCATCAAAAGATTCTTCTGGAAAAGGTAAATCATTAGCGTTTGCCTCAGAGAATTCGGTGTTTCGGAGGTTTTCGCATCTTTTATTTGCATGGCGTATCATCTCTGAATTTTGGTCAATTCCACTTACTCTTCCGGAATCTCCTGTTTGTAATGCGATCTCATATGAGAGGAAACCTACTCCGCAACCTACGTCCAGAATTTTCTCTCCGCGTTTTACAGATAATTTGTTTAATGTATGCTGACGCTGTCGGACTATTTCCGGAAGCTGGTAACTTTTCTCCAGTTCTTCAGCTTCAGTGCTTTGTTTTTTAAGGGATTTGTTCATAAAAAAATAATTTAATTTTTATTTTTCTGTTAGTCGTTTTTGTCTGAGAAACAATCTCTTTGGATTATCACCAGCCAGGAAAAGAGCTGTTATTACTACAGCAACACCTATGTACTGGGGCATTGCCAGTTGCTCACCAAGCAGAATTATGGCAGCAACTATTGAGATTAGCGGTTCAACGTTCAGAATGAGACTTGCCTGTGCAGATCCGGTATGTTTTGTACCGGTAAATAAAAAAAACTGTCCAATTGTAAACAGTAAACATACTGCTCCTATTCCTGTCCATCCCAAAATTGTATGATTGATGGAAAAAGTATCGGAATAAAACATGACAGCACCAACTAGAAAAACCGCAAGAGTGTTGGAGTAAAAAAGCAGGACAGGAGTGGCAATCATCTGAACCGCTTTTGAACCTGCAACAATATATCCTGCTGATGCTACAGATCCACAAAGCACAAGAACAATTCCAAGCAAGTCAAGTACTTCCCAGGTTGGGCCCAGGCTTAGAGCAAGTCCAAAAAATGCCACTATGAAAGCAAAAAGTTTGTGAAGTTTTGGAATTTCCCTGTCAATTATATAATTAATGATTAAAACCCAAAATGGAAATGTAAAAAAAAGTAAAACACTTAGACTTACAGGAATATACTTTACAGAACCTAAATATCCCAGACTCATTACTGAAATACAAATTCCAGTTACTACAATTTTTAATTGTAACGGTAATCTGGGAACAACCTGTTCCTTGCTTTTTTTACCTGATTGTATTTTACTACCAGTCCAAAAAGACCATAGACCCATCAGTATGCTTGTAGAAAGTATACGAAAAAAAACCACTGTATGGGGAGTGGCCCCTTCGTCGTAACTTATTTTGGCTAAAGTCGTAATAAGACCGAATGAAAAGGCACAGCTGATCAAATAAAAATAACCTCTGGGAATCATTTTTTGACCTGTGTCATTCCTGGGTCATAAAGGGGACTCAAATGCAGCTTACAGTCATATCTGACAGTGGCAACTTCCAGTTCATAACTTCCAGAATCAAGGAATTCCCTGTCTACACCATCCGGATGACGTACATAGCCGTAACCGATGTTTTTTTGCACTGTATAACCCCATCCTCCACTGGTCAGCCATCCTGCCACCTCACCGTTACGTATAATTGTTTCACGGCCAAGAAGTACAACTTCCGGATCGTCAATGGTAAAGCACGCAAGCATCTTTTTTAGCGGCTTTTTTTGTTTGTACAATAATGTTTCCCTTCCTGTGAATTCTGTTCCGGAATTAATTTTGACTGCCCAGCCCAGACCTGCTTCAAATGGAGTATTATCGGAAGTAATGTCAGTGCCCCACTCACGATATCCTTTCTCCAGACGCAGGGATTCGATAGCACGATAACCGGCATTTGCAATTCCATATTTTTTACCTTCATCCATTAAAGCTTTATAAACAGATTCTGCTGAACTGCGGGGAATGTGCAGTTCCCAGCCGAGCTCACCTACATATGTAATTCTTAAAGCTAAAACTGAATGTCCGTTTATTTCAATATTACGGCATGTACCAAAGGGGAAAACTTCATTTTGCAGGTCGCTTGGAGTTATTTTTGAGAGAACTTTACGGGATAATGGTCCCATTAGCGAAAATACAGCCCATTCTTCTGTTATATCCCTTAGTTCTATTTCTTCAGTACTGTAAAGCTGACTTCGTATCCATGAATCTGTATGAGTACGGAATCCTGTTCCGCTGATTATATAATATTCATCCTGAGATAATCTGGCAGCAGTCACATCACATTCGATGCCGCCTTTTGAATTGAGCATTTGGGTGTAGGTTATTGTACCTTCAGGTTTAGCCACGTTGTTCGCGCAAATTCTTGATAGAACCATCTCAGAGTCTGCACCTGTTACTCGGAATTTTGCAAATGAGCTTTGATCAAAAACTGCTACACTTTCCCGTACCTTGCGATGTTCTTTAGCGACGAAAGGGAACCAGTTTTGCCTGCCAAAAGAATAAACGTCTTGCGGGATAAGATTTTCAGTAGCAAACCAGTTTGGTCGCTCCCAACCCAGCTTTGAACCAAAACAGGCTCCTTGTTTTTTCAATTTCTCAAAAATTGGAGATTTAAGATAAGGACGGCCACTTTTGTGTTCTTCGTGAGGCCAGCTGATTGAGTAATGCTTGCCGTACAGCTCAAGAGAGCGGCTGCGGGTCCACTCTTTATCCTGATGTACTTTACTGAATCTACGTATATCGACCACCCATAAATCCATTGGAGGCTCATTTGCAAGTACCCACTCAGCCAATGCTTTCCCGGCACCACCTGCCGATGCAATTCCAAAAGCATTAAACCCGGCACCTACGAAAAAGTTCTTTACTTCCGGTGCTTCTCCCAAAATAAAATTTCCATCTGGAGTAAATGATTCCGGTCCGTTTATCAGTTTGCGGATGCCAGCATTTTCAAAGGCAGGAACACGTTCCACTGCAGGAATCATAAATTGTTCAAAATGCTTATAATTTTCCTGCAGAAGGCTGAAGTTAAATTCTTCAGGGATACCTTCAATTGCCCATGGTACAGGGTTTGGTTCATAACCCCCCATCGCAAGACCACCAACATCTTCCTTCCAGTATGTGAGCTTGTCCGGGTCACGTAAAGTGGGCAAATCTTTAGTTATACCCTCAATAGGTTCAGTAACCAGGTATTGATGCTGCACCGATACAAGGGGGACACTTACACCAGCCATTTGCCCAACCGCGTTTGCCCACTGTCCGGCACAATTAATTAATTTTTCGCAAAGTATTTCTCCACCTTCTGTTTGAACAGCAGCTATCTTTCTGCACCCAGATGTATCTGTGTTTTCAGTTCGTATTCCAGTAACTTTTGTCTCTTCAATTATCTTAACACCACTTCTTCGAGCACCCCTGGCAAGAGCCTGAGTTATGTCAGAAGGATTGATCTGGCCATCAGTGGGCAAATAAGCTGCACCGACAAGGTCATTAGTTTCCATTAGCGGCCAACGTTCTTTTGCTTCCTGCGGACTAAGAAGTTCCATATCTAAACCGAAGCTGTGTGCAGTGGTGGCCTGCCGTTTTAGTTCCGTCCAGCGATCATTTGTACAGGCCAGACGCATACCACCATTCATTTTCCAGCCTGTTGCTTGACCTGTTTCTAACTCAATTTTTCGATATAAATCCACGCTGTTTTTTAATACCTGTGTAATGTTTGCAGAACTGCGCAGCTGTCCTACTAAACCAGCAGCGTGAAAAGTGCTGCCACAGGTTAGTTGTCCTCTTTCCAGTAATAATACGTCCTTTGCTCCTTCTTTGGCTAAATGATAGGCGACACTGCATCCAATTATTCCACCGCCTATAATTATTATTTGTACTTCATCAGGCAGTGATTTATTCATATATTTCTAAATTCAGCAAAAGTATTTTCAAATCGTTCAAGATTTTCGGCGGTATATTGTACATAGTCGAAATCAAGTGTTGAATATATTTCTGATACCATGCTCCACATTGATTCGCGTAGCAGGGAGGCGCATTTCATGGCAAAATAGCGTTTCCACAAATCGTCTGAAACCTCATTCTCAAAATACATTTCCAGAAGTTCCCGTTCAAGACCTTCAGCATATTCATTATTTGAAGCAAGGTTAGCCAAATCAAACAATGGACTGTTGAACCCGGCATAATCCCAGTCAACCAGCCACAGTCTATTATTATCTTCTATAAAGTTTCCTGACAGTAAATCGTTGTGTCCATAAAATAAATCAATTGTACCAACTGTTTTTTCCAATTCATGATTTATTTCCAGGAAACGCGACAACTTCTGAATCATCCTGCTTTTGCTTTCCTTTAGTGTATTTACATAACCTCGTATTACCTGAAAAACCCAGAAGATTAGTGAACTGCCGGGAAGATATAGAGGCATTTGCTGATGACAGGTTTTAAGCAGGGGGACCACTTTTTTCAGGGTTGAAATATTTCGCAGGTTTTCTGGTTCCAAAGTTTTACCATTAATGAATCGCAGAACCATTGCTCCTGTTTCTGCATACACAACTTCCGGTGAAATCCCACATTTATGGGCCGCCCTGCTGGCTGCTAGCTCATTGAAGCGGTAGACACCATGTTCAGGAATATCTACGCCTAGTCTTACAAAAAATTTTTCATTGCCATGTTCAACCAAAAAATTTCGGTTTGTGATACCTCCTTCCAATGGTTCACAGTGGATTGTATGTTCCCAACAATTTAGAGATTCAACTCTTTTTAAATAATCAGTTGTCATCTAACCTTGAACAACAAAAATTCTATATTTATCTAACTGCAGCAACTGTTGCGGGTATTAAAAATCAATACCAACTTTGTACTTGAAATCATTTGTTTTTTACTTTTGAGCAGCAGCTTGAGGTTCTATTTTATATGCTCAAGCCAGTTTTACGCCCTTCGTAGATAACGAAAGGAGCTTGGCGAGGTCCGGCGCTATCACCGATATTAATTATATTCAGTCCTGATCCGTGAAGTTCATTAAAAAGGGAATCTTCTGCAATGTTTGGAGTAGCAAATACCAGAGAGTTGGCTTGGACAAATTGTTTTTTCCCATTAAGAAAATTAAAAACTTCCGCACCTTCACGATTCCAGCTTGTGATTGCCGACTCAAGAATGAAGTCTACCCCCAATTCAGCCAGCCTCTTCCTTAGAGGATAGTCTGCAGCTGTTCGCTGCAGTTCCTTTCCTACCAGTGGATCAGGAGTAACCAGGGTTACCGCGTGTCCTTCTTCAGCAAGTTTCCACGCGGTTCCACAGCCTTTCCAGTTGCCTCCTTCATCCAGGAGCAATACACTTTCCCCAACTAGTGCCCTGCGTGCCATCACATCTTCTGCAGAATATACACCTCCAATTTCAATTCCAGGCAGTTTTTCCATATGTGGAATTGCTTTTTGGAATCCTGTATCGGCAGGATATGAGCCTGTGGCAAATACAGTTACATCAGCATCAAATCTCTTAATTTCATCTGCTTCCATAAGGGTGTTTAAGCGCACCTCAACCTTCATTTGGGAAAGCTGCCTAAAGTACCAGTCTAAAAGGTCTATGATCTGACCGCGTCTTGGCTGCATGCCGGCCAAACGGAATTGTCCACCCAGATTATCATTTGCCTCAACAATCGTGACTTTGTGTCCGCGCTCAGCAGAAACCCTTGCTGCTTCCAGACCGGCAGGTCCGCCTCCGACCACAAGTACGCGTTTGGGAGCTGTTGATTTTGTGAAGCGGTCGCCGTTCCATTCGAATTCACGCCCTGCAGAAGGATTTACCAGACAGGATATCCAGTAGTCTCGGCTCCGTCTTCCCCAGCACATCTGGTTGCAGGACAGGCAGGGTCTGATGTCATCAGCACGACCGTCTCGTGCCTTGTTTGATAAATGAGGATCAGCAATTTGCCCTCTTACAATTGACACAAGATCAGCCTGCTCCCCAGACAAAACAGCCTCTGCGTTTTCAGGCGTTCTTATATGACTTTCAGCAATTACCAGTGCATGTGAAACATTTGTCTTGATGGCTTCTGCCAGATCAGCTCCGAGTCTTTCAGGATAAATAAAGGTAGGCATCAGCTTGTAAAAGTCGAAATAGCTTCCTGAGCCACAGGTTACATAGTCCAGCAGCTGATCTTTGTCATGATAAGCAATGATTTCTGCGATAGATTCACGCTGCAGTGAGACTTCGAAATCAGGTTCATCATTTACGGCAATGCCGATTATGAAATCTTCTCCACAAAGTTTACGTATACGTGTGATTATTTCTCTTGAGATACGTGTACGGTTTTCCAGTGAACCTCCCCAGCGGTCTCCTCGACGGTTTGACCAAGGTGTCCAGAATTGATCAACCATTCCGTGATATGCCGCCCATACTTCTACACCGTCAAAACCAGACTTGTGACACCTTCTTGCCGCTTGAACAAAACCGTCAATGGTTTCCTCAATCTCATTTTCATTCATCGCATGGCTGCCGTCAGAATCATGGTAACTTGGCAACCCGGAAGGCGACCAGTTTGCATGAAATGAGTTGTCAGCATCTCCATGCTGTCCAACATGGTACAACTGCTGAAGGATCAAAGCTCCTTCTTCATGAACAGCATCAGTGATCTTTCTGAAGAATGGGATGATTTCGTCTGTGCTGTGCTTGAAATTTCCCCTTGTGAGTACTGCTGCAGGATGAACAGGCATAGGCTCAATTACAAGCATTGCAGCCCCGCCAAGCGCCCTTTCCCTGTAGTAGGCAATATGCCTGTCTCCAGGGAATCCTTGCTCAGACATGTTTGCTGTGTGGGCACCGAAAACTATGCGGTTGCGCAGGGTTTTGCCTCGAAGTTTGATTGGAGAAAAAAGGCGAGGAAAATGATTGTTAGTTTTCATTTAACAATATAAAATCTTCTACAAAACTGACAAATAAACAGCAACTACTAAATTTAAGTAAAATTTAAGCAGTGTCTGCCAGTACTGACTTTGCCCATTAGTTGAAAATGAGAACTGCTGTTAAAAGTACCGTTTCAGTTAAAGAATAAGTCAATATATTAGACGATTAACCTGCTTTTTTCTGAAACTGCCCGGAGCAAATTCTCTGAAAGAGGTCTTGAAGAATAAGAGGAGCAAGAGAACTTTGGAACTTTATGCGTAAATCAAGTTCAGCAAGCTCACTGTAAATATTTTGCAGTTCTACACTTGTGAAGTTTCGTGCCTGTGCCAGGACTTGTTTGCTCAGAAATGCTGGAAGAGAAATTTTATTTATAATTTCTGATTCTTTATAAAATTGGTCGAGCATGCTGTGAATAGTCAGTAGTCGCCGAAACTGCATGATGATCAGGGAAAAGAGCCTTACATGCTCACGTGGTGTAACCTGGAGCTGTTGGTCAAGAATTTCCAGTGCAGGAAGCAATTCTTTTCTTGACAAAGCTTCCGTCATGCGGAAAACAGAAAAATGTTTGTGACCGCGAATATGTTCTTTGATCATTTCTTCTGTGATTTTTTCTCCTGATAAATATAGACTGAGCTTTTCCAGTTCATGGTCCAGATCCATCAGGTCACTTCCAACAATATCTATAAGTAATCTTGCAGCATCTGCTGAAAGAGGAAGTCCTTTGGTATCACCCCTCTGAATAACCCAGTTAAAGGGAGTGGCATTTTCATAGACTGTAAATTTTTTTATCAAACCTGTCTTCTTTATGCTTTGGAATAATGGATTACTGAAATCCTGTTCGCGTGTTGCCGTACTCGTGAATACAAACCAAATACTTTCTGGAGGGTTTTTTATTATTCTCTCAACAGTTTCATACAACAGGTGCTGATTATTTTTTTCCGAATTGTTTTTGGACTTCTTAACCATTTCAAAGTTATCAATCCGGATAACTTTACGATCAGTAAGCATCGGTAATGTTTCACAGCTTATCAGCAAGTCTTCAACATTTTGTCTTCCGGAGTCTCCTGTGGTTTTCAGCAATTCATGTGAGTTGAAGCGTTCCAGGGCCCATTCATGTTGCCTACCTTTAAGTCGGTCCTCAATTATAGAATCGACTGTCTCCTCAACTAACAGTTGCTGATTGCCGTAAATCAGACATAATTTGTGTAAATTATTTTCAAAAGTCATAACAGATGGTTTTCTATGAATGAGAATCCGGCAAACTTTCCCTTATCATCTTACGCACTTCCATTGGTAAGGTTGCTTCCAGAGCTCTTTCTGCGAGAGATTTTGCATCTGCAATTGATATTTCTGAGAGTCTCCTTTTGACGACAGGAATTAAGGGTGCATTCATGCTGAGTGAATTAATTCCTAATCCAGCCAGAATTACACAACCGTCCGGGTCTGAAGCCATTTCCCCGCATATCTCAACAGGTTTTTGATATTCCTGTGCGGTTTTTACCAGTTTATCAAT
>ENA-UPTF01000795-UPTF01000795.1-marine-metagenome-genome-assembly--contig:-NODE-795-length-21241-cov-3.745558_pt1 | contig 21241 bp, 15 predicted proteins | sample MGYA00238166_ERZ767019 | MGnify/ENA primary metagenome ERZ767019 (study PRJEB28930, sample SAMN06266391) | marine metagenome | isolation source: Sea water from 250 m depth | place: Atlantic Ocean | study... | reverse complement strand
ACAAGACGGCCTAGGTTTTTCCGCTGAACACTGCAAGCAACCAAACGTCACCTAACCAAAACCAGCTATACCAGTGAAGGGCCCACAGAATCCTGCGGGCCTGATCAATTTCCAGGGAGATCATGATGGTTGACCAACTACCGGACGAACTGCGAACTCTCAAGAACCAGATGAAATCGTTCATCAACGATGTTGTAATTCCTCGCGAACCTGAGCTAATGCGCGAAGACTCCGTTTCTGAGGCAACAGCGGCGGAGCTTAAAACGAGCGCCAAGAACGCTGGCTTATGGGCTCTGGGGCACCCAGTTGAAATTGGAGGGGGCGGCCTTCCCTTTATGGATTTCGTCTACTTGAACGAAGTCATCGGACGCTCTCATTGGGGCCAGTGGGCAGTGGGCAGTCTGTCTATGCAAGATTCGATCATGTTGCATCAGTATGCGAGTGACGATCAACGGGCACGATTCTTAGAACCCTTAGTTGCGGGGGAAATTTACCCATCAGTTGGATTGACCGAGCCTGAAGTCGCGGGATCCGATCCAACACAAATGCAGGCAGTCGCGGTGTTGGACGGTGACGAGTGGGTCATTAACGGACATAAATGGTTCACTTCAGGAGCAAATCGGGCCGCGTTCACCACTGTGTTTGCGATCACCGAACCTGATGCAGAAAAGCACACCAAGTTCAGTTCAATCATCGTTCCCACCGATACCCCCGGTTATGAGATTGTTCGCGTTGTACCCACAATGGGCCACACTGGCGGAAATCATTGTGAAGTGAATTACAACGACGTTCGAGTCCCATATGAAAATCTTTTGGGTGGACGCGGACAAGGATTTCATATCGCGCAGAAGCGACTTGGGCCCGGCCGAATTTTTCACTGCATGCGCTGGCTAGGGCAGGCGCAACGCGCTTTCGAACTGATGTGCGAACGGGCTAAGAGCCGTTATGCCCACGGCAGTTACCTTGCCGAAAAAGGCGACATCCAGGCGTTGATCGCCGAATCCGCTGCAGAAATTCAAGCGGCTCGAATGATGACGCTTGACGCTGCACGCGCAATAGACGCCGGTAGCGAAGCTCGGACCGAAATCAGTCTCATCAAATTCTGGGGCGCGCGAATGCTACATAACGTGGTCGATCGTGCGATTCAGGTCCACGGAGCATTGGGAGTTACCGCCGACACACCTTTGGAATTTATGTACCGGGAAGCCCGGTACGCTCGCCTCTACGACGGCCCGGACGAAGTGCACCGCATGGTTGTAGCGCGACGGCTGGTGCGCGACCCCTACGAGGGCGTGCCCTGGGCGTAGCTACAGAATCAGAAGCTGTTGTGCTGTTCTTCGATGTTGGTTAGCGACGGCCACGGATAAGTCGACCAGGTCGTGCACCCGTGAATTCGCCGTTTTCGCGAACAATTTCACCTGCGACAACAGTTGCCTTGTAGCCGGAGGACTCTTGCAACAGGCGTGGGGCTCCTGTAGGAAGGTCATATGCCATTTCGGGGGCAAAAATTGACAGATTCTCATAGTCAATGACATTGATGTCGGCACGTTTACCAACTTCAAGGGTGCCTCGGTCGCCGAGCAAGCCGTAAATCTTGGCCGTGTCATGAGTCATCAACTTCACAGCGTCTTTAATCTTCATTTTGGGGCCGTTAGTTCGATCTCGACTCCAATGACTCAGCATGAAGGTGGGGGTAGAAGCGTCACAAATCAAGCGGCAGTGCGCTCCTCCGTCGGAGAGACTCAAGAATGCTCCATGATGATTCAGGCGTTCATAAGTTGGGTCGAGAGTGTGTTCTGCGAAGTCGGCGAGGGGAAAGAACATTAGGCCTCTTCCGTTCTTCGTTAATAGAACTTCATACGCATACTCATATGGGTCGCGGCTTTCTCTTTGAGCCCGCGCCGCTATGGAGTCTTCGGGTTTCGGCTCATAGTCGGGGGTGTCAAGGAGCGGATACATCTTGTGGAAGCCGTGTGCAACATCGTGGTTGAAGCGCCCTGTGTACCCCGTAGTTTCGCTAAGAATTTGCTGTTTGACCGACTCTTTGGAGAGCTCCTCCACAAGTTCGGAATGTGTGCATGTTTCGTTTAGTTCCAAATATGTCGGGTGCATCTTGAAGGGATGGAGTGATGTCTCGAGTCCGAACAACAAGCCCGCCGGGCGGCCAGCTACCTGGGCTATCACTTTGCCGTCACCGTTAATCGGGGCTGATGAAAGTTCTAGGAGTTCACGCCACTGTTGTGGATGACGGTCGGCTTGGTTCAGCGCGTAGGTGACAGTTAACCCGTAGTCACCGGCCAGCGTGCGCATCCAATCAATGTCTGAACCGAAATTTCCTTCGAGCCCTCCGAGTCCAATATCGGAAGCCACTTCTATAACGCCTCCGCCTGCTTCGGCTACGGCTCTTCCCATTGCGATAATTTCTTCTGCACCCGCAAAGGTTCCCGGAACCGGCTCGCCGTCAAGGGCTCGGTGCAACATGGTGCGCGACGAAGTAAACCCGAGTGCACCGGCTTCAATTCCCTCTTGAACAATTTGAGCCATAGCAGACAAGTCGTCCGCTGTTGGGTCTTCGTTTCGTGCGCCTCGTTCCCCCATGACATAGGCGCGGACGGAACCGTGCGGTACTTGCGCTGCGATATCCATGACTCTCGGCATTTTTTCAAGGGCATCTAAATATTCTGGAAACGTTTCCCAATTCCATTCGATGCCTTCTGCCAAGGCTGCGCCGGGGATGTCTTCGACTCCTTCCATGAGTTGGATCAACCAGTCATGGCTATCCGGTTTTGCTGGGGCGAAACCGACACCGCAGTTGCCAAAAACGGTGGTGGTGACGCCGTGGAACGATGAGGGGCTCATCTCGGGATCCCACGTAGCTTGACCGTCATAGTGGGTGTGAACGTCTACGAATCCTGGAGTGACAAGGTGGCCGGCAGCATCGATTTCGTGTCGCCCTGGGCCAACCTCACCACCGATGACTGAAATACGCCCGTTATCGATAGCAATATCTGCGGTTCGTCCCTCGACTCCGGTTCCGTCCACCACTTTGCCTGATCGAATCACCATGTCGTGCATTGCGCCCCCTTGATCTAAACGTAAGTCTATTGAATCCGACGCTTCCGGTCGGGCGAATCTAAACTCGGGCCTCCCGAAGCTGAGGAATCTCACATGTACTTAGAACTTTCCGCAGACGAACTTCTTACGACTACACGCGCTGTTCGAAAACGTCTAGATCTGAATCGTCCCGTTGAAAGATCGTTACTGCTGGAGTGCACGGACATCGCGTTTCAAGCTCCAACGGGGTCGAATGCTCAAGGGTGGCACTTTCTGTTTGTGGAAGATTCCGATAAGAAACGCCAGTTGGCTGAGCTTTACGGTCAAGGGTTTGATCCTTACGTAAATGGTCCCCCTCGTGAATACGCGCCGGGTGACATTCGAGCTCAACGGGCAGAGTTCGTGCGAGGGTCGGCCATGCATTTGCGGGAAGTGTTTCATGAAGTGCCGGTGCTGTTGATCCCCCTGATGTTGGGACGTCCCGAAGAAGCGGATTCCTTTGGTCAGGCCTCGATGTGGGGTTCGATAATCCCGGCTGTTTGGAGCTTCATGCTCGCCGCGCGAGAGCGGGGACTCGGCAGCGCCTGGACCACTCTTCATCTTCCCTTCGAACGCGAGGCAGCCCAGATACTAGGGATCGATTACAGCGAGTGGACCCAAGTCGGATTGTTCCCCGTGGCGTACACCATGGGAACTGACTTCAAGAAGGCTCCGCGCCTAGACACAGCAGACCTGGTGAGTTTCGACACCTTCGGAAGCCACCAATAATGGCCACCAACAAACGTTGCATATTGAGTCGAATTTGAGGGGTGCTCTTACACATGAAGGATCTTGAATTGTTGGCTGGGACTCTCCACCGCGACGGAGAGGACATCTATTGGGAGTTAGTTCGCGATGCGGAGGCGGGGAAAGCCGATCAGCGGCCGGTGGTTGTTTTGTCTCACGGGGCCGGCGGCTCACATGCCGTTTGGTATCAGCAGGTTCTAGAAGTCGGCGCAAAGTATCGGGTGTTGACCTGGGACAGTCGCGGTTTCGGTAACTCCACAAATCACACCGGTCAGTTAACCGCCACTGATGGGGCACATGATTTGGCAGCCGTACTGGATCACCTCGAAATCGCAGACGCACATCTTGTGGGCCAGTCCATGGGTGGCTGGCACATTTCGGCATTTCTACAGCACTACACGGAACGGACTTGTTCGCTCACCTACGCCAACACCGCGGGGGCTCTGTGGACTGATGATCTCCGCAAGGCAATGGAAGAATTCGGAGCCGCTGGCGGCCTGAGAGGTAACCGGGAACTGCCACTAGTTGGGGGACATTTGGCGTTGTGGACCGGAGATCCTGATCGAGACGTCGCTCACGCGTTCTTGTACCAGGCGTTGGGTTCGTTTTATTCGCCGCCCCTTGACCGACTAGGAGAGACACTGGCTTTCGAGATCGACCATGCCGATTTCGATGATCTTGACATCCCGGTGCTTTTCATTGCGGGTGAGTACGACCAAATCTTTCCGGCTTCGATGTTACGCGACTCAGCGAATCGAATCCGTGGAGCCCACTTCGTTGAAATCCCTGATGCGGGACACAGCCCATATTTTGAACAGCCGCAAGCCTGGAACGCCGCCTTGCTTGATTTTCTTGCCAGCATCGACGCAAGCGCTGCATCCTAACCCGGTGTCCGCGGCCACCAGATCAAGTGAGCATCGATGTTTGTAGGTCGCTTACTGCGCCGCAGTCGCGGCGAGTTGGTGAGTTAACAGCCGGGCGTACAGACCGTCCTCTTGAAGTAGTGTCTCATGGTCACCGATTTGAACGATCCGGCCCTGGTCCATCACGACGATCTGTGCCGCGTTTCGCACGGTTGACAGTCGATGCGCAATGATCAACGTGGTCCGACCGTGCATGAGTGTTTGCAGCGCGCCGTGGACAGCGGCTTCATTGACTGCGTCGAGATGGGAAGTGGCTTCGTCGAGCACCAACACCGGAGCGTCTTTTAAGAATGCTCGTGCGATGGCTACTCGCTGACGTTGGCCCCCTGACAGGCGCACACCGCGTTCACCTACTTGGGTTTCGAGCCCTTCAGGCAAGCTCGCGACGAACTCAGTCAAGGAAGCTTGTTCGACCGCGGTGAGGAGTTCTGTATCCGAAGCACCGGGACGTGCCATCAGCACGTTCTGGGCAAGTGTGGAGTTAAACAGGTACGTCTCTTGGCTCACCATTGCCACGTGGGCCCGTAAATCGTCGAGCTCGAGGTCACGAAGATCTTCGCCGAACAAGAGTATCCGGCCGTCTTTGGGATCCCAGAAGCGCAAGATCAACTGAGCCGCGGTCGTCTTGCCGGCCCCTGAAGGCCCGACGACGGCCGTAGTGGTGCCTCTAGCTGCATTGAACGAAATCGCCGATAGGGCCTCGTTCTTCGTGCCGGGGTAACTGAACGCGACATTTTCAAATGTCACGGCGCGGGCGGCATTTTCGGCATCAAGAGGGACTGGTTCCTTTGACGACAGTACGGGTACGGGCTCGTTGTGGACTTGGTGTAACCGTCGTGCCGCACCAAGTGTGTCTGCGAGTTGTCTGCCAACATGGGCGATTTCTGAAACTGGTAAAAAGCACGCGAGTGCCAGAAGGGTCAACAACGGAAGTGTGGTCGCGGAAAGATCGCCTGCAGAGACTAAACGCGCACCTGCTACCACAACTGCGAGCCCCCCGAGCCCCGTGACGACTTCGAGCACCGCGGTCTGTCGAGACAGATTTCGATAAAACGGCAAGCGGGTATCGATATGCCGTTGCGCTCTCTCCAAGAAAGCTTTTGACCGGGCGGTGAATTGTTGGAAGGCCAGAACTTCACCGAGTCCTTGGACGGTGTCAACCACGAAGGCGTTCAGGTCGCCAAGCGCTTCACGATCCTCTGAACCTAGGGCGTCTAGGCGGCGGCGTAGGAAGAAGGGACTGATCGCTACGACGCCGAGAAATGGAATAAGAGCAACCGCCATCTCCCAACCCAGTATCCCGAGAGTGATGAGCACGCTGGCCGGCACTAACACGGCGACAAAGGCTGGTGCCACGGTGTGCGCAAAGAAGTACTCCACCATCTCTACATCGTGGGTAGCCATAGCCACCATGTCGCCTGTGCGTCTGCGTAATAGGTACGCAGGCGCAAGTTGGTTTAGTTTCGAGTAGAGCGCTACCCGCATTTCCGCCAGCATGCGGAACGCCATGTCGTGAGCGATCCACGATTCCAGCCAATGCAGGACGCCAGCTAGGGGCGCGATTACGGCAAGCGCGACAAGCAACCCTCCGAAGGGCTCGTTTCGCTTTACGGCCGCGACTATCAGGGCGCTCAATACTCCTATCCCGATCAGCGCGGCTACGCGCGTCACCCCAAAAAAGAAGGTGGCTATGAGCTTGCTGCGCCAGGGACGGATTTCGCTGAAGAGCCATCTGAACGCGCCCATCCATCCAAGCCCTGCCGCTGGAACGATTTCTGCGTCGGTCGTCCCGCCATCTTCGCTCGGCATATCGAGTGCTCTGGGTGACACCCCGGGGACTTGGTCGAGTAGTTCAGGGTCGCTGAGACTCGCTTGGGATAACTGGTCAGCCATCAGTGTGTGGTAATGCCCTCGACGTTCCATCAAAGACGTGTGGGTCCCTGTTTCGACTATGGTCCCGTGCTCAATGACCAGGATTCTGTCCGCGCTAATCACACTTGAGAGCCGGTGGGCAAAAATGAGCGTGGTACGTCCAACCATCAGACGATCCAACGCTTCTTGAATCACTGCTTCGTTCTCGGCGTCAACGGAGGATAAGGCCTCGTCAAGGACGAGGATTGGTGCATCCCTCAGCAACGCCCTTGCGATTGCTACGCGTTGTCGCTGGCCACCAGACAGGCGTATGCCGCGCTCACCGATGATGGTGTTGTACCCGTTGGGTAAATTCATGACGAAGTCATGGGCGTTAGCATCGATTGCCGCCTGGCGTATTGCTTCCATGTCCGCGTCAGGAGCCCCGAACCGGATGTTTTCGAGCACTGTGCCATGGAAAAGAAAGGTGTCTTGAGACACCACAGCAATTGCCCCGTAGTGATCCTCGGCCGAAAGAGTTCGAAGATCGTGTCCGCCGAGGGTGACGCGGCCCATGTCGGGATCGTGGAATCTGAGTAACAACTTCACGATGGTGCTCTTGCCAGCTCCGCTGGGCCCTACTACTCCAACCCGTTCGCCGGGAGCTACCGCTACGTCAAGGCCACTGAGAGTTGATCCTGGGGAACCGGGGTAGGTGAACACCACCCCTTCGAAGGAAAGTCGTGGTTCGAGAGGCCGCTGAGGCTTTGCAGGTGTGGTTGGGTGTTGAATTTGCGGCTCGGCGTCGAACACTTTGAAGATCCCTTGTGCCGCCGATAGTCCCATCATGCCGTTATGCAACATTGCGCGCAGATCGCGCTGAGGACGAAACACCTCAATGCCAGCCATCAACACAATGAGTAGCGTTTCTATTTGCATTTCATCGGCCCGCACTCGATAGGCGCCCACGGTTAACGCTGTGGCCGCGCCGAGCGCCAGCCCGGTATCGGTGATGCCGCGGGTCAACGAGTTAGTGGCGAGCACCCACATAGTGCTCTTGAACACGTCGTGCGCTCGCTCTGCAAGTGTTTGCCCCCGTGCCTCGCTTTGGCCGAACGCCTTGAGTGTTGCCAGGCCCTGAAGCGAGTCCAGAAAGTCAGACGCAAAGCGACTGTATGCATGCTGGCGTTGCAGACTTCGAGCCGCGTCCCACCGATGAAACACTGCGGGCGCGATCAGGGTCAATAACGCGAAGCCAACGAGGGTGGCGGCGACAGGTAAATCGAGCGGAGCCAAGATGGCGAAAATCGCTAGGGGGGTGAGTGACGCTATGAACAGCTGCGGAAGGTACTCACCGAACCACACTTCTAATTGTTCGACACCTTCTACCAATGACAGCAGCACTTCGCCGGTACGCACGTCACCGAAATGAGCTGGACCGAGTTCCAAAACGTGTTCATGGAGCTGTTTGCGAAGTGTGAGCTGCACTTTCGCTGCGGTGTGATGTGCGAGCATCTTGCGCCAATGCTCAAGGAACCCGCGCAGGATCATGACGCACGCCACGGCAAATGTCGGCACCATCAGCTCGTTAAGTGTCGCGCCTCGGAACACCTTGGCGAGGAGCCAACCAAGTAAGCCAAGTCGCGCTATCCCGGTAACCGAGGCCACCATCCCAATGGCCACGGCTTGCGCGACAGCACCTCGTGCCCCTTTGGTCAGTTCCCATAGTCTCGAATCGAAAAACATGCGTCCATCATTCGCTCGGTAACCCCGGCTGAGAACAGCGGTCTCGAAGCCGACCGAAGCGCCAGTGTAGGCACGAATTTGAAACCGGTTTGAGTCCTGACAGATTTGTTTTTCAAGGTCGGGGACTCGAGGAATTTAACGCCATACTTCGCCGAGTACCCGCAGAGCATTAGCGCCCATGACCTTCTCTATCTGGTCGTCGCCATACTCGTGCTTCACTAACCACCGAACGATGTTGTGTGATGACTCTGTCGGATTTTCAAGTCCCTTGACGTAGTCAACGGGTTCAAAGTCGGGCGGTGTGTTCGCGTCGGGTGTCGGGTCCATCTCCTCGAAGGTGAATGCAGCACTGTAGATCTGGTGAATTCCGACATGGTCCCCATAGGTGGTGTCTGCGCCAAAGCCAACGTGGTCGATCCCCACCAGGTCAACGATGTACTCGAAGTGTTCCATCACAGACTCAATGTCGTGTGAGGGATGCTGTTCAGTGAGCGTCGTGTGGGGTGCGGCCTCAACACCGATCACGCCACCCTTTTCGGCGCACGCTTTCAGGACGTCGTCTGGTGCCATTCGGTTGGTGTTCCATAGCGCCCGCGCCCCAATGTGGCTCAGCACTATAGGCATTTCACTGGCCGTGATCGCGTCAAGGGTGGTCTGATCACCACAGTGCGAACAATCGACAAGCATCCCCAGCTGGTTCATACGCCTTATAGCTCTGCGTCCGAAGTTGGTTAATCCGGCGTCGTTCTTTTCGCGCAGTCCGCTGCCAAGCTGATTGGCCTCGTTGTAAGTCACTCCGATGGATCGGATACCGAAGCCGTACAGAATGTCAAGCCGGTCAAGTTCATTTTCGATTGGTGCCGCCCCTTCCAGCGACGCTACCCACGCAATGGCTCCACGGTCTCGGGATCCAAGGATGTCCGCAACTGACGTGGCCGGAACGACAAAGTCTTGGTGGGCGATGTCGCAAAGCCTCATACCTATGTCATGTAAGACCTCAGTCCACTTCCATCCACTCGTTGATTCGATGGTGCAAATTCCATCAAGAAGGTTGTCAAACACGCAATGCCAGCTTGAGTGGGCCAGACCCTCGTACGCGGTCGCGATGTGCCCGTCTTTGACGTACCCAGGCGTCTGACTGATGTTGTCGGGAAAGCGATTGGGGTGGTCATGCATCGAGATCATAAGGATTTCGCGGGTCAATCGATCTGCGCGCTCGACCTCTGCATCCGTTAGTTCCACGACGGTTGCGGGAACACGGTCCAGTTCGCTGGCTAGTTCGTAAGGCTTGTAATCCGCCCCTTCGTGGAGGTATTGAAAGGATCGGTATTCGTCGGTGCGTCGGGAGGTTGCCATACGACACGCTAACGCGGCCGCTGCGGTCGCGATTCGTCATCAGATCTGGTGAGACCTAGCATCGTTGCGCCGATGAGCGCGCTACAGAGCGGTTAGCTCCGTGCATAGCGGCATCTTTGGAGCCAAACGTTTGGGCGATCATGTCGGGTTACCAACTGCCACACTTGGGCATGACCGAACTTCTGGATCGCCATCGTCGGGTAATGGGCAACGATGCTCCGCTCTTCTACGACGAACCGCTCGAGTTGGTAAAAGGGGAGGGAGTATGGCTTGAAGACGTAGGTGGCCGCCTGTATCTCGATCTCTACAACAACGTCCCCTGCGTTGGGCACGCCAACCCTCATGTCGTGGCAAAACTCGCTGAGCAGGCTGCCACCCTCAACGTCCACAGCCGCTATCTGCATGACGGAGTTGTTGATTACGTTGAACGGCTCGTTGGTCTACATCATGACGGAATCGAGTCCGCGATCCTGGGCTGTAGCGGCACTGAGGCTACGGAAATGGCTCTTACGCTGATCCGGGGCGCGACCGGTAAGAGGGGCATCATTTGCACCGACGCCACGTACCACGGCAATTCGTCTCTCGTCAGTCGTCTGTCATGGCTTCCGGTCGGTACTGAGCGAAACGGCGTGAAATCAATATCGACACCGCAGTTGTTTCGACCTTTGGAAGCAGGTCTCAGCGAGACCGAATTGTTGCATCGGCATCTCGATGAACTTGCTTCGACAATCGCTTCGTTCGACGACGAGGGGGGGTTCGCTGGGCTGATGTTGTGCTCTATCTTGGCCAACGAAGGTCTCCCGAATCCCCCTGCCAGCTGGTTCGTTGAGGCGGTGGGCCTAGTACGTGACGCCGGCGGCCTGGTAATTGCCGACGAGGTTCAGGCTGGTTTCGCTAGAAGCGGTTCTTGGTGGGGCTATGAGACCAACGGGTTTGTACCCGACGTGGTGTGCATGGGTAAGCCGATGGGTAACGGATTCCCTCTCTCGGCCATGGCCGCCAGTCATGACCTGATTGGCGGATTCCGGAGGCGACAAAGGTACTTCAACACCTTTGCCTCTTCTCCGCTTCAGGCCGCGGCGGGAATGGCAGTTATTGATGAGATCGCAGATCGAGGGTTGGTAGCCCAGGTTGCTGAGGTCGGTAACGACCTAAAAGCGTCACTTGCCGATCTTCAGCCCGATCATCCACGTATGGGCGATGTGCGCGGCACTGGTTTGTTTATCGGCGTCGACTGGGTGCACCCAGACAGCAACGAACCCGACACTGCGGGCGCGCGTCAGATGGTTGAGGTTTTGAAATCTCGGGGGATGTTGCTCGGTAAGGCGGGGCAGCACGGGAACGTCTTGAAGATTCGCCCACCGTTGGTGTTTGATCGAACAAATGCAGCTGATTTTCTAGAAGTTTTCATAGCTGCTGTGGCAGATGCCCACTCCTGAAGAATTTGTGCGGGCGGCTGCCGTCGTTGCTCCGGCGTGGGGGCTCGAACCGATTGCCATCGAAGTTCTTTCCCACAGTGAGAATGTTGTTTGTCGTGTGACGCTCGATGATGGCAAGCGGGTGGTGATGCGGCTGCATCGACCCGGTTACAACAGCGTCCTTGAACTGGAGTCGGAGGTGCAGTGGGTCGCTTCCTTAGCTGCGGCTGGCATACCCGTACCGGTCGCTCTTCCGATGCTCGATGGCGGTCACTATTGCCTCACCAAAGTTGGAGCTGGCGAGGACGCGGAGCGTCGCATGGTCGGGGTCGTCGAATGGGTCGAGGGATCGCCGTTGGGTGGTCCGCTGACGAGTGCCGACGAGGGAGTGGTCGCTCACTACACCACCATCGGTAAATTGGCCGCGAAAATTCGTGAGCACTCCACGATGTGGGTTCCTCCCGAAGGGTTCCAGCGTCGACGTTGGGATCTTGATGGGTTACTGGGCGATAACCCATTGTGGGGTCGCTTTTGGGAGGTTGAGGCACTCACTGACCGCCAGCGGGCGTTGTTCAGTGACGCTCGCCAAGGTTTGCGGCATGAATTGACTGAGTTGTCGACGGGTCCTGACCGATTTGGGTTGATCCACTCTGATTTGCATCTGGGAAATTTGATGGCCGACGGCTCCAATCTCACTCTTATCGATTTTGACGATGCCGGATTTGGATGGTTTAGCCATGAGCTAGCGTGCGCTCTTCACCCTGGTCTTGGCCAGCCATGGTTTGGTGATGCTCGAGCGGCCCTCGTCGAGGGTTATTCGTCGGTATGTCCGGTGACTGACGATGAAATTAAGTCCATTGATGTCTTTCTCGCGGTACGTAGTTTGATGATCGTGGGATGGCTTGACGCTCGACGCGAACTGCCGGCGTATGCCTACTTTCCCCTCGTGGTGGAAGGCGCTGAAGCGGCCGCGAACTCCTGGTGCCGGCGGTGACCGGTCGCTGGGTGATGCGCACATTGGGTGGCGTGAGCTGGTGACCCGACTACGGCGCGCGTGATTCTTGTAGCATCGTGAGCTATGGCACTCGAATTTGCGCATGCGCTCATGTACGTGTCCGACATGGACAACATGGTTGACTTTTACACGAATGTGTTGGGCTTCACGGTCACCGATCGCGGTTTAATCGCGGGCGAAGGGAGCCCAGCCATAGCGTTCTTGTCAAACAACCCGAAGCACCATCACCAGTTCGCGTTCCTGCAGGTTCGTGAAGATGCAGGCGCTTCTAACAGTTTGAATCATTTGGCGTTTCGAGCTGACGCGCTCGAGGACGTTAAGGGAACAATCGAAGCCTTGGAAGCTGATGGTCGCGCTACGAAGATGGCGCCAGTAACCCACGGCAATGCGTGGTCTATTTATTTCAATGACCCCGAGGGCAACGGACTCGAAGTTTTCTGCGACACCCCTTTCCATGTCTCTCAACCACAAGCAACTTCGTGGGATCCGAACATGGATGAAGACGAACTCACCGCGTGGACCGAGGAAACCTTTGGAGACAACGGACGGTTCGGCCCTATCGCCGACTTTTATTCGTCACAGCAAGAACTCATGACCTGAGTTAACGACCGGATCTTCGAGACACAACCCCTGCTACTAACTCACCGCGTCAATTTTGGAATCAGACAAGTAACCGAGTGAAGCCTGTCGGGGCCTGACCCATCATCATGGCCGCGTGCGCGTGATACATATCCTCCGCGGCAAAGATGGTGTGGTTTATTGCCGTATGCGCATCCCGGAACCATTTAGCTAACGGGTTCTCATCTCGGGTTGCGCCACCACCCGACCGGATATAGATGTCATCGAGAGCTTCAACGGCTCGCCGGGCGGCGCGTACTTGATCACGTCTGCCTGCAATCCGCATCTCCAAGGGAATTTCAACCCCGCTTTGAGCCAGGGCATACATATTCGAAACGTTGTACAGCAGTTGCGATCTTGAGGCATGGATCTCCGAAGCCGCTTCACCAACCCGCGACGACAAATATGGGTTCTTGGCCATAGGCCCGAGCATCGAAGTCCGACTCGCCTGGTAGCTGTAATGGCACGCCAGCGCACCCTCACAAATGCCGACAACCGCAGCACTGAGAGCTACCGGAAAGATTGCCGACCAGGGCATCCTATATAGGGCCTCGTCGCGACCTGCTTCTGTGGCAGCGGTGCCGTCGAAGACCTTTGTTGCGTTAAGTACGCGATATTCCGGAACGACAGCATCATTGACAATGATGTCTTTACTTCCCGTGCCTCTCAACCCCATTACGTTCCAGGAATCTTCCACGATTTCGTAGTCGGAGCGTGGCAGTAGGAAGTGATACATCTGAGGGATCCCATCGACAAGCTCTTCTCCTTCGACCAAGCCACCGAGAACTATCCAGTCGCAGCTGTCGGTCCCTGAAGAGAACTCCCATTTGCCATTGAAAACGAAACCGCCATCGACTTGCCGAGCAATACCGTTCGGCGCATAGGGAGACGCCACCCAGGTGTCGGCGTCTTGACCCCAGACCTCTTGCAGTACTCGTTGGTCATTGAACGCCATTTCCCATGGGTGGACACCAATAACACCAGCCACCCACCCCACTGCTGAGTCGGCGTTTCCCAACGCCATCACGGCTTCCATGAAGTCGGTGGGATCCGCCGCATATCCTCCATGTTCAGGTGGCTGTAGCAGCCTTATTACCCCGGTGGCTTTCATGCGTTTGGTCGTTTCGTCGGGCAACTGACCAAGAGCTTCGGCCTCGGCAGTTTGTCCCGTGAAAAACTCTTTCTGCTCTTCAATTCTTTCCGTTACACCATGTGACATTTGGGTGTCCTAGCCAAGTAGATATTCGATTACGACGCGCTCGAAGGCATCTTTACGTTCTATCTGGGCCCAGTGGCCGCAATTTGAAAAGACGTGAAGGTCCGCGTTCGGCATTTGTCGGAACGGAAACAGCGCGCCTTCAAAGGGCAACATTCGATCGTCGCGGCCCCATGTGATGAGTGTCGGGTGTTTGATTTCGTGGGCGCGGGACCACAGCGGTGTCGGGTCTGCAAACTTGAAGAACGTACCGAAAATGGCTCTAGTGGAGTCAATAACTCCCGGTTTCATTGCGTTTTCCATTCGTAAATCGATCAGCTCGTCGGTCACCAGCTCTTGATCTGAAACCATCGTTCGCACCCATGCGATCATCCGTTCCCGTGATGGTTCTCCCATGAATTCGATAAGACGTTTTGTGCCTTCGTTTGGACTGGGTCCAAAAACATTGACCGCAAGCCCACCTGGTCCCATCATCACCATTCGTTGAACCCGGTCCGGGTACTTCAGAGCCACATGACTAGCGACGTTGCCGCCCATGGAGTTCCCTAAAAGATGAGCTGAATCCAACTCAATACCTTCCATAAACATCGCAACTGCTTCCGCGGCAACAGGCGGATACTGCTGATCGTATTCAGGGCTCGCGCTACCCCCGAAACCTGGCATATCCAGAATGATGGTCCTGAAGTGTTCGGCGAAAACAGGCAGGTTTTCTCCAAAGTTCGTCCACCCCGTCACCCCGGGACCTGATCCGTGGAGCAAGATCAACGCCGGACCCTCGCCCGCTTCGTGATAATGAAGCCGATAATCAGCTTCTAGGGTTCGGCTCGTTTCGTCGTACGAATACATGTCTTCTTCGGCTTTCAGCGGGATGGAATGCCATCATATTCCCGAGACGGGTACCTGTTTCAGACCGGGTAAGTGATTCAAGGCCAAAGTGAGCACTATGACGGACAGTTTGTACGACTACGAAGCAGATGTATTGGTCGTCGGAAGCGGAGCAGCTGGCTTCAGCGCAGCGATCAGCGCCAGTCTGAGCGGTGCGTCCGTAATTCTGTTTGAAGGAAACCGCTACGTTGGCGGCACCACCGGTCTTTCTGGCGGAACTGCGTGGGTTCCAAACAACAGTTCAATGCGCAGTCAAGGCGTTGATGACCCGAAAGACCACGCTCTGGAATACCTGGCGCGTCTCGCGGCCCCACAATATTTCTCTCTCGGTCACCCAACTCTTGGTCTACCTCAACACGAGTTTGATTTGCTCGCGACTTTCTACGACGAGGGCGCTAACTCGATCGACGCTTTAACCGAAGTCGGAGCGCTCGACTTGGAGGCGGAGGTGAGCGATACCGATCACTACATCCAATTCCCCGATTACGGAGCACATCTTCCCGAAAATAGAGCGCCCCGCGGTCGACACTTGGCCCCTCGGCGGGGTTCTGGTTTCATGATCCAACAACTTGAACGCGGAGCGACTGAGCAGGGCATAACGGTGCTGCTTGAGCATCGAGTCCACGACGCCATTCTCAATGAAAACGATGAAGTAGTTGGCCTCGAGATCCATGCCGGGCACCGAACGGTTATTGCCGCAGCCCGCCATGGAGTCGTATTCGCTTCTGGAGGTTTTGGGCAAAACAGTGAACTTCTTCGCCGGCACATACCCGGTCGAGTGTTTGGCAGCTGCGCCACCCCCCATGCACAAGGCGATTTTCTGCGCATCGCAAACCGTCTCGGAGCATCCTTTGGCCAGATGGGCGGCGCTTGGTGGAAACAAGTTGCCGTCGAGCCAGCGCTCCGCTCGCCGTCACCGCCATCTCTTTGGATGCCTTTTGGGGACAGCATGATCCAAGTGGATCGAACCGGCCGCCGAGTAGTCAACGAAAAAGCCCCCTACCACGATCGAGGTCAGGTACATCTCCACTACAGCGCTTCTTCCCGTGATTTCCCCAACACGTTGCTGTTCATGATTTGGGATCAAGTGGTGGCCGATTCGCCACTGGACGTTCCATTCCGCCCGCCGGTGCCCTTGCCAAACGACCAAATCGATTACGTGATGGAGGCCCCAAACTTTGAAGTTCTCTCAGAGGTAGTCAACCAACGTCTAGCCCTGTTAGGCGATGCAATTGGCGATATACGTCTTTCCGAAGACTTCGCGCAGAATCTTCACAAGACGGTCGACCGCTTTAATGATTTCGCTACTGAAGGAATCGACCATGATTTCCAACGGGGCGCGACGATGATGGAGTTGGCGTGGAACCTGATGGAGCGTGACGGTGCACCCAATCCGACTATGGCGCCTCTGTCGAGCACGGGCCCTTATTACGCAGCGATCGTCGGAGCAGGAGTTTTGGACACAAACGGTGGTCCGCTCATTAACACCGAGGCTCAAATTCTTGGGTTCGATCTTCAACCCGTGAAAGGCCTGTACGGGGCAGGCAATTGCGTGGCAACTCCTGCCGGCACGGCGTATTGGGGTCCGGGCACGACTATCGGTTTGGCGTTGACCTACGGTTTCATCGCAGGCCGCAACGCCGCTAAAGAATCCAAAAAGAGCCTGACCCCCTAGTCTGTTGGCACCAATATCGTCAGAAAAAGCCTGTGATATAAAAGCGAAGTCGGAGGGGAACAATGACTGATAGATGGGACACGATCGACAGCTACGTGGTGATTTCTGCCGATACTCACGCCGGGGCCGAACTTTACGAGTACAAGGACTACTTGGAGTCTGAATGGCACGATGACTTTGATGCCTGGGCGTCAAATTATGAGAGTCCTTTTGACGATCTTGTTGACGCTACTGCTTCTCGAAACTGGGATAGCGATTACCGATTAGAAATATTGGAAACCGATGGGATAGCAGCCGAAGTCGTTTTTCCGAATACGATCCCCCCGTTTTTCAACACTGTTCACACGCTCGCCGATCTTCCCGACACCAAAGAAGCTCTCGCTCCGAGGGCTGCGGGTTTGCGCGCACACAACCGTTGGCTAGTTGAGTTCTGTTCCAAAGTTCCCGGGCGGCGGCTCGGCCTAATCCAAATAATGCCCCACGACATTGACGTCGCAGTCGCAGAAATCGAATGGGCTGCGTCGACCGGCGTTATTGGCGGTGTGCTGATACCAGCTATCCCAGCCAACCATCCCGTTGGACCATGGTTCGACCCGAAATACGACCCCATTTGGGCGACTTGTGAAGAACTCGGCCTACCGATCCATCAACATCCAGGCACCGGTGCCCCAACGGTCGGAGCGGATCTCCCCGCAGCACGAGCAGTGATGATGTTCGAATTTAGCGATTGGACGCGACGAACCCTGAGCCATCTCATCTTGTCCGGCGTTTTTGAGCGCTTCCCAAACTTGAAAGCCGTGTGGACCGAACAGGGCCGAGGAATTCAGTGGGTTCTGCCTGAACTTGGTCGCATGGATCCAACGGTCGCCGCGATCAAGGCAAGTAGCGCCAGCCGCACAATGCCCCTGTTCGCGTCGGAGGTGATCCGGTCGCTTTCACTTACACCCAGTGAATACTTCGCACGGAACTGCTACATCGGTGCGAGTTTCATGCCGCGTCCGGAAGCTAAATATATCGATGCTGTTGGGGTTGACCGGATCATGTGGGGAGCCGACTTCCCTCATGAAGAGGGGACTACTCCCTATTCGCGAGAGGCTCTGCGGTCGACCTTTGCTGATGTCCCCGAGGAAACATGTAGACAACTCTTCGCGGGGGTAGCGGCCAACGTGTACGGCTTCGATCTCGAAGCATTGACACCTGTGGCGCAAGAAATAGGGCCAAAAGTCAGTGAAATCGCGGTCCCTCTCACCCGGGAGGAACTCCCCGATTCCAATTCTGGTGCGTTCGCTGGAGTCTTCAGCTTGTCAAAGACACCACTAAATGCAGGGTCGGCCACTAGCTAGACCTATCTAGAAGCCCGCTTGACGGTTCGCTAGTCCAAAGCTACGGCTCCCGACCATCTAGGAATCGCTGTTCCGCCCAACCTTTCTCGAATGGCGAGAAGAATGCCACTTCGACACTGAGGTGGCTAATGAGCCAACGATCGCCCACCTTGTCGTATCGATCGTTGTATGTGGCGGCCAGCCAAAGAGCCTGGCCGCTAGCGGCATCGGTACAAGGCTGGAACAACAACCAGTGGCCAGTTGCGGAATCATCGTCGACTTCAATTATTGGATTCATCACCTGATGCCGCGCTATCGAAATTCTGTCTCCGGCACCTTTGAAATGTTTCCGAATCGCCTCGCGACCCTCAGCTACTCCGAAGGTGCGGCCGCCATCCCATACACCATCTTCAGTGAACAAACCGGCAATGCCGTCCGGGTCATACCCTTCATCGCAGAAGCGGCAATACTTAGCCTTCAGTTGTTTAATTTCTTCAATATCTTCAAGTCGACGAAGTCGAGTTTCGAGATCAGACAAGGAACAACTCCTTTATGTAGCGGAAGCTCGGTTCAAGACCAACCCCCGAAAAGACTATTGCGACCATAATTGCATCAATATTTGAAAGCGCAGGACTTATGCAGATTGGCTTGTACGCGAATACCCACGGCGTGGGTTTCCGAGACGACGTGAATAACTACACACGAAGTATCCCCGGAGCGACGATGCAACCCGTGGCGGTGGCACAGAGCGCTGAACGGAGCGGCTTTCACTCGATTTGGTTCCCTGACCACGTATGTATGCCCTCGGAAACACGCAGTGCACATATCGCCAATCAGACTGGAACTCGCACTTACTCGCCGCGGCATGAAATGCTTGACGCCGCGGTAGTAATGGGAGCTGTCGCTTCGGGTACGACCGACATCAAACTGGGTACAAGCGTGCTTGTAGCTCCCTACCGTGCGCCATTGAGCGACGCCCGCCAATTCGCGACTGTAGATGTTCTATCCGGAGGACGGCTTCTTTTCGGGGTAGGAGCGGGCTGGATGGCTGAAGAATTTTCTGCCCTCGGAGTGAACTTCGCCGAGCGCGGGAAACGAACAGTTGAGTGCATCGAAATTTACAAGCGAAGTTGGTCAGATGACTTCGTGTCGTTCGACGGCGATTACTACGCTTTCGATGACATTTCCATGGACCCCAAGCCCTTGCAGAAGCCGCGACCACCCATTATTTATGGTGGAGTATCCCCACTCGGCGCACACAGAGCAGCTGCCCATTGCGATGGCTTCTACCCAGTATTCCTCGACCCGTTCGCGGATCCGAACCGCCATTCCGACCTGCAGACGATAATCAAAAAAGACCTGGAGCTGGCAGGGAAATCCTCCTCCGATTTCATAATGATGGCCGCGACAACGCTCAGGATCACTGACCCTAATGATGCCCTCGCCCATCAAACTCCGAGGAAGATCTGTACCGGTACCCCAGAACAGGTCTTAGAGGACCTCCAGAGATTTGCGCAAGCAGGCTATTCCTTGGTGGTCGCGAAGATGGATTGTCCATCGGGTGAAGTTGAAGAGATCCACGAACAAATCGGCCGCGTCGGCGAGGACATTATCCCCGAATGCAGTTCCATTGAGGCCTCTGGTGGATGGAACACCACGTTTTGATCTGAACCCTCATTTGAAGCGCTAGTCTTCCCTCGATACACCCTCAACACCGAGGGTTCGAGGGGAAAACAAAATGTTAAAGCGATGGATCAAGGTGCTCTCGCTACTCGCAGTGCTGTCGTTATTTGCAGCGGCATGTGGTAGCAGTGACTCCGACAGTACCGATAGCGGGTCAAGCACTGCTTCGGCGTCGGCCGCAAGCGATGATGAGCCGGCAGCTGACGAGGACGCTACCGAAGAAGAGGCAGCTGAAGAAGACGCAGCCGAAGAAGCCACCGAAGAGACGACGCCTCCTCCACCACAACCCAAGCACGGTGGGACGATGGTCATCGCCACTACTCAGGTGGGGGCGAACGTCAACCACGGTGTCAATTCCGGCATCGGGATTGCACAGCCCAGTTCGAAGATCTTCGCATCGCTAACGCATCTGGATAGCAACTGGGAACCCCAGCCATACCTGGCTGAATCGTGGGAGGTTTCCGACGACAGCTTGACCATCACCTTCCACCTGGTAAAGGACGCAACCTTCCATGATGGTTACTCGATCACATCAGCCGATGTGAAGTTCTCGATCGAAGTGATCCAGGCAAATCATCCATTCACCGGGATGTGGGGTCCGCTCGAGTCAATCGAGACGCCTGATAAGCACACAGTGGTGCTGCATCTTGCCAACCCACACCCTGCGCTGTGGATCGCTACGTCGGATGTGATGATGCCGATCATGCCGAAACACATCATGGATGACGGCACCCCCATCAATGAGATGAAGGGTCACCCGAACAACGGGGCGGGCGCAATTGGCTCAGGTCCATTCCGCCTAACCGAGTACGAAAACACACAAAAGATCGTGCTGGAGCGTTATGAACACTTCTTTATCCCGGATCGTCCCTACCTCGACAAGCTCATCTATGTGATCGTCCCCGATGAAGACGCGACGATGCTGGGCCTGGAAAGTGGAGAATACGATTCAGGTGGCTACGCGAGCGTTATCAACGCTGAAAAGGTCAGCAAAAACCCCGATCTGGTTGCTATTCCCGACCTTCTGGGAGGCGTCGGCTCGTTGAACCACTTGCAGTTCAACATGGCCAACAGCATTATGAGTGACCTTCGGGTGCGACAGGCCATCGCCTACACCATTGACCGCGATTACGTGATCAACACCTTGCACCAGGGCCAAACCATGGAACTGCTGGGTGGTATCCATCCGGCGAGCCCGTTCTATAACGAAAACGTGGAACGCTACGACGTTGACCTGGACAAGGCGCGTTCGTTGCTGGCCGAGGCCGGCTACGCCGACGGTCTGGATTTGAGAATCAACTACATTCCGGGTCCGAACGAGCAGCAGCGCAACGTTGCTGAGTACATCTCTTTGGCCCTTGCTGAAGTCGGCGTCAATGTGGAGGTTGTCCAAGCCGCCGATCTGCCGTCGTGGGCTGGGATTTTCTTCGGGGGACCTGATGCCTGGCATATGACCATGAACGCTTACTTCAACTGGGGTGATCCGGTCATTGGCGTCCAGCGGGCTTATGTGTGCGCCAACATCAGACCTGGAGTGTTCGTCAACAACTCGGCCTATTGCAATGAGAAGGTCGACGAGTTGCTGTACGCAGCAGCCGCAGAGCCAGATGTTGCAAAACGGAAAGCACTCTACGATGAGTTCCAGGTGATCACAGCGATCGAGTTGCCGTTCTACGGCATCAACGCTCTGCCG
>ENA-UPTF01000793-UPTF01000793.1-marine-metagenome-genome-assembly--contig:-NODE-793-length-21277-cov-2.977925_pt1 | contig 21277 bp, 21 predicted proteins | sample MGYA00238166_ERZ767019 | MGnify/ENA primary metagenome ERZ767019 (study PRJEB28930, sample SAMN06266391) | marine metagenome | isolation source: Sea water from 250 m depth | place: Atlantic Ocean | study... | reverse complement strand
TTGATGTTGTCTCTTTGCAGGATGAGGAGTCGCGGTTCATAGGGTGCCTTGGAAGTCGGTCATTGTGTGGATTGTTGACAACGGACATGGAGTCAACTGCGGTAGACCGCGATGGTATCCAGTTGGTCGATGCACTTCGCGAAGTTGGTCTCGCGGATGTACCTCGCACGCGTCTTGAACCGGAGCGCTATGCTGGATTTCTTGAAGCGCACATCGAGCAGGGCCCTCATCTTGAGGCCGATGGCCTGCGGATCGGGGTGGTGACATCAATCGTGGGATTGGGCGGACTCCGTTTGACCTTTGTCGGCCAGCAGAATCACGCCGGTACCACGATGATGCATCTGCGCAAAGACGCAGCCACCGCGTTGTTCGCCCTGGCCGCTGAGATTAACGAGACATTTCCAAAAATTGCCGGTCCCCGTACGGTCTGGACGATGGGTCGCGCGGTTGTTCGCCCAGGCGCTGCCTCGATTGTGCCGGGTTATGCCGAACTCGATCTTCAGTACCGAGATCCATCTGAGGAAGTTCTTGACTCACTGGAAGCTGAGGTCGAGCGGTTGGCGAAGGAAGTGTCATCGCGAGGCGGAGCGAAGGTCTCGGTCGAGTTGGCGCGAGAACGTATTACGCCGGTCAAGATGGATCGAACCCTGTGCACGCACCTAGGCGCGGCGGCCGAACGATCCGCACCGGGGCAATGGACCGAGATGCCGAGTGGTGCGTATCACGATGCAGGAGTGATCTCGGAAGTCTTACCTACGGCTATGTTGTTCATTCCGTCGATCGGCGGTATCAGCCATGATTTCGCCGAAGACAGTCACGATAATGACATCGTACTGGGTTGTCAGGTATTGGCCGACGGGACGGCTGCAATTCTGAGCAGTTAGGCTCGACTGCAGGGGTATAAGCACCGACTTGATAAGTCTCTGATTTGGAACGATTAGATAGCCGTAATCGATCCGACGGTTTCGTTCTACATTTTGTTCGGATCTCGAACGATTGCGACGATGTTGCCTACGTGCTGTTTAGCGAGAAATGCCTTTTGGGCTGAAGCCAGATTCCGCAGCGGATAGGTTGCAGCGAGCACGGGTGAAACCTCGCCCCGTTCGATATAGCCGACCAGTCGAGCGAAAAGCCCCCGAGGGATCACAGTCGCGCCGGTGAAGGTCAGGTCATTGAGATAAAAGGTGCGCAAATCGAATTCGACCATCGGTCCGGCAATGGCGCCGGCGCAGGTATAGCGCCCGCCCGGGCACAATGCATCGATTAATTGCGGCCAGAGTGAGCCTCCAACGACATCAGCTATGACATCAACCGAACGACGGCCAATTGCTTGATCGAGGGCTGCTGGAAGATCGTGTGGTTCGCGGGGCAATATGGCATCGGCTCCAATGTCTCGAAGTTGATTCGCCTTGGATTCGCTGCAAAGTGCGACTGGGGTTGCACTGCGGAGACGGATGAGTTGTACAAGTGCGGTGCCGACTCCTCCCGACGCACCTGTGACGAGTACCACATCACCTTTTGTCACTGCAGCTCGATCGAGCATATTTTCGGCTGTCACCCAGGACGTGGCAAAGGTCGCAAGTTCGGCGTCGCTCAGCGGACTCTCGATCGAGTGAACGTTGCGGGCATCGACGGTGGTGTACTCAGCATAGCCACCATCGCACTCGGAGCCAAAATACCGACACTTTCCAATATTGTCGGGATCGTTCCAGTCCCGAATCCAGGTTTCGATCATCACCCGTTGGCCGAGGAGTTCGCGGGAGACTCCTTCTCCAAGGGCCGCTACCCGCCCGCACACATCAGCGCCCTGGATTCTTGGAAATTGCACTGACTCTCCCCAACCACCATCATCTCCAGTTTCGATGAAGCCCTGGGTGCCGCCTGTCACCGTCGTTCCCTCTCGCACGCTCTTGGCGTACCAACCAGAACGGGTATTGATATCGGTATTGTTGAGGCCACAGGCGCCGACCTCGATTAACACTTCACCGGGAGCTGCGATCGGGGTTGGCCAGTCTTCGCGGTATTCGAGCTGGTCGATACCACCATGCCCGCGGGTGACGACCGCGCGCATGGTGGCAGGAATCTCAGTCTGACTCATTGGGGCTTTACCTTCTCGACACGCCTGGGATGAATAACGAGTGGTCTTCTATTGTAGTCGTTGCCTATTCCTATATAACGCCATAGCTGTGATAGGCAGGACAGAAATTACTCCCAATCCGCGAACTGGGTTACGGTGGTACCCTAATTCCTGCAGAATCGACTTCTTTCTTTGCCATTTCCACGGAGAACTTATTATGGACCAAGCACGTTTTGAACAGGGGCTCGCAGTGCGTAAGGATGTTCTCGGCGCTGAGTACGTCGAACAGGCGATTGCTAGCGCTGGCGAATTCTCTAGTGACTTCCAGGAGCTTTTGACTGAATACTGTTGGGGAGCGATCTGGGGTGACGAGACTTTGGCGCGCAAGACCCGCAGCATGATCAACGTCGCTATGATTGCAGCCTTGAATCGTATGCACGAATGGGAGCTTCACTTTCGCGGTGCGATCAAAAACGGAGTGAGTCGGGACGAGTTAAAAGCGATTTTGAGCCAGATCGCAATCTATTGCGGCGTTCCAGTGGCAGTCGAATGTCACCGGATTGCAAAACGGGTATTTAAGGAGCTCGACCAAAGTTAACGAAAGGCAGAATCGGAGAACGGCCTTGAGAAGACACCAGCAAATTCATTTTGTTTTCCTTAATCTAGGTCATTTCATCGATCATCTTTTGATGTTGGTTTTCGCTACGGCAGCAGCGCTGACTTTGGCCCGGGAGTGGGGTATGTCGTACGCTGAGTTGATTCCATACGCGACCCCCGGTTTTGTCGCCTTCGGCCTCTTTTCTTTGCCCGCCGGCTGGCTGGCTGATAAGTGGAGCCGTGAAGGCATGATGCTGGTGTTTTTTTTCGGCATTGGAATATCCGCAGTCGCAACCGCATTGGCGCAGTCTCCTCTTCAGATTGCCTTCGGACTGTTCGCGATTGGGGTGTTCGGTGCGATCTACCATCCTGTTGGAATTCCGCTGGTAATTCAGGGGTATGTAAAGACCGGTCTGCGGATCGCAGTGAATGGCGTTTTCGGGAATCTCGGAGTAGCTTCGGCCGCTTTGTTAACGGGGTACCTCGTAGATCAAAGTGGGTGGCGCTCGGCATTCATCTGGCCGGGCTTGGTTACGATCGTCATCGGGGTAGGGTATGCATTTCTCGTGGCACGTGGGCACTCCAAAGAGCCGTCGGCTGATGAGGGCGAAGCATCGCCGGCAACTGCCATCGCAGGCAACTTGCAATTGGGTCGAAATCTATTGATTCGAATTTTTGCGATCGTGTTTTTCTCTACAGCTGTCGGTAGTTTGGTGTTCCAGAGCACGACCTTTAGTTTGCCAAAAATTTTCGATGAAAGGCTCGGCGATCTGGCGATATCCGCAACCTTGGTTGGCTGGTATGCCTTTGTCGTGTTTGCTATTGCCTCGATGGGGCAACTTGTGGTCGGATATCTGCTTGATCGTTTCTCGATCAAGGCGATATTCGTTGGGGTTGCCATTTTTCAGGTGGTGTTTTTCCTGGCAATGATCGGGCGTGTGGGAAGCATCGCGTTGCTGATTGCTATTGCCTTTATGCTGGTGGTGTTTGGTCAAATTCCCATTAACGACGTGCTCGTTGGGCGGGTTACGAAGACTGAATGGCGAAGCCGCGCGTACGGCCTTCGATACGTGATCGGTTTTACCGTCATGGCATCGGCTGTGCCGATGGTTGCATGGATTTATGCTCGTTGGAGTTTCGACGCGCTCTTCGTAGTGCTCGCAGCAGCAGGCGCTGCCATACTGATTGCTGTCATGATGCTTCCCAGCCAACTGGCTTCGAAAGCCTAAGGCGAAGTAGGGAACGTCGAATGGCATCCAAAGTGCCGAGTGAAAGGTTATGGCCTGAGTGATTTTTGAAATTCTGCAGAAACCGTGACATCAGTTATATTGGCTCATAATCGTGTGTGACTTACCCTGTCAGACCCTATGGTGAATTTATCAATCTCTGCCCAGCTGGTGGCAACGCTTAAAGCAACTGGCGTAGATTTTTTCGTCTCGGTGCCGTGCAAGCTGTTGGCTGGCCAGATTCGACTGCTCGAGCAGGACACTGAGGTTTGTTACTTGCCGGTGACCCGAGAAGAGGAAGGGTTTGGGCTTTGTGCCGGTGCCAGTCTCGGTGGGCACATGCCTTGCATTTTGATGCAGGACTCAGGTCTTGGAAATTCAATCAACGCTTTGAAATCGCTGATCCAGTTCTTTCAGCTGCCCGTGGTAATGCTGATGAGTTATCGAGGCTCGCCAGGTGAACCGGTTCCAGCCCAAGTTCCAATGGGATTGTTGGCGCCCGAACTCTTGAAGTTGATGCAAATCCCAACGCTTAACTGCCATCAGCCAGGTGACCTGACCGAAATCCGGCCTCTCGTCGAACATGCGCGGGTCACTGGATCACCCGTCGCCATTTTTATTGACTTTCAGTTGATGGAAGGGGACACATGAATCGTTACGAGCTAATCGAGACGCTGGTGCCTGTGCTAAAGGACGCTCTGGTGGTCTGCAACATCGGCATCCCCTCCCAGGAGCTCTTTTCGATTTGTGATCGAGAAAATCACTTTTACATGCTGGGTAGCATGGGGCTTTGTTCATCAATCGGCCTGGGTCTTGCATTGACAACGAATAAAAGTGTGGTGGCCTTAGAGGGGGACGGTGCTCTTTTAATGAATCTCGGTACCCTAGCGACCATTGGTAACCGTGCCCCGGACAATCTGATTCTTTTGGTTATCGATAACGGCAGTTACGGTTCAACCGGAGACCAGGCAACCTATACCAGTGAAGCCACTTCTCTGGCAGTCATGGCCCGCGGCGGCGGATGTCAAAGCGTGATCGAATGTTCGGGGGAAGACACGGCGGGAGTGTTGGTCGATGCGTTGGGTGCCAAGCAGCCGAGCGTGATCATCTCTAAGGTAGTGCCGGGTAACCGACCGTTGCCGGTGGTGCCGCTTCACCCTATTGTGTTGCGGGAACGTTTCAAGAAAGCCATTCAAATGTGAATCAATTCCGCAGCAGTACGGTGTCGAGTAGCCAGAAGATTTAAAGGAGGGTGCATCATGAAGGAAGAGCTTTGGCGACTGAGCGCGGTTGAGGTTGCCGCCGGCATTCACTCGCAGAAGTTTTCTGCAGAAAGCGTGATCGCATCGGTAGCAGAGAGAATTCATGATTGCAATCGTGATCTTAATGCCATTGTCTACGACTATTCCGAACAAGCCATACACGAGGCGCGGGCTGCCGATCGGGCACTGGCTGCTGGTGAACGGATCGGACCGCTCCATGGGGTGCCGGTGACGATTAAGTCGAATATCGATGTGGCCGGTACACCGACGCCGAACGGGTTGCCCGCCTTTCAAGATCACATCGCACCGGAGGATTCTCCGGTGGTGCGAAACCTCAAAAATGCCGGGGCCATCATCGTCGGCCGCACCAATACGCCGGAATTGTCGATGCGGTTGAACACAGACAACCCATTACACGGGCGGACCCGGAACCCGTGGCATGAAGAAGCAAGTCCGGGTGGATCTTCCGGTGGTGCAGGGGCTGCCGCTGCCGCTGGGTTCGGCCCCATTCATCATGGCAACGACATCGGCGGCTCGCTGCGATGCCCCGCCTCCAATTGTGGGGTGGCCACGGTCAAGCCGACTTTCGGTCGCGTGCCGGCGTATATGCCGTCCGCACCTGCCGAGCGCGGCATGCTAACGCAGCTAATGTCGGTTCAGGGTGCGATCTGCCGAGAAGTGAGAGACGTGCGCCTGGCGACTTCCGTTATGGCGCAGGGCGATCCGCGAGATCCTTGGTGGATGCCCGTGCCGTTCGATGATTGGCCAACAGAAAAACCCGTTGCCGTAGCAGTCACAAAAGCCTCCTATGGGTATCCTGTACATGCCGAGATTGTGGCCAATGTGGATCGCGCAGCCGGCTATTTGAGTGACGCGGGCTTTGCTGTCGAGGAAGTAGCCACGCCGCCTGTTCGTGAAGCTGCACAGTGCTGGTTTGATGTGCTGGGCAGTGAACTGGATACATTCCTTGGGCCGCTGGCCCGAGAGCACGGCAGCGAAACCATCCAGAACATTTTCAACTGGTATTACCAGATGGGGGATGTCGCTACTGCTGAGAATTACCGGATCGGCATCAAGGAGCGAACCGTACTGACGCGCGAGTGGAATCTTTTTCTCGAAAAGTATCCGTTGGTGCTGACTCCCTACTTTATGCGCCCGGTCTATTCCTGGGATTACGATGCCCAGGGATTCGATCAGGTCCGTGATCTGTGGGAGAGCGCTATGTACAGCGTCAGCATGAATTACCTTAGCTTGCCTGCCGGCGTAGTGCCCATCGGGCGGATCGAGGATCTTCCCACAGGGGTACAGATCGTCGGTCGCCGGTTTCGGGAAGATTTGATTCTTGACGCGATGGAAGTCATCGAAGCACGAGTCGGTATTCTCGCGCACGATTTGTGGGCGCGGGAAGAAGTGATCCTGAGCTGACAACGGCGAGCGGATAACCGGCTCGGACTTTGTCTAAGTGACGGTGGGATCTTACGGCGCCGTAATTTCTCAACCGCCGGGTTTTCTGCTAACGCGGCAATGTGTGGGGCTGGATTAGCGACATGAGTTCGCCGCTGCCTTGATCAAGGGCTGACCACGGCGCCTTTAAAGCAATCACGGCCAGCGCCGCGCTCGACATCGATCTGTCGACAGTGGTGCGGGTGGAATCAGAACATAGGAAGTTGAGAAGATCAGAAAAGGACGGGTTGTGGCCCACCATCAGAAGTTGCGCTGTTAAAGAATTGGTTTTCTTTAACATATTCAAGAGATGATTTTGGTCCGCCTCATAAATTCGCTTATCGTATTTGACTGTTCGCGAGTCGATCCCAATTTGCTGGCACAGGTGATCAACGGTCTGTTTCACCCGTGTCGCAGGTGAGCAAATGATTCGATCAGGCATCCGGTCGTGTTCCTGGATCCAGCCGCCGATCCTAGATGCATCCTTGTTGCCACGATCTGTGAGGGTCCGCTCAAAATCGTTACTGGGACCGGTCGGCCAATCTGATTTGGCATGGCGCATGAGAAGCAACGTTCGTGGCATTCGCTGTCTTTAATTCAGTCTATTGGGGTTACTCGAACGGCCGTGGTTCGAAATCTAACTGCAGTCCGTATCGCGTGGGTTTTTCCTGCGAATCACTTTTTTCAAGGGTGACAGGTTAATTTCATCGACCACGGTGCCCGTTCGCGTGGCAAGCACAGAGCCTACGGCCTTGGCGATGTCTTCGGGTTCAATAAAGTTGTCAGGATCAGGGCCCGGCTCGAAGTCGAGGGTCTCGAAAAAGTCGGTGCGCACCATGCCCGGGTTGATGATCGTTACCCGGACGCCGCTCGCGGCGCTCTCAGCACGCAGTGACTTTGCAAGAGCACGAAGCGCCGACTTGGAAGCAGAGTAGATAGCGCCCCGCGCGCCACCCGTGAGAGCGGCTTCCGAGCCAATGATGATGATATCCCCCCAGCCATTGCGCTTGAGCATCGGCAAAAAGGCTCGAATCACATAGGCCTGACTGGTGAAGTTAAGGTCCATCAGCGAGCGGATGTCGGCGTAAGAAAACTCTTCGAGGGAACCAAAGCGACCGCGACCGGCGGAACAGATGACGCCAGTGACTTCGGGGTATTTACGGGATAGGGCCGTTAGGTGATCGGCGGCTGCTTCAAGGTTGGCAAGATCCAGTTCGATCGACACAAAAGATTCGCCGTGATCAGGCATGCTCGAAAAATCTCGCGCAATCCCGATTACTCGCATACCAGCATCAATTTGCTGCTCGACGATAGAACGGCCGATACCTGAGCTCGCGCCAGTCACAATGAGAGTTCGGGTTTTCGTGGTCATTACTGCGTGGGTGCTCCAGCGGCCTGGGGTACCTGGGCTGGCGGATTCCAGTGTTGCCGGGTGTCAACTGAGCAGGAGAAAAGTCGTTCCGGGGGCACGTAGGCCGCCAGTTCCTCACGACAGAATCCGATCATCTCTTCTTCCTGAGCCGCGGAGTACGAGACCGAACCAGAGCGGTTCTGGAACGGGCTGGCAAAGAGTGGCTCGCTCGGGTAGAGGCGAACGAGATTTCGGAAAAAGCGTTGCGGCATTCGAAACGGACCCACGGTGACCGAATGGAGCGTCTCTGGGGCGAGCACGGAAAATACCTCCTCGAAAAGACGTTGGTACCGATTTTTAAACGCATCATCAAAGATCAGTGGATCAAAACGAAGGCCCAGCGGCCAGCCCTTGTCAGCAAGTTGTCGCATGGCCTGCAGGCGTTTTGAAATCGGCGGTGCCTTGTGTTCGAATCGATCGGCTGTTTCTGTCGGGGTCAGACTGAATGCGACGATCGCGTTTGGAATCGCGGGCACCGACAGCAGTGCCCGAATTTGGGTGCTCTTGGTGCGCAGTTCCGCAAATGCTCGTTGGCGTGATTCGAGAAATGTCAGCAGATGTGCTGCAAAGCCGGTGACCGGATCGAGCGCCAGGCTATCGCAGTCGTAGCCTGAGAAAAACCAGACATCTTCGCCGGGATGGTTTGCCAGGGCGCGATCCATCGATTCGAAAAAATCATCATAGTTAATGAACAGGACGTAGTGGGCAGATCGGTACATGCCCTGCAGAAAACAATAGCGACAGTCATAGATACAGTTGAGCATGTGAGAGAAATAATAGTTGTGTTGGCCGCCGACTCCATAGCCTTCGGGAGCGCTTAACACCCGCTTGCCGAACTTGTGGGCAATGATGAGCGCGGGTTGTTGTTTCTGTAGGCGAAAATTCTGGTTCTTGGGATTAAAGATTTCGGTATAGCGATCACAGTCGATCTGGTGCGCATCTGGAAAGCGGGCCAGGATCTTTCGTGTTCTTGGGTGATCGGCAACCTGACGCTCAATGTAGATCGTTTGAATCATACGAGCAGAGGATAGCCTATGAGAGTTCGGGTCGATTTGGAGCTGCTGGTTCGTGTAGATCCAGCCGTTTCGCCACTAGGGCGTTTTCGAGAGCTTCAATCGTATCGCGCGCGCTTGGACAGTCCGATGGCACCGATGTAAGAGGACTCTCATCTTTTTCAAGGACCGCCCAGCGTTCGAGTACACGGCGCAGTCGATGGCGCTGGGTGACGGTGAAGTGCCAGCGCTCGATAAAAGGGTCGAGACTGTAGGATTTTGGGATCGTGCTAGTCACGATGTCAGCTAGGCCTTGTAATGCTTTCACCAAACTATCGATCTCATCGATGGAGTTACCGATCAAATCTTGGATTCGCTGAAGGTCAAGGTCTGCAACAGGCTCACCGGGATGGTCTGAGATCACCTTGAGACTTTGGACCAGTTCTGCGGTAGAGGCTCGCAAGGCGATTGGATAAAATCCGGCTGCTTCCATGTCATAGGCTGCGTCTTCTGCGTATACCCGCTCGACGGTCTCAACCGTAATCAAGGGACTGCGATCCAGTGAATCGCAAATGATCTGAGAGGGATACCAGGTTTGACCGGTCGATTGATCTGTGATTCGACTCGCAACTCGTGACGCACCGGTGATGGCGCGCCGGTGTCCGGCGATGCCGATATTGAGAAACAGCTGGTTGGGTAATTCGCCGGACATCGCGTGCAAATAAGCAGTGGCTGCAGCCGCTAGCGTTTTACCGATGCCGGATACGACAAGATAGATGTTGTCATTCCGGTAAAGCGGGAACATCGAGCTGCTGTTTACTTTTTCGAGCCGGTAGTGCTCAATCAGCGGGGCGGCTTCTGGTGTTAGTGCGGTAACTAGACGCACATTCTGGCCTCTTCGGTTCGCACGGTTTCTGTAGTCCCCAGAAATGAACTCGATGCGAGAAGTCGTCGATAGAAAGCCTCTTTACAAGCGTAGATTGCGATCTCGTTTTGCCGCTGGCGACGACGAGCTCCAGTCAGGTAAATGTCGATCTTTCGCGTCAACTCCTCCAGCGCTTGTCGTTCTTGCACGGCGGTCAGTGTCTTCGCGGCCAGCAGTTTTTCGAGCGACTGAATGCGGTATCGATCCATACCCCAGCGGGAGCGTGAAAGCTGATCGGAATGGCCACCGTATTTTTTGACCAGTGGTTCAGCAATATGCAGGGCCGGCAGTGCAGCTGTCATTCGCAACCACAGGTCATAGTCTTCGCACACTGGAAGACTTTCGTCAAAGGTGCCGAACTCTTCGATTGTCGAGCGATGCAGCAGGACTGAGGATGGAGAGATAGCGCAGCGAGGGAGGCAATGTTCAAAAATCCATCCCCCGTGTTTTCTATGCTTATCCATCGGGTTCACCCGGCGTCCATTGCGAATCCAGATCTCGTTGCTGTGGCAGATTCGGAATGAGGGGTTGTTGCGAACAGCATCGAGTTGGGTTTCGATTTTCATCGGCAACCATTCGTCATCTGAATCTAGGAAGGCGAGCCATTCACCTTGGGCGGCATCAATACCCCGATTTCGGGCATGGCTAACACCGTGCTGGGTCTGGCAAATCAAATTTACCCCAGGAAATTCAGCCTGAACCCGTGCGGCCGTATCGTCACTCGACCCGTCATCAATCACAATTACCTCGTTAACGGGTATACGCTGCGCATAAACCGAGCGAAGTGCCCGTAGCACGGTTTGGCTTCGGTTGTGCGTTGGGATGATGGCAGAGACTGTCGGCATGCTTTTCGAAGTCATATCTGATGTATGAAGAATACTACGATTTCAATTGCGGTTTGCCCCCCCCGATATGCCGGCTCAATTGGCGATAGAATTGCCCATCACCAATCGATACTGATTGGATCGACCGTCTGCCCAAACTGATAAACATGGGGCAGTCGTAACGCGTACACCAATTTGGATACTAATTCGGTTAAATAGTGGAATTCGTCGTCAATAACAAGGCAGTAACAACCAGTGCGGCAGAGCGTACGCCACTGCTCTATGTGTTGCGAAACGAATTGGGACTGCGAGCGGCGAAGTATGGGTGTGGCACGGGCCATTGCGGTGCGTGCACTGTATTGGTGGACGGTAGGCCTGAAAATTCCTGCGAATTCGAAGTTTCTTTGGTAGAAGGGTGTCGGGTCACAACCCTCGAGGGCCTGCCAAACACTGATTTGCATCCCGTCCAACAAGCCTTCATCGAGGAGCAGGCTGCGCAGTGCGGATATTGTACAACTGGCTTGATTATGCGACTGGTCTCGCTTCTAGAGACTACACCACGTCCTGCAGTTTCTGAAGTGCGTTCGGCTTTAGATCGTCACTTATGTCGTTGCGGTAGCCACTCACGGGTATTGAAAGTAATCGACCGATTGTTCTCAGAAGAATGCGGTGGAACGACTACGCTTTCATGAAAGCTCCAGATTCGATTAGGGCACACCCCTTTTTACGAGACTGGATTGACCTTTCTCAGCAGGGGCTCGTAGTGATTCGCTCTGGAAAAGCGGAAATTGGTCAAGGGATTCACTTCGCTTTATCATCAATCGTCGGAAATGTTCTTGAAGTTCCTTTAGACCGGATAAATGTCCGTGGTCCAGACACTGACCAGGGTCCGGATGAAGGGTTGACTGCGGGCAGCCTTTCGGTTCAGCAAGGCGGAACGGCGTTGGCCTATGTTGCCGTCAATCTCAAGTCCTGTTTATTTGACGCGGCATCCCATCGCTTGGCTGTGCCCGTGGCAAAGCTCTCATCCCGCAATGGGGTGATCAAGTCTAGCGACGGTCAGGAAATCTCCTACTGGGAACTTGCTGATGAGTTGTCGGAGGCAAAGGTTGGAGAGTGGTTGCCATCATGGGCTGATTTAGAAACTGGTGATTACAGACCTGAACGGCGCAGTGAGATTGACGCCATAGTACGTGGGGACACGCACTTTTTGCATGATCTCGTATGGCCGGATATGCTGCACGCTCGCGTAGTTCGGCCAAGAAATATCCTATCCCATTTGGTCAAGCTCGATGTTGATGCAATTACAGTACTGCCCGGTGTCATCCATGTTGAAGTGAATGGCGACTTTATTGGCGTCATTGCAGAACAGGAAGATCAAGCGGTTAACGCAGCGCTTGAAATACAAAAGGTAGCCATTTGGGAGGCTTTTCAGCAGACCGATGATGCTGGAGTAGATCCGCAGGATTACATTGGCGCACCTGCCGAGTCTGAATGGGTAACTGCGGAACCAAACGGAGAATTGCTGGAACAAAGCTGGACCCGATCCGCTCTCTATAGTCGCCCTTTTATTGCCCACGCATCGATTGGTCCGTCGTGCGCGGTTGCGATTTATGACGAAAGGCTGACGGTTTGGTCTCACAGTCAGGGGGTTTACTTGTTACGAAAGGAAATCGCGCGTGTTTTAGAGATGAGCGAATCTAATGTTCGCGTGATTCACAGCCCGGGAGCAGGCGCTTACGGCCATAATGGTGCCGACGACTGTGCGATGGATGCTGCGGTTCTTGCTAGAGCGTATCCCAAAACACCCATTCGTGTGCAGTGGACTCGGGAGGATGAGTTTTTGCATGAGCCCTATGGTTCGGCAATGCAAGTTCGTTTGAAGGCAATCTTGGGAGGCAATGGCCGAATTACCTGCTGGTTGCATGATGTGTGGAGCCATCGACATACCCAGCGCCCGGGCCATGATTCTGGGGTCAGCCTACTTGCGGCTCGTCAGATTGATCCTAGTTTGCCAGTGGCCGAACCTCCCGACGTGCCCATGCCTAATGGTGGCATCGCACGGAATGCTATTCCCATCTATGACATAGAGGATGTCAAGGTTCGTAAACATTTGTTGGCCACTGCACCAGTCCGCACCTCTAGTCTTCGATCTTTAGGCGCTTACGGGAACATTTTTGCGATCGAAAGTTTTATGGACGAACTAGCCGAAGATGCAGGAATCGATTCGATCGAGTTCAGATTGCGTCATTTGGGCGATGCTCGGGCGAGAATGGTGCTCGAGGATGTTATGAAAATTAGTAGTTGGGAATCTTGCCAGAGTGATCGGTCAGATATTGAAGGAGAGATTGCACGGGGTACCGGTGTGGCGCTAGCGAGATACAAGGGATCCGGGTGTTACGTTGCTGTGGTTTGTGAAGTCGAAGCCAGTCAAACAATAAAGTTGCGACATGTGTGGGCTTCTGTAGACGTCGGTCGAGTGATCAGTCCCGATGGTGTTCGTGCCCAGATCGAAGGTGGAATTATTCAGTCTGCCAGTTGGACGCTGAAGGAGCAGGCCTTGGTTGAAGGTGACGGCAGCAAAGTTTTTGGTTGGGAAGACTATCCGACCTTACCGTTTTCCGAAACTCCGCAGATTGACGTCAGTATTCTCGAACGAAATGATTTGCCTCCGGTTGGTGCCGGCGAAGGCGCGCAGGGCCCCACATCGGCTGCAATAGCTAATGCGGTTCACAATGCGCTGGGTGTGAGGGTTCGCAATTTACCGTTAACGTCAGATGAAGTGACGCGGGCAATGTAATTGTGAAGTTTTTCCGGTGGATGTGGCAGCAACCCGCTCTTCTCGTCACCTTAACTTGTCTCTTTTGGGGAGGGAACACGATAGCAGCCAAGATCGCAGTGGATGATATTTCGCCATATCAGGTGACGTTTGGTCGTTGGGGTTTACTTAGCATTACGCTTTTTCTTTGTTATCGAAGGCAGATCCAAGCGGCTTGGCCAAAACTTCGACCTTATAGAATCTATTTGTTTCTGATGCCGGCAATTGGGTTTGTCGTATTCGGTTTTTTGTTTTATGAGTCCGGACATCGAACCACTGCGATCAACATCGGGATCCTGCAGGGATCAGTTCCGATTTTTGTCTTGATCGGCGCATTTCTGTTGTATCGCACCAGGATTACTTGGCTTCAAATTGCGGGTGTGATGGTAGGGTTTCTCGGCGTTGTTACTGTGGCGACCGGTGGGTTACCAGGCGTGATGAGCGAGATCCAACTGAATACCGGAGACCTTATGATGATTGGCGCCTGTCTGGTGTGGGCGAGCTACACAATTGGCCTAAAAAAACGACCAGCGATACCTGGGTTGATTTTGTTCGCGGTATTTTGCATCCCCGCAGCATTCGTCTCCGCCCCCTTTGCGATCTTCGAACTGGCTTCTGGTCACGCGCCATGGCCAACCTTAACCGGGGGTGGGGTTCTTCTCTACACCACGGTTTTCCCTTCGTTTCTGGCCCAGTTGTTTTTTCTTCGTGGTGTTGATTTGATGGGGCCGGGACGAACCGGAATGTTTGTCAACTTGACTCCGATTTTTGCTGCACTGCTTGCGGTCGGAATATTGAGAGAAACGTTTCACATTTATCACGCCGTGGCGTTGGTACTGGTTCTTGCTGGGTTGTGGCTCTCCCGTGACCGATCAACCGCATAGGTGAATCGTTCGCCAAACCGGGTATGATGAATTGATGAATCACCCTGTTCGTTATGATGAATCGACATTTGCCGGTGTCTTGAAACCGGTCGAGCAGGCAGAGTCTTTGCCACCTTGGTGTTATACCGAAGACTCCGTGTATTCGCGCGAACAGGAACGATTGTTTCGGGGTGGTTGGGTAAGTGTCGGCCGGGAAGATCGTTGGCAGAATCCTGGCGACTACGTAGCGCTGGAGGTCGGTGGCACGCCGATCATAGTGTTGCGTGGTGAAGATGGAACCCTACGATCTTTTGCGAACAGTTGTCGCCATCGTGGGATGTTGTTGCTGACGCCCGGTGACGGACATTGTGAACGTATTACTTGCCCATTCCATGGCTGGAATTATCGGTTGGATGGTTCACTGCAGTCCGCTCCGAAAATGACCGACGCTGTCGACTTCGATACCAAAAATTACGGATTAATCGAGATTTCACTTGCAACACGTGCCGGATTCGTGTTCGTCAATCTCGACGGTCGGGCGGGTAGCATTGACGATTGGCTCGGCGACTTCGAAGCACTGCATCGGCCGTGGTCTCTCGGCACCGCGGTCACTGGCTACCGCAGTGAGTTTGAAATTCGTTGTAACTGGAAGGCCTATCTCGAAGTGTTCAACGAGTATTACCACATACAAAAGGTCCACCCAAAAACCGTGGGAATGTTGTACGAAACCCCTGATCCGCCAGACGAGGTACGCGGAAATTTTACGACCCAGTTTGGTATGCACAAGCAGGTAGACAGCGTCGGTAAGTTGGACGACGGGGCCGAGCCATTGCCGATTATGTCCACGCTGCGCGGCAAGGAACGCTCTGGTACCCGTTATACCTGGATATATCCTTCCCTGACGTTCGCGGCCTCGGTGGATGCCATCTGGATTCTGGAAGCGTGCCCCCGAGCGGCGGACACGACGACTGGAAGCCTGACCTTGTGTTTCCCGGAGGAAACGGCAGCACGAGAAGATTTTCTTGAACGGGCCGAGGTATACCAACGCCGGATGGATATTGCACTGGCCGAGGACATCGAAATTCTGGAGAGACAGCAACTCGGTTTGAACTCGGTACTGGCGCGCCCGGGCCGGTTCTCGCCGCTACTCGAACCGAGCGTTCATGCATTTCAGGCTTGGTTTGCGGCTCAGTTAATTTGATCTTGAAAGGGCAGAGATCGATATAGGAGGAGTCATCGATGACAGCACATTTTTTTAATTTACATAATGAGGATGACGGGATTCGTCGATCGTTGGCGGATGGTGTGGCAACGCGAATTTTCCCGGGCCAACATGCCATGCTGTCGGTGGTGCGCATCGAGGCGGAGTCTGAAAGTGCCCGCCATTCCCACCCCGAGGAACAGTGGGGCGTGTTGCTCGAAGGTAACGGTGTGCGGATTCAGGACGATATCGAACACTTGGTGTCAGCCGGCGATTTTTGGCAGACCCCAGGCGGAGTCCCGCATTCGTTTCGAGCCGGACCAGAAGGCGCCCTGGTACTTGATGTCTTCAGTCCGCCTCGCCCGGAATATCGCAAGCCAGGATTCGGGACAAGCGGATAATCAGTTTTTGTCGGTCCGGTCAAGAAATGTCAGGTGAAGCGAGCGACGCCCGAGGAATTCGCAGGACTGGTATAAGATCATCCTGATGCCTTCATCCACCATCTCGCCTCGCATCCAGGGGAATTTGTTTGCAGTTTTGAGCATGCTGATCTGGGCGACGACCTACCCGATCACAGACGTCTTGCTCGTGACTTGGGATCCACTGTCGCTTGGTATGACGCGAGTGTTGGGCGGAGGTATTCTTTTAGGTTTGATTTCAATTCTGCTGGGTGCTGCCCGTTTGCCTTGGAGAGGTTGGCCGATCAAACAGGCTTGTGTGACGGGCGCTGTTGGCCTTGGACTTGGCACAGTGCTGATGAATTTCGGCTTTTTGTACTCCAATCCGGTCAATGTTGCTGTAATCGCCACTACGATTCCCGTTATCTCGGTCATTATGGGAATGTTCCGGGGGGAAGAGCGTCTGACGCTTCGTATCGGGATCGCGCTTTGTTTTGCGCTTGCAGGCGGTGTGTTGGTGTCGATTTCCAACTTGGAGACTGAAATGGGTTTTCAAGGTGGAGAATTGCTTATGGTGATCGCCGTCGTATTGTTCACATGGTTTTCCCGCGTGTCTGTAATGAAACTTCAGGTAATACCTGCTCTCCCACGCGCGGCACTGACATTGGTTGCCGCTGGCATCACGCTTTTACCGATTCTTTTGTTGATCCATTGGAGTGGTGTCTTCGAGCTCAGCTTCTCCTGGCACCTTTCAGAGCTTAGTTTGCCCGTCTTATTAATTTTTGGTGTTGGCTTTTCGATGGGATTTTGGGTGCTGAGCGCCGACCGGATCGGCGTCACTGTGGCGGCTATCCATATCAACGTCGTACCATTTTACGTGGTCATTTTGATGCTATGGTTTGGGGGATCACTGATCCTTACTCAGATTGCTGGAGCGATCTTGGTAGCTGTTGGAGTGATCCTCGCGCAGGTCAATACCAGGTTACATCGTTCGGCTGTGCAATAGACTGGATTGATGAAGCTCGTGGACTAAGGGAGTTTAGTGGTTGAACTTCGCTGGGCGTTTTTCCAGAAATGCGTTAAGGCCTTCTTCGAAGTCTGGTTGGGCCGCGCACTCCACAAAACTGTCTCCCTCCGCAGCGAGTTGCTCTTCAAGGTTGTGCGCAGGAGAGCGTGCAAGAAGTTGTTTCGTATTGCCAATTGCAACTGCGGGCGCGGCGACTAAGCGGCCAGCCAGACTGGCGGTTTCCTCATCAAGATCTGAGAGGGCAACCACCCGATTGACGAGGCCGAATTGCAATGCAGTGGCGGCATCGAAACGATCACTGAGTGCCATCAGTTCAAATGCTCGCCGATATCCGACAATGCGCGGCAAAGTCCAGGAAGATCCGCCATCTGGGCTGATTCCTATCCGCGCATATGCAATCGTGAATACGGCGTTGTCCGCAGCGATCACCATGTCACAGGCGTTCATTAGGCTAAAACCATAGCCAGCCGCGGAGCCGCGTACACTGGCGAGAACCGGTTGACGCAGGCTACGTAAACGGCGGATGGGAGCTTGTGCTTCAGGCACAAACTTTTCGAACTTTTTAGCAAAGGCTTTCGAATCCACCGCGTTTTCTCTCATCACCTGGAACTCCTTGAGATCGCCCCCTGCCATAAAATGATCTCCGGCACCTTGAAGCAAAACGACCCGAACGTCCGATTCCTTTGGAATCGACTCAGTGATTTCTCCGAGGGCTGTCGTCATATCGCGATTTAAGGCGTTCAACATGTCCGGCCGGTTCAATGTGATCGTCAGGAGATGATTGTTCAGTTCAACTTGCACAGTGTCGTTGGGTGATTCGATCATTTGTTGGTTCCTTTAGTGCGGTTCCGTTGTTAAGCCTGCTTATTTAACCTGAGAGATGCTGTACCCGGCCGCCCGCTTCCCGCAGCAGTGTCCCGAACTCCCGGGAATTCGCGAGTCGTTCGCTGGTGAATACGGGCCCATCCTGACACACCAGATCCTGATCCAATGAGCAGATGCCGCACAGGCCAATACCACATGCCATATAGCGTTCCAAACAAAGTTCAGCTGCCACGTGATGTTGAAGCGCCCACTGCAGCCCATTTACCAGCATCGGCTCAGGTCCACAACTGTAGAGTCTATCTGGTGAAGACGAAGCAAGCAGTTCTGTGACGCGGCCATGGTGCCCAGCCGAACCATCGTCTGTCGCGAGCTTGACGGTTCCAGGAAACTCATCGCGATGAAAAATTTCATCTTTGGTTGTACCACCGAGGAGGGTGATCGGTTCAATTCCTTGGGCTGCAAATGATTGGGCGAGATACAGAAGTGGTGGCGCGCCGACGCCACCGCCCATCAGCAGCGGATGGTGACCGTCCAGTGAGAAACCGTGACCGAGGGGCCCTGTTAACCCCAGCCAGTCACCACACTGACAGGCCAAGAGGGCTTTTGATGTAGGACCTAAGTCTTTAATGGTGATACGGACTCTGCCATCGTCCCAGCCCGCAATTGACATGGGCACTGCATTGCAAACCTCGGGTTTATATCCGTCAGGCGGGTGCGGTAACCAGACCATGGCAAATTGCCCAGGGGTGGGCGCTGACAGCCAGGGCTCTTTGGGTTCGAGCCAGATCGAATGCCCGACCGATGTAGCACTGGTAATTTCTATGATCTTAGAGGGGATGGGATACCTCACGAGAACCACTCCAAGATTCGTCCTCTAAAGTCTGCAAGTTCACAATACCCCTTGCGATCCATCCATTCTTCTAAGCCCCGGGTAATTGTGCTCATACGTTCCGGGTCGCCGGTCAGCGACGTACCAATCTGCACCGAATGGGCCCCGCACAGCAGGTAGCGCACCACATCCTCAGCATTTGAAATGCCACCCATCCCGATCACTGGGGTATCAAAGCCTGCATGATTTAGGGCCTGTACGATTTCCAGAACCTTGCGCAAACCAATTGGTCGGATTGCAACACCCGACAAGCCACCGAACCCGTTGCCAAGTAGCGGCCGTTCAAGTTCCGGGTCGACATCGAGCGCGGCGAGCGTGTTGATTGCACTGACAGCTGCGGCACCAGCTTGAGCACAGGCCACAGCCACTGTTCCGATATCTGCAACATTGGGCGTCAGTTTGGCAATGACTGGTAGGTGCTTAGCAGTCGCTGTCACGACAGCAGCAGCAGCCTCCGGATCCTGTGCCGTCAGACTGCCACCATAAGCCGCTTTTGGATGGGGGCAACTCAGGTTAATTTCAGCGATTTTCGCGCCGGCTTCGGCAGTGGCTGCAGCCAATTGCGCGAATTCTTCTGCGGAATCGGCGACTAGGTTGGGAATGACTGGAACGGTGAACTTTGTAAGCGGAAATTCTTCAAGGAATTCGTCTAGTCCCGGATTGGGTAGCCCCATCGCGTTGATCCAGGTGCCTGGTGCAATCTCTACTGTTGTGGGTCCCGGATAACCTGGCCTTGGTTTTAAAGAAATCGATTTGGTGATAAGTGCGCCAGCGCCAGTTCCAGCCATTCGATTCAAAATGCCTGGAGTCGAGTCGAGGATGCCCGACGCCAGCATGACTGGGTTTGCGAGATCGAGTTCGGCTAGCTTGACTCGAAGGTTTGCCATCGTGTTAATTCGTCCGGGTTCGTGCAGCGTTTGGGATCAAGAGACTGGTTAGACATGGTTGTGGAGTCGAGGCGCACGTAATCAGGTATTGTATGTGTTCCTCGGAATTTCAAAAGGGCCTATATCGGACTAATGGTCATCAGCCACAATAGACTGTACCAATCATATCAAGATAAGTAATTTCATAAAGAGAGCAAATTAATGTTCGAAGAGCGAACCCAAAAGCTAAAGGCGCGCTTGGTCGAAGACGGCCTCGAGATTGCGTTAATTACCGACGATGACAGCGTCTATTATTTCAGTGGTTTTTACGATTATCTCCATATGGATTTTGGCCGTCCGACGATTCTGGTGGTTTCGGCACAAGGTGCACCGATTTTAGTAACGCCGACGATCGAACTTGAAATGGCGCAGCGAATGACTTGGATTGAAGATATTCGGGCTTGGCAGGACGGGGAAGGCTCTGAGTGGCGTGGTGATCTGCAGCACCTCATCGAGGCAGTGGGTTCTGCCGCTATTGGAATCGAACGAGGGACTATGCCTTCTTTGGTGCGTGATTTTGTCGATCACGTGGCAACCAATTCAAACCTTACAGATATCACTTCGCTCATTGCTGAGTTGCGCATGATTAAGAGTGACGAAGAGTTGCAGTTGGCTCGGCATTCGGGGCAGGTTGCAATGGCGATGATGACGGCGGGGCGTGACGCGATCCGTGAAGGAGTGCCCGAGTACGAAGTTGCGCTTGCGACTGCCGAAGCTGGTGCCCGCAGTGCAGCAGAACTCTTGACGGACAATTACGACGACGACTGGATGTCTCCGAATACCCACTTTTTACAGATCATGGCTTCGGGTTCCAACATCACCATGGCCCATCGTCGCCCTACCTTGCGTCAGATTACCCGCGGCGATCCGGTCTTTCTTTGTTTTTGTGGAATGGCTAACTTTCACCGGTTCAAGTTGGGTTTCGATCGGACATTTTGGTTGGGCGAGATCCAGGATTCTCGTCAGGCCGAGATTTACGAGGTGGCAGTCGCCAGCCAACGGGCCGCATTGGAACATGTCCGGCCCGGAGTGTTGGCTGAGGAGGTACATGCCGCGTACGCGGAGGTAATCCAAACAGCCGGATACGATTACCCGTTTCGATGTGGCCGCGCTACTGGGTTCAGTTTTCTCGAGCGACCTCAATTGGTGGCAGGAGACCGGACGGTCCTCGAACCTGGCATGGTGTTTGCGGTCGATGGATCAGTGAGTGTGGCCGGTTATTTTCGAGCGCAAGTCGGCGACAGTGTTGTGGTTACCGAAAATGGGTATGAACCAATTACCGAGTTTCCTAAAACGATCAACGAAGTGGTTGTCGGTTGAGCTGATTCTCATACGCCGAATTAATTTCGAGGAAAGTCTTCGAGGTGGTCGATGTCTCGGAGAATGGCATCATCAAGTACTGGGATCATTGTGACCGTCTCGGTTGTTTCCCCCAGTAAGGATTGGGCACCGCAGTCACCTTGCAATGTCATAAGGCGTGAAAACCAACTTTTTGGAAAGAGGATAGGGTGTCCACGCTGCCTCTCGAAGTAGAGTGCACACACTGCGTTGCCCGTACATTGACCGATCAGCG
>ENA-UPTF01000792-UPTF01000792.1-marine-metagenome-genome-assembly--contig:-NODE-792-length-21282-cov-3.046404_pt1 | contig 21282 bp, 17 predicted proteins | sample MGYA00238166_ERZ767019 | MGnify/ENA primary metagenome ERZ767019 (study PRJEB28930, sample SAMN06266391) | marine metagenome | isolation source: Sea water from 250 m depth | place: Atlantic Ocean | study... | reverse complement strand
CATCTTGGTGAGTGAACGAGCTGGAGTCGCTGCGATAACCGTCACGTTGTCAAAGTCTGCGTCGAACGATGTAACGATTGAATACACGACCGTTGATGGTGAGGCGGTCGCAGACGCGGACTATGTTTCGACTAGCGGCGTTCTGACCATCCCGGCGGGTAGTTTATCGAGTTCCTTCACCGTGCCTCTGGTTGATGATTCCACGATCGAAGATCTCGAGACGTTCTCCATTGCACTCAGCAATCCGAGCAACGCATATTTAGACCGAGTCGCCAGCCAGGTGGAAATTCTGGATGACGAAGCAACCGCGCCGTCCGGATATTTCAAGGGGAACGCGGGAGAGTTCCGATTTTCTGAGTACACCCTTTCCTTTGCCGAAGGCGACCGCCGAGAAGTCATGTGGGTGGATCGAATTAAGGATTCGGCTGGTGACGCGACGCTCGAATACAGTTTGCCTGCTACTGAGTATTACGAGGCTTCAGAAGGCACGCTGACGTGGCTCGATGGCGATGGTTCGAAAGATGCATTGACCGATGGCCTTTTGGTTCTTAGGTATATTTTCGGCTTCTCGGGATCAACTTTAATTCAGGGCGCGGTCTCTACAAACGCTACTCGATCGACAGCCACGGATATCGAGGCATACCTCTATCGATTCGACGCGACCTGTCGTATCTTTCAAAAGGTTATGCGGAACGAGAGATTTATGACACAGAATTTACAACCCACTCGATAACAAAGGATCAACACATGAAATTCGGTGCGCAATTCGTCAACTATGTCTGTACCTGGGATGACACGCTGGCCTGTATTCAGTCCATTCAGGACGGGCGATGGGACAGCCTCTGGTGGTCCGATCACTTCCTGGTTCCGGCAGGACGACCGGTCTGGAACAGGGAGTCACTGGAGGGCTGGTCTGTGGTGACGGCAGCTGCAGCAATAACCAGGGATCTGGAACTCGGACTGCTGGTGACCGGCAATATCTACCGGAATCCGGCGTTGCTCGCAAAGATGGCGGTTACCGTGGATCAGATCAGCCACGGACGATATGTTCTGGGTATTGGTGCCGGGTGGTTCGGGGCCGAGCATGAGGCCTATGGCATCGAGTTCCCGTCTCTGAAGGAACGTTGTGATCGCCTCGAGGAAGCGCTCGATGTAATCACGGCGCTGTTCGCACTGGAGCCGGAACAGACCGCGAGTTACGAGGGCAAGTACTACACGCTGAAGGATTCGCCGATGAACCCGCCAAGTGTGCGCCGGCCCCGTGTACCAATTCTCGTTGGTGGCAACGGCGAGAAGCGCACACTCAAGACCTGCGCCAAATACGCTGATATCTGCAACATCGACTTCAACAACCCGGGTGGAGTCGACGTGTTCAAGCACAAGATGCAGGTGCTGAATAAGCACTGCGGGGATCTGGGTCGCGACCCTGATGAGATCAAACGCACTATGCTGATACCCATGCGAATTACTGACGACGACGCAGCGGCGAAAGCCGAACTGGAACGTCGCCCGTGGATTCTTTGCGGCAAGCCTTCCTATATCGTCGACTTGATCGGTCAGTACTTCGATGCTGGCCTCGAAGAGATCATGTTTTCGGGTGTGCCGACGAAAAAGGAGAACTTCGATCGGATCAACGCAGATGTGCTATCGGCTTTTGACTAATTCGCCCGAGGTAAAAGCTGGAATTAGTGAATATGCTCGAGAGGTTCTAGGGGGCGAAGCTGGAGCGAGCCTGCACGCCCCACTTTCCATCAATTAGCGAGACGATCCAAAAGGATGGATAGTGCCCTATAACCGTATCGTCGATTCGGTAGCGGGTAAATTGTACGGCAAAGTGGACTTTGTCGGTCGTGCTCTGAACCGCATGACGATAATCCCAAAGACTGTAGTGCCAACCTGTAGCTTCAATGAAAGGACCAAAAAAATCGTCGGAGAAAGCGGTGTTTTCTTCTAGGACTCGGATGCGACCACTAGCGATTCTCACATGCGGAAAATGAAAAGTGGCTTTCATTCCTGAAATGTCTCTGAGATTCCAGGCGCTCTGATACGCCAGCAGTGGTCCCAGGGCATCCTGTTCGGCACCTGGCTTGGCGACGATATCGTCTGAATGTTCTCCGGCATGGTCGTGAATAAGACTCATCGTTTTAGTAAGGCGTCCGGTTCATTACGAAATTGACGATGAACTTTAATTCACTCTGGCGTAAACGCAATGGCCCAGGCGGGCACGACTATCGGTAGACTCACTCAACACGGGTTGTCAGCGGCACTTTGAGCTTAGCCCAGCTTGATAAACCCATCTTTGTTGATCCACTGTTTGAAGGAATCTCGTTGCATATGATGTTCAACAAAGCGTGTGATATTGGGGTGGGTGTCTTTGGGGAGCCCCTCCCCGGAATACATCATCTGGATAAACTGGCAAGTGACGGCAATGTCAGCGATGGAAAATGCGTTGCCAGTTAAATATGTCTTATCGCCGATTTCTGTTTCCAGATAGTCGAAGATTCCAGGCTGGATCTCTGTAATGATTTTGCTAATGACATCCTCGTCCGGTTCCCGTTTCATCATGCGGACTGCAATCCGATTAAAGAACAAGGCGGCCGTCGCCTTCGGCAATTCATTGTCTGCCCAATCTTCATACCAGAGCGCACGACCATAATCTCCATGGTCTGACGGGTACAAACCGGGTTCCGGAAAACGTTTCTCTAAATAACCACAAATCGCCGACGAATCTGGGATCGCAAGGTCTCCATCCGTCATAGCAGGAATCTTTCCCAGTGGTGAAATCTTTAGGTGCGATTCGGGAGGGGGAAATGGGCTGATTGCGTTTAGTTCGAATTCGATGCCCTTTTCTGTCAGGCAAATCAGAGTTTTGCGAACAAAAGGGGATATGTTGGAGCCGTGAATAGTGATCATATTGACCTCGTTGGTTCAATCCAAGAGCTGTCAGCCAGTAAGACCGAGATTAAATGTGAGTACTCCAAGCACCATCGCAATAGCGAATAGCCCCAGCTTCAAGGCGAATATGAGCTGCCCCGCGCTCTTTCGGCCAATTTGTCCAGATTATCGCTATGGTCATCTCGGTCAATTCGATATTGCGATACGAAGTAAAGAGCGCCAACGTTCAATAAGCAATATAGCGGTAAGAACAAGACGGCAATGTTGACGCGTATGTCGTAAGTTACTTGTTCAACGCTCGTAATCGCATCAAGGCCAACCAACGAAACAATGATGCCGGCTCCGACAATCCCGCCGGCCGAAATGGCCTTGCCTGCGAAGCCTCTTGCCGCAAAAAACAAGCCCTCCGACCGTCGCTCGGTGACCACTTCACTATCTTCCACCACATCGGCCATCATCGAATCGAGCAGGACACCTCCGATGATTCCACAAAAGACCTCTACGACAATAAAAATCGAGTAGATGTAAAGACTTAGCCAGCTTCCCAACTCCGGCCATGCGCCCATCAACACGAGGATGTACGGAATCGGGTACAACGCGGTGTTGAGCAATATCGCGTATATCGCCGCTCTTTTTTTGCCAAAGCGGGTGCCAAAAAACGGAGCCGCAAAGACGGCGCACACGGGCGCGATCAGAACCCACAATCCCGTGACAGCAACTTGCGGGCCACTAAAAGCAAAGAAATAGGTGGTGTTATACAAATACAAAGCCATGCCCAAACCACCAGCGATACCCACCGTCAGGCCATAAAGAAACAAAGACTTAAAGTTCGGGTTCTTGAGCGATTCAAATATTTGTCTGATTTCCGATGCGATGTCCCTGAGCTTGAACGTGTCCGCCGGCCGAGGCAGTGCCGACGCTTCTCGCTGAGTCCCGAAGCTTGAGATCACAATGGAAAGGAAGATCAACAGTGCACCGACCGTGGCGTAAATCGTGTATCCGCGTTGTACGGCAAACCCATACGCGCCAGCCCAAAACATCATGTTGACGATGTGGATGCCATTGCCTCCATACCATCCAAAAAAATGTCGGAGTGCCCACCATTGATTACGTCGGTCGTAGTCTTTTTCGAGATCTGGCAGCAAAGCCATCGACGGCATTTCAAACATTGTCGTTCCAGTGCGGATCAGCAGAGCCATCAGCAACACGTACATAAACGCGTTGTCTTCATGAAGCTCGATGGCTGGATCAAAGAGTAGGTAAAAACTGATCGGCAGCACCAACAGCGCCGCGTACATGAACGGATGTCGACGACCTAACCGGGAACTGGTCTTGTCCGACCAATGCCCCAACACCAAGTCCGATACTGCATCCCAGATCATTGCAACCGCCAACGCAATGGACGCTTTATACCCGGCAATGCCCAACACTTCCGTACAGTACAAGAGCAAGAGATAACTGAACGCGTTGTTCTTGATGCCAAACGCCGTCGCGGCGGATCCGTAACACCAAAATACGTGATTTTTCCAGAGTTTCTCGGTCGTCATCGCGGTACTCCACTACGGATCAAACTTGCCATCCACACCGCAAGCTGCTCCCAAGCGCCGGTGGAACATGAGTTGATAACCTGAATTACTCCGCCCGTCAAAGTGCCGGTTTGTTGTTGTAGACCTTTGCCATATTTACCTCCATCGCAGGAGCGCTAATGGTTGGGATTCCTTCGTACTTTTGATCAAGTTCGTTGTACCCAAGTCCTTCCAGACGGGTCTTTACGACTTTTACACTGGTTTAATCGTGGGTTTGATTCCTTTTCTCTTCGTGTGGTGGGCGTACTTCTAACAACCAACTCCACCTTTTTTGTACGTGGCTAGGAACAACAATAAATGTCTTGAGTAGTTAGGGGTCCCGGGGGGTTAAATGGGGTGGGAATAGGATTTAGAGTGGTACAAGAACTGGTACAAAGGTGTGATTAAAGCTAAGTATTTGACTTAAATAGTCAATAAAATCAATCACATAATGTAATTAAGTGGCGGAGAGGCAGGGATTCGAACCCTGGGTGCCCAGAAGGCACTCCTGATTTCGAGTCAGGCCCGTTCGACCAACTCCGGCACCTCTCCGTCGAGAAGCAAATTCTAACGGGAATGGGCTCGGGATGAACCTTCGTAACAACGACCGGTCTGGCCTCCCGGCAGGCTCCTGTTAAAATGCGCATTCTCGAAGCCGCTGGTAGAAATGATCGTGGACGCTAACCCGACTGTATTCGAAATTGATCCGAATACGTTTCAGACGGATGTCGTTGAACGCTCCAAACAAGTTCCGGTAATTCTCCTTTTTTGGACCGATCAAGTCGCTCCTGCTGCCGATACGAAGCGTGTACTCGAGACGTTGGTCGCCCAGTATCAAGGCAAATTTGCACTCGGTTTATCGGATGTTGCCAAAGATCAAGCGCTTGCCCAGCAGTTACGAGTCCAAGGTATTCCCAGCATTCGGGTTGTCGCTGACGGTCAAATAACCGAACAAATGGAGGGGCCTCAGGGAGAAGCCGCGTTGCGGGAACTGGTCGATAAATTGACGATGTCGGGCAGTGACCTTTTGCGCGATCAACTTGCGGTTCACCTTGCGTCGGAGGATTGGGATAACGCGTTGGCGATTCTCCAGCAAGCGATCGACGAAGAGCCGAACAATGCTGGTTACAAAGTCGAATGGGCGGACTTGCTCGTTCGAAAAGGCGATCTCGATGGTGCTCGTACAGTCGTTGCGACCATACCCGAAGAGACCCCGGACCGGGAGCGGCCAGTGACACGGCTAGAGATTGCAGAAGAAGCCGCCGGTATGGGAAACCGCGAAGATGTGCAAGTTGAGTTGGATGCTGATCCGTCCGATCTCGACCTGCGCTATCGCGCCTCGATTCTTTGCGCTGCCGGAGGTCAGTACGAAGAAGCCTTGGAACACGCGATGTTTATTCTTCAAACCGATCGCGAATTTCAGGACGATATAGGGCGCGCGACCATGGTGAGAATCATGTCTTTACTCGGCAAGGACGCTGACATCGCGAAACGGTATCGCCGTCGTATGTTCAACTTCATGCATTAATAATGAACGTGCGCGGCGCACGATGGGACATTCGTTTAGGTTACGGCCCGATCGCGTTCTTCGCATGTACTCCTTGTTCGTAAGCGTTTATGCACAGTAATTTGACGGACGATGTTGAACCACTTACGCGTAGTAATTGGTAATAAGCCAATACCAGTAATACTCATAAGACATTGATAATGTTACATATTAATTCCTATACCTGACAAATATCTGCTTTGGCGAGATAAGTTGCTTACTTCTATTCAGAGGTTTGTCACCGAGTTATCCCAAGACTTATCCACAATCCGTGACGCGGGTTTAGAGCATGGATTCACCAAGAGCCACGGCGTCTCGTCCGGTTTACACTAGTTCGGACGCCTGGGAAGGAGTATTCGTGTGGACAAATCGCTTGATGCGCGTATGCGAGCGTACCGAGATGCTGGAGTTAAACAGGTGGTCTTGGGTTTGGCTGACGTTGACGGGGTCATACGGGGAAAATTCGTGGACCTCTCGAAACTCGAAGGCCTGATGGCCCATGGTGGTGGTTTTTGCGATTGCATTCTTGGTTGGGACGTAAATGATCAGTTGTACGACCGCGGTACCTATACCGGTTGGCACACCGGATTTCCGGACACGCGATACCGCTTGGTCACGGACACAGAACGAGCGATCCCAGGTGAAGGCACGCCATATTTCATTGGTGAGTTTGTCGACGAAGATGAGGATTTCCATCCCGTTTGCCCACGCTCGTGTTTGCGACGCGTACTAACAAGACTAGGGGACCTCGGATACACGGCCCGTTCCGGATTTGAGTACGAATTCTTTGTCTTTAAGGAAACGCCCGAGTCGATTCGGGAGAAAGGGTACCGAGATCTCACCCCTGTCACGCCGGGAAACTTTGGCTATTCGGTGCTGAGAGCGGCGACTCAGTCGGAGGCGTTCAATGGACTGATGGACTACTGCCGTGAATTTGAGTTTCCGCTGGAGGGACTTCATTGCGAGACCGGTCCAGGTGTGTGGGAGGCTGCGCTGTCCGCGAGTGAGGGTATCGAAGCGGCGGACCAAGCTTCGCTGTTCAAGAATTTTTCGAAAGTCTATTTTCAAAAGCGCGGCGAACTCGCGACTTTTATGGCGAAGTGGTCGATGGATTACCCGGGTCAAAGTGGCCACTACCATTTTTCTCTTCTCGATGCCGAGGGAAAAAATGCGTTTGCTTCTGCAGAGCCTGGGGACGTGCCGGACACGGCAAGGTACGCGTTAGGAGGTTTGATGCACTACCTGCCGGAGTGGCTGCCGATGCTGGCTCCTACGGTCAACAGTTTTACCCGACTGGTACGAGGTGCTTGGGCACCGACGTCGGCGAGCTGGGGCATTGAAAATCGTACCGCAGCTTTTCGCTTTATTCCGGGTGACGCCTCTCGTCAACATGTGGAGAATCGGGTCGGGGGGGCGGATGGCAATCCCTACTTAACGGCAGCAGCGACACTGGGCGCAGCGGCGTTGGGGATTGAGGAGAAGATTGAGCCAATTGCCGCGGTTATTGGAAATGCGTATGAGCAAGAAGGTGCGATGGGGAGCGAATCGCGATTTAGCCCGACGTTACGACATGCGGCGACCCGCATGGGTGAATCTAAGGCTGCGCGTAGGGTTTTTGGTGACGCCTTTGTAGAACACTATGTCGGCACGCGGATATGGGAGGCCGAGGAGTCGGAGCGCTCCGTCAACGATTGGCAGCTAGATCGATATCTCGAAATTATTTAGGGAACGATGAGATGGATGGATCCCGATGCGAATAGGGATACTTAAAGCCGATTCCGTTCGGGACGAATTTCAAAGCGAATTTGGTGACTACCAAGGCATGTTTCAGCGTGTGCTTGATAGTGTTGGAAACGATGCCCTTGAGTATCGCACCTACGATGTTCTTGCCGGCGATTATCCCGAGTCGATTGATGAGTGCGATGGCTACGTGATTACCGGAAGTCGCGAGAGTGTCTACGACGATCAGGACTGGATACGTCGACTGGGTGGCTTCGTTATCGCGCTCCACGAGCAACAAAAGAGAACCGTTGGAATTTGTTTTGGTCATCAATTGATCGCCCACGTATTGGGAGGCGAGACCACGCCTGCCGCTAGGGGATGGGGTGTCGGTGTGCACGAGTTCTGGATCGAAGACGCACCGCCGTGGATGACGGAGACGACTGGGTCGTTTCGGCTCTTATGCAGTCACCGCGATCAAGTGGCAAGACTTCCTCAGGACGCACGTGTTTTTGCCAGAAGTGATTTCTGTCCAGTGGCTGGCTTTACACTCGGGGAGCATTTCGTCACGTTTCAAGGCCACCCTGAGTTCGTCAAACCGTATGCCGAGATTCTGATGGAGAGCCGAAAAGAATTACTGGAAAGCGCGTACGACAAGGGGATTGCATCACTCGCCGAAACGACGGACGAAGCTCAGGTGGCGACATGGATGCTGGAGTTTTTTCAGCAATGACGGAGCGCGAGCCGAAACGATTCCGGAATTACCTCAGGCGTGCTGAGCTACTTGTTAGTTCAAGTGAGCGTCTTAGGGATCTCGCGACGCAAGCGACGGGTAAATTGTCCGGCATTGCTTCCATCCGTATCGATACAGTTCGGGACCAACTGAATTTATGCATAGCGCTTGTTAGGAGCTGGATGCATGGTGAATACGACGGTGTATCGCGTCAGACCATCGTCGCGGTGACTGCGGCACTTCTGTACTTCGTTGTGCCGTTTGACTTGATTCCCGATTTCTTGATCGGTTGGGGATTTATCGACGACGCGTCTGTCGTCGGTTACGTGATGTCTATGCTCGCGGCGGAAATGGATGCCTTTCGTCAATGGCAAGAACGAGACGTCGAACGACAAGATCCGACCGTTGAGTCCGGAAGTAAGAAACAGGAATTAGCATGAAAATCTTTTTGTCGCTTGGGCCATTGTGCTTGCTCTTAGGTTGTACCGAAGATGTTAGTAATTCGGAGAGTATTCGGCGCTGGTTTGTCGATGCGTCCGATGGCGGCACATTGACCATCCCGGCGGGGCATTACGAGTTTGACCGCTCGCTCGTGTTACGCGCGAACAACATCGCGATCGTTGGTGCAGGACAGGGACATACGGTGCTCTCTTTCAGCGGGCAGCGGCAAGGTGCAGAAGGCATTCTTCTCACGGGGAATGGCATTCGAATTGAAGGCTTGGCGGTCGAAGATACTGTTGGTGACGCGATCAAGATTAATCAAAGCAGGGACGTGGTTATTCGAGACGTGAGAACAGAATGGACCCGTGGACCTCATACTGACAACGGCGCATACGGCATCTATCCGGTCCAATGCGAGAACGTGTTGATCGAAGCGTCTGCAGCGATCGGGGCCAGCGACGCCGGCATTTATGTTGGCCAATCAAAGCACATTATCGTTAGGAACAGTGTCGCTCGGCAAAACGTCGCTGGGATCGAAATCGAAAATTCGACAGACGCGGATGTGTACGGCAACCACGTCACCGAGAATACTGGTGGCATTCTGGTGTTTGATTTGCCTAACTTACCTGTCCAAGGCGGACGCCGAACCAGGGTGTTCGACAACAAGGTTAATGCGAACAATACGCCGAACTTCGCGCCGCCAGGAAATACTGTGGCCGGCGTTCCGGCTGGCACGGGAATCATGATCAGTGCCAATGACGATATCGAGGTATTTGGCAATAGTTTGATCGATAACGAAACGGCCAACATGTTAGTTGTTAGCTATTTGATAACCGGGAATCCACTAACCGATGCGAATTACGATCCCTATCCTGAGCGGATTCACATCCACGACAACGTATTTTCGGGAGGCGGCCGGATGCCCGATTCGGATCCTTTAAAACGTCTCGTTGACCAAACGGAAAGGCCGGTACCCGATATTGTCTGGGACGGTTATTCGCGCGAGGAAGTGAATCCTCAAATTTGTATTGATCGTAATCACGGAGCCGATTTCGTAAATCTCGGGGCGCCGGTGGGGTTTGTTCCGTCTTTTGATATGGAACCGCATCGGTGCACGCTTGATTCACTCGGGACAGTTGATCTTTCTGAGTTAAGCACGATCTAGGGGATCATCGTGCTCGGCTCGTCTCTCGGCTTGCGTCGAGACGCATTGACTTGCAAGGGCGGAGAGGCCGAGGTAGAACGAACGACTTGATTGGGGAGAGTGTGATGGATTTGCATTTTGCGTCGGTTTGGGAAGCGATCGCCGACATCGTGCCGGAGCGCGTAGCGCTTATCAGTGGCGACAAAACAACCACGTGGGGTCAATACGACGACCGGGGTGCACGTATTGCCGGCTTACTACAAGCGCACGGTCTCGGTCCGGATTCGAAGGTCGGCATCTATTTGCATAACTCCAATGAATACGTAGAAGCCCAATACGGGGTTTTTAAGATTCGAGGGTGTCCCGTCAACGTCAACTATCGTTACAAGGCGGATGAGCTGGTCTATTTGCTCGACAACGCGGACGCGGAGGCCCTGATCTTTCAGGCCTGTTATGCGATGCGCATCTGGGAGATTCGTAAACAACTGCCCAAAGTCAAACTCTTCATCCAGGTCGATGACGGTACCGAAGCGCTGCTCGACGATGCGTTAGATTACGAACAGGCGATTCGAGATCAGCAACCGGCAGAACGCATAGAACGTTCGCGGGATGACGTCTACATGCTTTACACAGGCGGTACAACCGGGATGCCAAAGGGCGTGATGTATTCGCATGGCATGTTCGTCACGGCCATGATGGCCGGAGTTCGACAAATGGGGCTGGACATTCCTACGAGTGTCGAAGATGTCTCGGGGATCATTGGAGCGCTAAAGGAGAAGGACGCGTTTCCTATTAGCCTTGCTGCCTGTCCGCTGATGCATGGAACGGGTATGTGGCTCGGCACCATGATTCCGCTTCTGCAGGGTGGCACGGTGGTCACCATTCCGAAGCTTGGCCTTGATCCACACGGACTATGGTCTGAGGTGGAGCGCAATCGGGTTCGTCAGATTGTGATCGTGGGCGACGCGTTTGCTCGACCCATGTTAGATGCGCTTGAAGAGGCAGAGAAAGCGGGTAGGGGATATGACATCTCAAGTCTGCAGCAGATTACTTCGAGTGGCGTTATGTGGAGTAAAGAAGTCAAACAAGGACTCCTCGCCCACCACGACATGACGCTTCTCGACACCATGGGATCGACGGAAGGTGGGATGGGAGCCTCGGTCGCGACGCGTGATGCGCCTGCGGAGACCGCAAAGTTCAAGCTCTCTGCCGGAGTCCGAGTATTCGCTGACGATGGTTCCGAAGTGGTTCCGGGCTCTGGCGTGACGGGACGAATCGCGACCAGTGGTCTGGTGCCTCTGGGTTATTACAAGGATCCGGAAAAATCAGCGGCTACCTTCAAAGAGATCGATGGGGTTCGTTACAGCTTCCCCGGGGATTACGCCAGCGTTGAAGCAGACGGCACCATTACGCTACTAGGACGGGGTAGCAATTGCATTAACACGGCCGGCGAGAAGGTTTACCCGGAAGAAGTCGAAGAAGCCATCAAACGCCACCCGGAGATTGTCGATTGTCTTGTCGTGGGGTTGAAAGATGAGCGTTTCGGACAACGTATTGTCGCCGTCGCTTCGCGTGACTCCAGCATTGCCCTTGAGGAAGAGCAACTGATCGACTTCGCACGTGACCATCTGGCGGGTTACAAGCTGCCGAAACAAGTGTTGTTTGTCGATGAAGTTCGACGGGCCGCCAACGGCAAAGCCGATTACAAATGGGCTAATCAAGCGGCCGAGAGAGCTTTCGATTAAGTGAGTACGACGCCTAGTACTGATTCAGAAACACCCGGTCCCCTCGAGGGTGTGCGAGTGCTCGACCTCACGAGCATGATCTCAGGCCCCGTCGCGACGATGATGTTGGCTGATCAAGGGGCCGAAGTCATTAAGGTCGAACCGCCGGAGGGCGAGCTTGTACGGCATATGGGTCGAAATGCCGGCGGATTAACGTCGTTGTTTCTTTCGGCGAATCGGAGTAAACGCTCCATCGCCCTTGATCTGAAGAATCCGGCGGGTGTCGATGTCCTCAAACGATTGATCTCGACGGCCGACGTGTTCGTCCAAAATTTCCGGCCCGGCGCAATCGATCGGATGGGATTAGGCGAGTCCGTGGTTCGAGACATAAACGCGTCGGTCATCTATGTCTCGATCAGCGGTTTTGGCGAAACCGGACCATACGCTCATAAACGCGTCTATGACCCTGTTATTCAAGCACTGTCGGGCCTCGCCGATATCCAAATGGACGCTGCCAGTGGTCGTCCACAAATGATCCGGACGATCATTCCAGATAAAACGACCTCGGTGACGGCCGCTCAAGCCATAACCGCTGCGTTGTTTCGTCGAGAGCGGTCTGGCGAAGGACAACACGTCAAATTAGCGATGCTGGACACCATGGTCGCGTACTTGTGGCCAGAAGGTATGGCCAGGTATACGTTTGCCGACCGCGCGCCAGAGCCCAGCAGAGGTGAAGCTTCACCCGACCTTATCTATCGAACGCAAGATGGGTACATCACGGCGGGTGCGCTTTCTGACAAAGAGTGGCAAGGCATGTGTCGAGCGCTCGATCGGCCTCAGTGGATCAATGATGAGCGGTTTCGTACTGCCAATGCCCGCGTCGTGAACGGTAAGTTGAGGCGAGAGCTGACTGCCGAAGTTCTTTTGACCGGATCTAGTGTCGATTGGCTAGAAAGGCTAGATGACGAAGGCGTGCCGTCGGCACCCGTACTTGGACGTCATGAAGTCCTCGATCATCCTCAAATTCAAGCGAACGAAATGATTGTTGAAGAAGTTCATCCGGTCGCCGGTCCGATTCGGCAAGCACGACCCGCGGCGCGATTTGATCGCACGCCTGCGCGGATTCGTGGCCCCGCGCCAGAGCTCGGTGCCGACACCGTTGCGATACTAGAGGAATTAGGGGTTAGCTCGACGGAAATCGATGAGCTTGTTGCCGGCGGTGCCGTTGTCGTCAAAAAGTGACCACCCGCTGGCCATGACGAGGATCAGCGGGACTCTGGTATAAACTGCGGTCCGAACATGGGGAGGCTCTTTTATGGGTATGCAGAATAGCCCTCTGCTGATGTCACGGCTGGTTGATCGGGGCGCCACCGTATCGCCAAATGTCGATATTGTGACGGCGACCGACGAAGGCAGTCGGACGCAGACCTATGCGCAAACCCGCGATCGAGCTCACCAGCTCGCCAACGCGCTGAGGGATGCTGGGATTCGGGTCGGTGATCGAGTTGGAACATTCATGTGGAACGGTTCCCGACACCTAGAGGCATACCATGCGACAGCGGGCATGGGGGCGGTACTGCACACGCTTAACGTCCGTTTGTCGGAAACCGATCTCGAATACATCATTAATCACGCTGGTGATCGATTGATTATCGCGGATGCCGACGTGCTGCCTCTGCTCGAAAAACTGAGCGGACGGATTCCGACGGTGGAACGGATCGTGATCGCGACCGAGGCCGGATTTGAAGGTTGGTCGACCAGTCTGCCTGACGCGGTTGATTACGAAGCATTTATTCAAGGGAAGCCCGCACATTTTGAGTGGCCCGAGATCAGTGAGAATTCGCCGCTTGGACTTTGTTACACGAGCGGCACCACGGGTCGTCCTAAAGGCGTCGAATACGAGCATCGATCACAATATCTTCACACCATTGCTCAATGCATGACGGATTCGATGGGCCTTTCCGGAGCCGACGCGGTTTGCGGGATCGTGCCTATGTTTCACGTGATGGGCTGGGGTATCCCGTGGTCTGCGTTGATGTTGGGGTGTAAACAAGTGCTGCCGCATCGGTTTATGGATCCGGCACGTTTGGTTCGTCTCATGGCGGATGAAAAAGTGACGCTGTCGGCGGGAGTTCCGACGATTTGGCAGGGGGTGAAATCGGCGATCGAAGCAAACCCCGACGCGTACGATCTTTCATCGCTGGAACGCTTAACGTGTGGCGGCTCCGCCCCTCCGTCGTCGCTCATTCGTTGGTATTGGGATGAACTTGGCGTCGAGATGATCCAGGGTTGGGGGATGACCGAAACGAGTCCATTGGCAACGCTGTCCCGGCGGGTAATGAAGCGAGGCCATTTAGAAATGACGCTTGATCAACAGATCGACAATGTCGCGAAAGCAGGCCAAATCATACCGGGTCTAGAACTCGACATATTCGACGAGGAGTTCAATCGGGTCCCACATGACGGTGAGAGTGTGGGCGAAATATTGGTGCGCGGGCCGTGGATTTGTTCAGAGTACTTTAACGACCCGCAACCGGAGAAATTCCACGGCGATTGGCTCATTACCGGAGATGTTGGGAAGATCGACCCAGAGGAATATCTGATCATTTCAGATCGATCAAAGGATCTGGTTAAAAGTGGTGGTGAGTGGATTTCTTCGGTAGATCTCGAGAACCACATTGTTGCCATGGACGGCGTCGTGCAAGCGTGCGTTGTTGCCCATCCCCATCCTCGATGGGACGAACGACCGGTCGCTTTGGTCATCCTCGAGTCCGACGCCGACGTCGAGCCAGATGCGATACTTGAACACTGTGCAACTGCGTTTGCGAAGTGGCAGTTGCCCGACGACATATTGTTCGTTGATGCGATCCCATTGACCTCAACGGGAAAAATGGACAAGAAGATTGTGCGCGCGGATTTGGAGGAACGAGGCTATACGCTTCCCGATCTTCGTGAGAGTTCGTCTTGAATTTGATGGGAGAAGGTAAAGCCATGGAGTTTTCGAATCGCGTAACGGATATGTTGGACATCGAATTGCCGATCGTTCAAGCCCCCATGGGTTGGATCGCTCGCTCGCAGTTGGCATCGGCCGTGAGCAATTCCGGTGGACTCGGGATCATAGAGACTTCGTCGGGCGAGCTCGACGCCATTCGGCTTGAAATACAGAAGATGCGGGAACTGACGGATAAACCTTTTGGCGTCAACATTGCGCAGGCCTTCGTGCGGGATCCCGATATCGTCCGTTTTGTGATCGATCAAGGCGTGAAGTTTGTAACGACGTCGGCCGGTAACCCGGAGCGATATACCGACGAATTAAAAGCGGGCGGATTGACCGTTTTCCACGTGGTTCCAAGCCTGGCAGCCGCAAAAAAGGCGGTATCTTGTGGTGTTGACGGCCTCGTCGTTGAAGGAGGCGAAGGCGGTGGTTTCAAGAATCCACGAGACGTCGCGAGTATGGTGCTTTTGCCGCTAGTACGTGCGGAAGTCGATGTACCGATCATCGCAGCGGGAGGATTTGTGGACGGCGCTTCGATGGCGGCGGCATTTGCGTTGGGGGCTGAGGGCATCCAAATGGGAACCCGAATGGTGTCCGCGGCTGAATCGCCGGTCCATCAGAACTGGAAGGATGCCATCGTTGGAGCGAGAGAAACCGACACCGTCTTTTTGAATCGGTTTAATTCTCCAGCTTTACGTGCGTTGCGGACCGATAAGACCACGCGGCTCGAAAAGGATCTCGAAACCAATGCCATGGCCGAATTTGGCGCTTCCCAGGATCTTTACTTCGGCGGCGATATGGAAGCAAGCATTGCGCTGACTGGACAGGTGTGCGGTAGGATCGATGCGGTACGGCCCGTGGCGGAAATTCTTGCGGAAGTTCGGGCTGAGTTCTTTGAAGTGGTTGGTGGTATGGCAACGCGGTATCTAGGAGAATTGTCCTCATGAGCGATGTTACTGCCAAAGTTCGCTACATCAATGACGAGTGGAAAACGCGTGCTGATAGAGCGTTCATTTACTCCAAAGAAACGCGTCGCGCGAATACGAGTCTCCGGGAGGTTCAAATTTGCGACGCGCGCCCGTTGCATGCAGCCAGTGAACTCGATTTGGACACCAACGGGTTTGTGTTCGCTGAATGCGACTTTGGTGTTGACGACTTTCACGATGATGACGGGATTCGAGCATGCTACGACGAAGCACTTATCCCTATGGTCAAATCGCTCAGTGGTGCTAACGACGTAAGAGTATCCGGGCACCAAGTTCGTACCGAAGATCCCTCGACGTTCCTGGGTGCGTACTCACGATACCTGCACTGCGATTATCCGTTAACCCCTTCTCCGAGTCGGGAAGCCGCGATGTTGGGCCGCGACCTTGGTGGTGCAGACTATGCCTGGTTTAACATTTGGTCTCCCATCGAACGACCTGCGGAGCAGAATCAATTAACGGTATTGGATGCACGGACGCTTTCGATGGATGACATTTGTGAGTACTACTTCACTGAGCAGGCGGGGAACGGGTATGCGGCGATCCCGGCACACAATCCAAACCATCGCTTTTTCTATTTTCCCCAGATGCAACCGGGTGAAGCCATCATTTTTAAACAGTTTGATTCTCGGTCCGACAAGGCGTTGGTGTGCCCCCACACTGCGTTTTATGACCCGGATGTTGGCGATAACTCTGCCGCTCGGCGCAGTGTCGAATTCCGCGCTCTCTGTGTATTTGGCTGAATAAAACCAGTAACGAATGCGCGGACGTTAGCGATCGTATGCCAGCGCCATTGCGGCGGAATCCCTGCTTAGTTCGCCGTCGTCGTAAACGAGTTCTCCGTTCACTAATGTGTGCGTAATACGGGATCTGAACGTAAGATCGTTGAACGGAGACCAACCACACTTGGCGTGTATGGGCTCGTCATTGACGACTGTCTCTCGATCCGGATCGATGATAACGAGATCTGCCCAATAGCCTTCACGAAGGTAACCTCGATGACTGACGTCAAAGAGCTTTGCCGGCGCGTGCGCAGTTTTTTGGACTACTTTTTCGATGCTCATGACCCCGTTCTTGACGTGTTCTATCAAGGTGAGCAGAGCGTGCTGCACGAGGGGTAGCCCCGCGGGGGCATCAAAGTACGACTGTGCCTTCTCTTCCATGGTGTGCGGTGCATGATCGGTGGCAATGACGTCGATTCGGTCTTCTACCACGGCAGCGAGAAGAGCTTCCTGGTCGGAGCTTCGTTTAATGGAGGGATTGCATTTGACGTCTGCACCGCGCGTCGCGTACCAACTGTCATTGCAAAAGAGATGGTGGACGCAAGCTTCCGCGGTGATTTTCTTCGTTTCGACTGGCCCGGGAGTGAATAACTCCATTTCTCGGGCAGTCGTCAGATGCAGAATGTGGAGACGCGCTCCATGAGTTTGCGCCAGTTCCACGGCGAAAGAAGACGATGCGTAGCACACGTCGGCCGAGCGGATGTTTACATGTTCAATGAATGGAACGTCGTCGCCGAATTCTTCTCGAGCACGCGCTTCGTTCGCTAAAATCATGGGGGTATTTTCGCAATGAGTGGCGATGAGTATCGGCGCTGAGGCAAAAATACCGTTGAGCGTGTCTGGATCGTCCACCAACATATTGCCTGTCGACGCGCCCATGAACACCTTGATACCGCAGGCAGTGGTTGGGTCGAGCGACTTAACGTCTTCGAGGTTGTCGTTGGTGGCCCCAAGGTAGAAACCGTAGTTAGCCAATGAATGTTTTGCGGCACGATCGCATTTACGTTGCAGTGCTTCTGCATTGGTGGTCTGCGGATTGCAGTTCGGCATCTCCATGTAGCTGGTGATACCGCCCGCGATCGCAGCGCGTGACTCGGTTGCGATGTTGCCTTTGTGTTCGAACCCGGGCTCGCGAAAATGGACTTGGTCGTCGATCATGCCTGGTACAAGCCAAGATCCTTCCGCATCGATTTCTTTAGCCGCACTCAGCGTGCCGCCGATTTGCGCAATGCGACCGGATTCGATCGCGAGGTCCCCTTCAATGATGGTGTTCTCATTGACGAGGCGTGCATTTTTGATCACTAGATCGTTGGACAACGCGTTTCCCCCTTTTGCGTTAAGTTTGCCCTCCCAATGCCGTATACCGCAAACCGACGGTTTCTCGAACGCGGCTGCGCTATGCTGCGAGGGTTGGGTTCTTCGTACGAATTCTGACGGTTGTATGATGGGAAATTCGGAGACGTTAGGTACAAATGCCTAATCCACGTGTGCTGGAGCTTTTTCGGGCTCATTTGCCGCCGCCGTCGATCATCACGGATCCCGCTGCGGTTCGGCCGTTCGAAACAGACGGAATTACGGCTTTGCGTGAACGGCCGTGGGTCGTTGTATTACCCGAGAACGTCGAACAAGTGCGGACGATTCTCGAAATTTCGTACGACCACGATGTGCCCGTTGTCACCCGAGGTGCAGGGACGGGTTTGTCGGGCGGCGCTCGACCGATCCGCGACGGCGTTCTGCTCACGATGTCCAAGATGCGGAATATCATTGACGTTGATTTGGACGCTTGCACTGCCACGGTCGAGCCAGGCGTCACCAACCTGGCTATTTCGGATGCCGTCCGTTCGCAAGGGCTCTATTACGCGCCGGATCCTTCCTCGCAGATTGCATGCAGCATTGGCGGCAACGTGGCTGAGAATTCCGGTGGTGTGCATTGTTTAAAGTACGGTTTGACGGTTCACAACGTCTTAGGCATTCGAGTGCAAACCATCGAGGGCGAAGAGCTGGTCCTTGGCGGTAAGACTTATGACAGCCCTGGATACGATCTATTGGCTCTGATGATGGGGTCGGAAGGCATGCTCGGAGTCGTGACCGAAGTGACGGTTAAACTCTTGCCCGAACCGCCGGACAAGCGAGTTTTGCTTGGCGTTTACGACGATCTTTCGAAGGCGGGCGAATCGGTCAGCGACATTATCGGCGCCGGTGTGATTCCCGCGGGGCTCGAGATGATGGACGCCCTCGCGATACGCGCGGCGGAGGAATATGTGCACGCAGGATATCCGACGGATGCGGCAGCGATTCTTCTGTGCGAATTGGATGGGAGTACGAGTCAGGTTGATCCTGATGTCGCTCGCGTGACGGACATTATGAAAGCCGGCGGCGCAATCAATGTTCGTACAGCAACCACGGAAGAAGAGTGTGAACTCTTTTGGAAGGGTCGGAAGGCGGCCTTCCCTGCGGTCGGACGCCTCGCACCAGACTATTACTGCATGGACGGTTCGGTCCCGAGGCATGCGATCGGACGCGTGTTGTCCGAAATTACTCGACTATCAAAGGTATACCAGTTGCCTGTTGCTAACGTGTTTCATGCGGGGGATGGCAACCTACACCCACTGGTCCTTTACGATGCGAATAATGACGGAGAGCTTCGACGTGCCGAAACGTTGGGCGGGAAAATCCTCGAATACTGTGTCGCTGTGGGCGGCACCATTACGGGCGAACATGGTGTTGGGGTAGAAAAGCTTGATCAGATGTGTGTTCAGTTCGGCAAAGCGGAGCTAAATCAATTTCATCGTTTAAAAGCCGCATTCGATCCTGGGGCGTTGATGAATCCGGGCAAAGCGATCCCGGAGCTCGCTCGTTGTTCGGAATTAGGCGGCATGCATGTTCATGACGGCAAAGTGCCACATCCTGAACTGGAACGGTTTTGATGAACGTGGATGAGTCGGAGAAGCTCACGGCGAGTGTGCAATACGCGATCGAGCACGACCGAGCGATTAGCATTGAAGGCAATCGAAGCAAAGCCTTTTTGGGTTGGCCGGTAGAGGGCGAGACACTCTCGACCCTAGGTCATACAGGTATCATTGACTATCGTCCCGATGAACTTGTTATCACGGCTCGGGCGGGAACATCGTTGAGCGAATTGGACGCCGTGCTCCGTGACGAGAATCAAGTGCTGGCGTGTGATCCGCCCCGTTTCGGCGGTAAGGGCACGTTGGGCGGCGCAATTGCCGCTGGCTTTTCCGGTCCCGGGCGTCCTTGGCATGGTTCCGTCCGCGATGGGTTATTGGGTGTGGAATTGGTCAACGGTCTTGGCGAGCGTATGCAATTTGGTGGCCAAGTGATGAAAAATGTCGCCGGTTACGATGTTTCCCGGCTCATGGTTGGCGCGCGCGGGACCCTGGGACTCATCCTAAGTGCCAGTCTTAAAGTGCTGCCAAGACCGCAATGTACGCGCACGGTCGTGGCGGGTGTTGATGGCGCTGAAGCTTGCCATCGATCTCGCCAACTGCTTCGCAAACCTTATCCCGTCAGCGGGACTTGCTACGTCGATAATCGCCTTTACGTTCGCCTTGAAGGAAACGAAGAAGCGGTCGTTGTGGCATCTCAAACGTTGGGCGAGAGTTTGACGGTTGAAGGGTCTTTTTGGGATCAGGTTCGAGACCATGAGCATTCGTTTTTTAGGAAGGATCGGCCTCTTTGGCGCGTTTCGCTAGCGCGTGGCGCGTTTGGTATTCCGGACAATTATCCGGCGCAATTGGTTGAATGGGCGGGGTCCCAGACGTGGACATACCTGGACGATGACGTCTCGACGATGGAGCTTGGTGAGGGTGGTTATGCGACGCCGTTTCGTAACGTCGCCGCCGACTTGTTGAAGGGGAGGGATGTCGAGGACTCTTATGAGAGACGGCTCAAGTTTGCGTTTGACCCACGAGGCATTTTCAATCCAGGGATGGTTGTCTAAGTGCAGACGCGATTACCCCCCGAATTCCTTGAGACTCCAACCGGTCGAAGGGCTGATCAGATACTACGGCGTTGTGTTCACTGTGGGTTCTGTAACGCGACTTGTCCGACCTATCTCGAATGCGGTGATGAGTTAGACGGTCCACGGGGACGGATTTACCTCATTAAGGAGGTGTTAGAAAGTGGTTCCGCGAATCGAGTCGCGGCTAATCATCTCGATCGCTGTTTGACGTGCAGGGCGTGCGAGACAACGTGTCCGGCAGGCGTGGAATTCGGTGAGTTGGCCGAGATTGGCCGAGATGCTCTACGCGATAGCGGAGCGATGAAATCTAGCTGGATTACAAAACTTTTGCTCGTGCTGGTACGGCGTCCGAATTGGCTACGTGTGATCATGAGGTTGGGCCGTCCTTTGCGATTCCTCCTGCCAACGTCGTTACGCGAGACACTCGCGCATACCCCCCACCGGGGTCAGGCGATTGGTACTGACGACGCGTCTGTTTTGATCATGCGGGGTTGTGTTCAATGCGTTGTTACCCCTGAAGTCAACGACCATTTGGCGGGTTTGCTCGACAGGCGCGGTATCGCTTTTCAGTTTTCCGACGAGACGCGTTGTTGTGGTGGCATGGAATTGCATGCGGGTCGCCATCGCGTTGCGTTGAACCAGATGCAACGGAACGTACGTGCAGTTAATCCTTCGGTGGTTAACACCGTTATATCAACGGCGACCGGTTGTGGCGTGACGTTGAAGGAATACGGACGTCTACTCGGTTCGGAAGAGGGTCGAGCGTTTTCTGC
>ENA-UPTF01000791-UPTF01000791.1-marine-metagenome-genome-assembly--contig:-NODE-791-length-21320-cov-3.377772_pt1 | contig 21320 bp, 20 predicted proteins | sample MGYA00238166_ERZ767019 | MGnify/ENA primary metagenome ERZ767019 (study PRJEB28930, sample SAMN06266391) | marine metagenome | isolation source: Sea water from 250 m depth | place: Atlantic Ocean | study... | reverse complement strand
CGCGCCAAAACCCGAACTGGTTCATCCGAGTGGCAATCATCCATCGGCCTATCTGTTCCGGCGTCAGTGTTTGATGATCTTCAGCAAAGTGTGCGCTGCGAGGAATCCATTCAAGGTCAGCCCCGATTCCGGTCTCATTGTCCTCGAGAACAACGCGGATATTTCCCATTGGTTCTCGGATTTCGATCCGAAATGGCCCGGTGCTCATATCAATCGGGTCTTGTGGAGCTCGACGCGAGCCATGAAAAGAGTGTTGTCGGTCGCCCCATGCAACCGTTAAGGCACAGTCTTGTATGTGGAGGTTTGGGTACCGGGCAGAACTCACTCCGAAGTACAAGCTGCCGTCTGCGGTGTACCCGTTAAAGAAAGATCGGTCGTATGCGTTTCGATCACCTGTTGCTGGAATCGCTATCGGGTGTGATGTTTGGTGGATATAAAAATCGTCAAATGAACTGAGCAACTTTTCCCCAATCGCTGCGGTCAACAACTGATCGTTTGTCCCCAACATAGGCCCGACTGTGGGTCAGACGGCATTTGAAATAGGACCGATATCCCTCAGCGGCCCCTATTGAGATGTTGTTAGCAAAAGTCATGACGCTAAAAAGCTAACTATGTTCTTGGGGAAAGTTCTGCCGTTTCGGTTGGAAACGGCATTGGGGACGGTCTGGGGATTGCGATGTCTGGTGTTTTGGATGGGATTCGGGTTTTGGATTTCGGGCGGTTTATTGCCGGGCCATTCGCTGCGACGATTTTGGGAGATCTTGGTGCTGATGTAATCCGGATTGAAAGGATCGATGGCGGGGAGGATCGTTGGACGACACCAGTGACTCCCGACGGCCAAGGCGCTTTGTTTTTGCAGGTGGGTCGCAATAAAAAAAGTGTGACCCTAAATCCGATGAAACCAGAAGGGCGAGAAATAATGAACGCCCTTGTAGCAACCGCCGACGTGGTGGTCGCCAATCTTCCTCCCGAAACTCGAAGGCAGATGGGTCTTGACTATGAGTCGCTGAAATCACTCAAGGAAGACATCATCGTGTCAACGGTGACTTGTTTCGGGTCAGGCGGACCTTTTAGCGACAGGGTCGGTTTCGACGGCTTGGCTCAAGCTATGTCTGGTGCGATGCACATGACTGGCCCTGAGGGAGAACCGACACGTAATTCCACGCCGTACGTAGATTTTTGTACCGGGTCTTTGTTGGCCATGGCGACTCTTGCCGCGTTACGGCACCGTGACCTCACTGGAGAAGGCCAAGAGTTGGAGGGAGCGTTGCTGAAAACTGCGATGACCATCGCGAATGCAACGCTTATAGAGCAAGACCAGCTTCAGATAAATCGTGAGGCTTCCCACAACCAAGGGCAGACAGCCGCTCCTTCGGACACTTTTGTGACTAGCGACGGCTTAGTTCTGGTTTCGGTTATCGGTAACTATCAGTTCGCTCGTTGGGCGAAGCTGGTTGGCAGACCTGAGTTGGCCGACGATCCAAGGTTCCAAAATGATGAAGGGCGGGGGAACCACCGAAATGAGATCTGTGGAGTGATGTCGGATTGGTGCGCTGCCAAGACAACCGACGAGATTCTTTCTGCTCTCGCTGAACTGAAGATCCCGGGTGCCCCAGTGCTGAAGCCTCAACAGACCCTGGATCATCCTCATGTAAACGCGTTGGGCTTTTTGGAGCGAATGGGATATCCGACAGCTGCGAAAGATGTTCCGATAAGCCAATTCCCGGTTGCTATGACGGGCAGTCCAGGTGTGATTCGTCATCGGGCTCCTGAGTTGGGTGAACATACCAACGAAGTGCTGACAGAGTTGGGTTTCAGCTCGTCAGAAATTGATGACTTGCGTTCCGATCGAATTATTTGAGGTTCCAAAATGGATTTTGTTGATGTAGCTAGAACCACGTTTGCAGCTCGAGAGTTCACTGATGAACCCGTCCCTGATGACGTGTTGTATCGAATTTTCGACACCGCTCGCTTTGCGCCTAACGGAGGAAACCGTCAGGGTTGGAAAGTGATAGCTGTTCGTGATCGCGAAACCAAAAAAGCTCTCGGCGAGTTGTGTTGGGGGCCGATGCGAGTGGCGGCTGCACAAACTCGAGCGGGAGAGGTTTATTGGCAATCAGTGACTCCTTCGTCGATAGACGTTGCTGAAGCAGCATCCGACGAATCACTGCCAATTGCGATACCGATGTTTGAGCATCTCGAGGATGTCCCGGTTGTTTGCATTGTTGCTGTGGATCTGAAAGTCGTTGCTTCGATGGACCAATTCTTGGATCGCGTCGGGGTGGTTAGTGGGGCATCGATTTATCCGATGGCTTGGAGTGCGTTGATGGCAGCTCGCAACGAAGGGTTCGGTGGGACATTAACTACGTTGCTCGCGGCTCAAGAACCAGCTGTGCAGGAATTATTGGGGCTTGAATCACATGAAGCCGTTTCGGCCATGTTGACGATTGGTCGCCCACCTAAACAATTGACGAAACTTTCGAGAAGACCTGTTGAAGAGTTCGTCTTCGTCGACCACGCGCATGGAAAGCCACTCTCCGCCTGAAATTTTCCCGCGGCCCGATATGCGGACCCGTGTGCTGGGTCGGCTTGGAGTTGATGAATCGTTAACCGGCGGTCTTATCCGCCAACGGTTGTTTCGATGAGTCGGCTGTCCACGATTGACGCGTTCCGCTTTGGAAGGTGGTTGACGCGGTAATCGTCATAGTCGGTGAACATAGAAAGCATTCTTGAACGACTCAGGTAGTGATATATCAGCGCTTCATCCCAAAGTTCGTCAGAGGGGCCGATCAGGGTAGCCACAGGAAAGGCACGCCAAGTGATTTCAACGCCGGCCCGTTCTGCATATAAATCTGTTACTCCGTTTCGGTATTCCTCATACCCCTGCGCCCCAGACATGTTGTCGACTCCGCTGTTTGGTTTCGTGGTGTCAGCTAGACGAACCAGATTCAGCATGTCGGTTGGTTGTTCTGCATCGCGGTTGTTGATTTCGTTGACTCGTGGGTCTTTGAATAATCCGGGTTGTTCGATAATTGGGTCCGCCGGCAGTGGCGCGTCGATGTGCAGCGGGTATTCCTCTGGTTTTTCGTTGACACATTCAATTAATCGACTATTGACGAGTGCCCCAGACCGATATTTCAAAAGTTCTTGGTATTGAGAGTCGGTGATCATTTCGATAAAAGATCGCCGCGATCGATACTGAGGGATCAATAGGTAGTCCCAGTCTTCGCCTGTGGAAGCGAAGAAACACGAATTGACGTCGTTGAGATAGAGGGGAGAGTGTCCGGTTTCGAGGCGGTTCGCGATGGGTGGTACTCCTGCGATGTAATGGCCGAAGTAGCAGTCGCGGCCGCTGGTCGCTCCGAGTCCTAGGTCAGGGTCAGCTACGTCACGAAACTTGAGCAGGTTGATCATGGCGATTGGTTCGTCGGGATCCCGGTCACGCATTGATTCAATAGTTTGATCTGTTAATTCGACGTAGTCCATCGTCAGTTTCTCTCGTGAGGTTCTTGATCTGTTTTCTTTAGATCGGTTCAAGGTTCATTTTTATGAACACATTTGGTTGGTCATAAAGTAGCGGCCGAATCCGCATCCTGAATTTTCTGCAAAGATTGCTGCTACTGGTCATCTTTTTGGGTCCGACACAAGATGTTGAGGCTGCAGCTTCTTCACTTGGAGTAAGTGCTAGTGCCTTACAAGCTGCTTTAGATGGCAGTCGCTAATACGACCAGTTATCGGATGATGTCGTTCGTTTGTTGCGGCGGTTCTGATTCGTTTCGAATCAGGTGCTGGCTTGGTGTTCCCCACTCCCTAGTTTCGGCAGAACTTGGTTGAACAAACCAATACAAAAGCACCAAAATCCCGACGCCGGTTAATGAAATCCACAACCAATGTCCACTTCGCCCCACATCGTGGAGACGACGGACCGCTAACGCAAGGCTGGGGAGGATATAGGCAATCCCATAAATGATTTCCGGCCCGACTTGGTCGCTGGAGAGGTCAAAAATTGCCGCAAAGATGCCGCCAAGAACGAAGTACACAACAGCGTGGACAAGAGCCGTCCACCAATAAGCGGATCGCGACGATCGTCCCCGAAAATCTCGGTAACGCCGCCAGGTTTCCATGTAACAATTCAAAGCTTGCATCTCGAACCTCAAGAATCAGTTAATTAGACCTTAGATCAGCGAATCAGGGAAGTTAAACGACTCATGTTCCTCAATTCTCTCGGTGTGCCCATCTGTGTGGCGGCGACAGCACTCTGAAGGTCTGACCTGCCCTAGGCTCCTGGAGTAATCGTCAGCAGGATTTCACAATGAATCTGATGTCGCCTAGGCGACAAGACATCATCGTTATAAACCTGACGTTAAAGAGGGTGGAGTATGGCAGTTCGTATCGAGAAGTCAGGTCCGGTCTGGACCGTTGTCCATTCCCGCGCTGAAGCCCGCAACGCAATGGATAGTGACAGTGCTGAGGCGCTTTACAGTGCTTTTCTTGAATTCGAAAATGATGATGCAGCCAGCGTTGCGGTTTTTTGGGGCGAAGGCGGTGCATTTTGTGCAGGTTGGGATCTCAAACAAGCCGCATCTTTAGAGGAACCAAACCCTCTGTCTGATTTAGCAATTCCTCTTGATGGCGGCGATCATGGAAACGGAAGTGACATTCCAATGGGCGCAATGGGACCAAGTCGTCTTGAGCTAAACAAACCGGTGATCGCAGCAGTTGCTGGCCCAGCGGTTGCGGGCGGAATGGAATTAGCTCTCTGGTGTGATTTTCGAGTTATGGAAGAGTCCGCCTACCTCGGTGTGTACTGCCGGCGATGGGGAATCCCACTGATCGACGGAGGAACTGTGCGGCTACCTCGCCTCGTCGGTGAAGGAAGAGCTTTGGAGCTGATATTGACTGGACGTCAAGTCATGGCCGACGAGTGTGAGCGTCTCGGTTTATGCGAATACGTGGTACCCGAAGGGCAATCCCGAGAAAAGGCTGAGGAGTTGGCTCACCAAATCGCGGCATTCCCGCAGTTGTGTGCAAGAGCTGATCGGAGATCGGTGCGCAAACAACATGGTTTGCCGATCAGGGACGCGCTCGTGCAAGAGTGGCATAACAGCCGATCTGTCCTCGAAGCAGAGGGAATAACGGGCGCGAGTCGTTTCTCTTCAGGTGAGGGACGCCACGGAAAATTCGACGGATCGTGAGAAACCCCCCTCAAGCCACAATCGCCGTCGACAAATGGGTTGTCTATGACTGACGAACCGGGTCGTGTAGAGCGAATTGACGCCATAACTTTTGCAACCGTTGAGATGGCAGAGTCGGTCGCGTTCTACGAAGCATTGGGCTTCACTATCGCATTCGGAGACACTGCAGCTTCTTTCGTTACGTTGCAATCGGGAATTTGTTTTGTGAATCTCTGGCTAGTCGAAGCAGAAGTTTTCCCCTCGAGTTGGTGGGGTCGGACAATTTTTCATGTTGATGATGTCGACGACATGTACCGACGGGCGGTGTCAGCCGGACTTTCACCCGGAGATGAACCTAAAGATGCGCCCTGGGGGGAACGATTCTTCCCTATCCAGGACCCTTCCGGACATGATTTGAGTTTTGCGAAGAAGCTCACAAGTTAGAAGACCGGAGCAACACGTGGTTAACGAAGAATCAACCGAGCCCGAACCTTCTGAAGATCCGCGCTACGCAGGCTTTCCGCCTGGTTTCTTTGACAGGGTTGACCCTTCATCGGACCACAACTTCTATTCAGAGCCGAGAATTGTTACTCACATTGATACCGATGCGATTGCCGCGGTCGGAGCCCTCTATGAGGAACTCAAACTCGGAGGGAGAATCTTGGACGTTATGAGTTCTTGGGTAAGTCATTTCGTTGACACCCCAGATGACTTGGTTGCGCTCGGGATGAATGCATTCGAGCTGGAAGAAAACCGGCAAGCAACTTCTTGGGTCCAACATGATTTGAACCTGAACCCCCAACTTCCTTTCGAAGATGCCAGCTTCGACGGCGTCGTCTGCTGTGTGTCCATCGATTACTTGGTTCGCCCTCTCGAGGTGTTCGATGAAGTCCATCGATGTTTGAAGGACGGCGGGGTTTTTGTAAACAGTTTTTCTAATCGGTGTTTTCCTACGAAAGCTATACGGGGCTGGGGCCAGACCGACGATCGCGGTCATGTTTCGATTGTCGGCGAGTACTACCGGCTCACCGGACCTTGGAGAGATGTTCAAGCTGAGCTTCGAACTTCAGCTGCTGCTTCAGGGGATCCGTTATTCGCGGTCTGGGGTTTCAAAGAATGACGGCCGTTGGTGAGGAAACCCAATAGACAGCTTCTAGCTGATGTTGTCGAACAGCCGATCGTCGCTCGCAGCTATCGTTGGCCAAATCGGAACGGGGGCAGCTTTGACCGGAGAAGAAGCAAAAGAACTTGTACGGCACATCATGGAGGACGGCTTCAACAAGCAGGATTTGTCCGTCGTCGAGGCTTCGTTCACGAAGGATTATGTGCGTTACGGCTATGGCGGTCCATCCGCTAATTCTCTTGCCGAACACATCGAGTCGCTCAAGGCGTATCACTCCTCATTAACAAATGCCCGATTCGAGATTCAGCAAATGGTCAGTGATGGGTCGTCGGTTGCGGTGAGATACATATTGAGAGGCACCCATACAGGGACGTTCATGGGAGTAGCCGCTTCAGGTAACGAGGTTGAACGCCACGCGGTCGCGATTTTCACCATCGTCGGGGGGAAAGTCACCGAAGGTCACATAGTGAGCGATAGTGGCGGTCTTTTGGGCCAGCTCACGAAATAACTGACGATTTATCCGAGCAGTAACTCTTCGATTTGTGCAGTTTGGTGTTCTGCTTCTCGAGGATCAATCGCCCACATAGGCGGTTTCACACACACCGAGCTGGCATGTTGTGCGATGTTCTGAATTTCTTCACCCACCTCATCTGGGGTTCCGCAAACCGCAAATGTTTTGGCTGCTTCTAAAGGAACCATGTCGAGACAGTGTTCTAAAGGCAGTGATCTTCGTGCTTCGACCAAGGTGTCGAAAAGCGTCCCAAATCCATGAGCATCGAAATAGGAGCGGTAGCTAGGTATTGACGCATAGAACGCGACGTTGCCGCGAGCTCGTCGAGCAGCAACTGCTGGGTCTGAGTCAATGGAAGCTGTCAACCAAAGTTGTATTTGTAACTCGTTTGGGTCTCGTCCAGCGTTGGCCGCGCCGCGGCGAAGTGCTGGCAGTGCCCGCTCTTCTAACCACCATCGGGACCATATTGAATGTCCTATGAAGCCATCTGCGCATTCGCCAGCTAGCTCACACAATTTTTCTCGTAGCGATGCAATCCAAATTGGGACAGACCTTGCGTTGGGCTCGAAATTGAGGTGGAGACCCTCGAATGACAGTTGGTAATGCTCTCCGTGGTAGTCCGGGATTGATGAAGCATTGTTTACCGCTGCATCGAAAACCATGCGAAGAATTTCTATTACTTCTCGAGTTCGGCCGATCGGAGGTCGAAAATCTTCACCGAAATAATTTTCTGTCCAGGTTTGTGGCGCTGTGCCTAACCCGAGGGTGAATCGTCCATTGCTTATTTGGTCAAGTTCAAGGGCGGCACAGGCCGTTTCGAATGGTGAACGGACAAACGCCATCGCTATCCCAGTTTCGAGTTTCAGCGATGTGGTGGAGGTGGCTGCCACTGCCAAACTTGCCCATGGCGGTCCGTATACCTGGTTGCCAATGACTCCCACATACCCGCGTTGTTCTAATTCTTTACTTCGAGACGCGATGGTGGCGGCATCGCCTCGACCGATTGGGGCCCAGCAATTCAACACGAATTGGATTCTTTACTCACGAAACGGTCTTAGGTCTAGTGGAGAGCTACCGTCCAATGGGATTCATCGACGTCCGCGAATCAACCGGCCGGGACGAGCTCCTGTGAATTCATCATCTTGTCGCACGATTTCACCGGCAACAAGGGTCGCCTTATACCCGCTGGCCTCCTGCAACAGGCGAGGCGCTCCGGTCGGAAGGTCATACGCCATTTCGGGAGCAGAAATTGACAGATTGTCGTAGTCAATGACGTTGATGTCGGCGCGCTTTCCGACTTCAAGGGTGCCTCGGTCACCGAGGAGACCATAAATCTCAGCTGTGTCATGCGTCATTAACTTCACGGCATCTTCAATTTTCATCTTGGGGCCGTTGGTTCGGTCTCGAGTCCAATGGCTCAGCATGAAAGTGGACGTAGATGCGTCGCAAATTAGGCGACAATGCGCTCCGCCATCAGACAGACTCCAGAACGCTCCGTGATGGTTGAGGCGTTCATATGTTGGGTCAAGGGTGTGTTCTGCGAAGTCGGCGAGGGGAAAGAAAATTAATCCTCTTCCATCATTGGCTAAGAGAACGTCGTACGCGTACTCGTATGGATCCCGGTTTTCTTTTTCGGCGCGAGCTGCGATGGAGTCTTCAGGGTTGGGCTCATAATCGGGGGTACCCAGTAACGGATACATCTTGTGAAAGCCATGTGCCACGTCGTGGTTGAAGCGCCCGGTGTATCCAGTGGTTTCACTGAGGATTTGTTGTTTTATTGACTCTTTGGAGAGTTCCTTGACAAGTTCGGAACGTTCACATGCTGCAGTCAGTTCCAAATATGTCGGGTGCATCTTGAACGGATGGAGTGATGTTTCAAGTCCGAACAACAGTCCTGCTGGGCGTCCAGCCACCTGCGCTATCACTTTGCCATCACCTTCAACCGGTGCTGATGACAGTTCAAGAAGGTCACGCCATTGTTGTGGGTGGTTGTCTGATTGGTTGAGCGCGTAAGTGACGGTTAGCCCGTACTCGCTGGCCAGTTCACGCATCCAATCGATGTCGGAACCGAAGTTACCTTCGAGTCCTCCGAGTCCAATGTCTGAGGCAACTTCTACAACCCCTCCCCCAGCTTCAGCAACAGCTTTTCCCATTGCGATGAGCTCGTCAGCGCCTGCGAAGGTGCCGGGGACCGGCTCACCATCGAGAGCTCGATGCAGCATCGTGCGGGAGGAGGTAAATCCAAGGGCTCCGGCTTCGATCCCCTCTTGGACAATTTTTGCCATCTCCACTAAATCGTCTGGTGTTGGTTCTTCGTTTCGAGCGCCTCTTTCTCCCATGACATATGCCCGCACCGAGCCGTGTGGTACTTGCGTCGCTATGTCCATGACCCTCGGCATTTCTTCGAGGGCATCTAAATATTCTGGGAAGGTCTCCCAATTCCAGTCGATGCCTTCGGAAAGGGCTGCACCGGGGATGTCTTCGACGCCTTCCATGAGTTGGATTAGCCAGTCGTGGCTATCTGATCGGGCAGGTGCGAACCCGACGCCACAGTTTCCAAACACGGTCGTAGTTACTCCATGGAAAGACGAGGGGCTCATGTCAGGATCCCAGGTGGCTTGCCCGTCATAGTGGGTGTGGACATCAACGAAGCCAGGCGTCACTAGATGACCAGACGCGTCTATTTCTATTTGGCCTTGGCCAATGTCGTTCCCCACAGCAGAAATGAGGCCATTGTCGATAGCAATGTCAACTTGTTGGGTCGCAGCTCCGGTGCCGTCTACGACCTTGCCAGACCTAATTACGATGTCGTGCATTGAGTTCCCCTCTCACTCGTTTTCAATTCTATTCAATACAGCCGAACAGTTCTCGGCGATGAGTTTCGAACAAGAGATCTAGGATTGCGGAGTGGCTGTCCTGGACGTTTCTCTGATCGAGACCTTTCAGCGAGATGGGTTCGTGGTAGTTGAAGATTTCTTTGACTTCCATGAACTAGATCTTTTTGGAGCAATAGTTGATCGTGCAGTTAGCAATCGGGTCGGCTCGGATTCAAGATCGGTTGACGAGAAGTCTTTGTATGAACAGAGCTTCCAACAATGCATGAATCTTTGGGAAGACAACGCTGACCTCAAGAAGTTCACTTTTGATCAGAAGCTTGGAGAGGCAGCCTGTTTGTTATTGGGAGCCGAAGCGTTACGTATTTGGCATGACCAAGCGCTTTATAAGGAACCCGGGGGCCGTGAAACTGACCCTCATCAGGATTGGCCGCTTTGGCCAATGGGGCCAGCTCGACAAATAACTGCGTGGATACCCTTCGATGGGTCAACAATGAAGGGTGGGGCGGTGGGTTATTCACCGGGCTCCCACCGTCTGGGTTTGGCCAAGTTCTCTGATATCACTCGCGAGTTACGTGAAGAGCCGTATCCGTATTTCGATCATTCCGAAATGGCGGACCTTTCTTGGGTAGAAGCGCCGCGTGGGTCAGTGGTGTTTCATCATTCTTTGACCGTTCATCAAGCCAAAGCGAACACGACCGATGCGACTCGGCGGGTTTACTGCATCATCTATTTCGAGGACGGCTGCACGCGTTCGCGTCCTCACTGGCATCAAAGCTTGGACCGGCAAGGGATTGAGGATGGCCAACGTATCGAAGGACCAGTTACCCCTATCGCTTGGCCTCGACCAGACAACGACGTGCCTGAATCACCTTTTGGGATGGGTAGTCCTCCTCAAACAGGTTTCCGTTCCTGACGTTTATCTAATCGTGCGTGGGTGAGTACCGATATTGAATGGGTCGCGCTGTTCAGATGTTCACCAATTTTGGCCACCAACGCGATGCCGCTTTCCTGAGGCCATGTTCCTCTTTGCGTGAAGTAAGGGCAGTCCGTAAACCTATGATCGAAGTCCAACGAACTAAGGAATCTCGCATGTACCTTGAACTCTCCGCAGACGAACTGTTGACAACTACTCGTGCTGTTAGGAAACGGTTGGACCTGAATCGTCCGGTGGATCGGTCGTTGCTGATCGAATGCACCGACATCGCCTTTCAGTCACCAACTGGGTCCAACGCGCAAGGGTGGCATTTTCTGTTTGTTGAAGATCCGGAAAAGAAGAGACAGTTGGCAGATCTTTATGGTCAAGGCTTTGACCCTTATGTGAACGGACCGCCGCGCGAATACGCACCTGGAGACATCCGAGCCGAACGCGCTGAATTTGTGAGAGGTTCCGCCAAACATCTGAGGGAAGTGTTCCACGAAGTTCCAGTGTTATTAGTTCCGTTGATGTTGGGGCGACCCGAAGGCGTTGATGCTTTCGGTCAAGCGTCAATGTGGGGTTCAATAATTCCGGCTGTTTGGAGTTTCATGCTCGCCGCGCGTGAGCGCGGGCTTGGCAGTGCTTGGACCACCCTCCATCTTCCCTTTGAGAAAGAAGCGGCTGAGGTTTTGGGTGTTGACTACAACGAATGGACCCAAGTTGGTTTGTTTCCAGTTGCTCACACGATCGGCACGGACTTTAAGAAAGCTCCTCGTCTTGACACCGCGGAACTTGTGAGTTTTGACACTTTCGGAAGCAAGTGACAGCCAACAAGCCGTGGTTCGTATGTTGATTCGAATCTGGAGGGGGTTTTACACATGAGAGATCTTGAATTGCTGACTGGCATGCTCAGCCGCGACGGAGAGGAAATCTATTGGGAATTGGTTCGTGATGCTGAAGGGGGAAGCTCTGACGAACGACCGGTTGTCGTTTTGTCTCATGGGGCCGGCGGGTCACACGCCGTTTGGTATCAACAGATTCCACAGATCGGAGAAAAATATCGCGTAGTGACCTGGGACAGCCGTGGTTTCGGTAACTCCACGAACATCACCGACCAGTTGGCCCCCGAAAAGGCTGCGCACGACCTGGCAGCGGTACTGGACGAACTCGAAATCTCCGACGTACATCTAGTAGGCCAATCCATGGGGGGTTGGCACGTCTCCGCGTTTCTCACTCTATTTAGCGGCCGAGTCCGATCCGTGACCTACGCCGACACAGTAGGAGCCCTTTGGACCGACGATCTCCGCAGCGCATATCAAGAATTCCGTGCTTCCGGTGGGCTACAAGGGACTCGGGAACTTCCGCTGGTTGGCGGGCACTTAGCCCTGTGGGCGGGGGCTGCCGACCGAGACACCGCCCACGCGTTTTTGTATCAGGCATTGGGTTCGTTTCATTCACCACCCCTTGATCGTCTTGCTGAAGTACTCGAATTCACCATTCATCACTCAGACTTTGATGACTTGAATCTTCCAGTTCTTTTTATAGCCGGCGAATACGATCAAATCTTTCCTGCATCCATGCTGCGTGATTCTGCGAATCGCATTCGCGGGGCTCAGTTCGTTGAAATCGCCGACGCTGGGCACAGCCCCTATTTTGAGCAACCCGCGGCTTGGAACCTTGCGCTGCTCGAATTTCTCGCTCCTATCAACTGAGATGTTGCCCTTCAGCCACGCGCGGATTCCGGTGCATCGTGACCGGGCGCCTACAACTGCTGCGAGATAGCTACTGCTTTGTGGCGGTAGCTGAAAGCTGGTGAGCAACGAGCCGTGAGTAAAGCCCATCTTCGCCAATCAAGGTGTCATGGTCTCCGGTTTGAACTACCTCCCCAGCATCCATCACAACAATCTGTGAAGCGTTACGAACTGTGGACAGCCGGTGGGCGATGATGAGGGTCGTTCGACCCTGCATTAGTTGTTGTAGGGCGTTGTGCACAAAAGCTTCGTTGACCGCGTCGAGATGTGAAGTGGCCTCATCGAGGACCAAAACTGGGGCGTCTTTGAGAAATGCTCGAGCGATGGCGACACGTTGCCGCTGGCCGCCCGACAGACGGACTCCGCGTTCGCCAACCATGGTTTGTAACCCGTCAGGCAAGTTGGCGACGAACTCGGCGAGCGACGCTTGTTCGATCGCAGTTTGAACGTCGGTTTCCGTAGCGTCGGGCTTCGCCATAAGAATGTTATGGGCCAAAGTGTCATTGAACAGATAGGTTTCTTGACTCACCATGGCTACGTGGGCTCGAAGATCATCTAGGTCAAGATCACGAAGATGCTGGCCAAATAGCAGAATATTTCCTTCGTCAGCATCCCAGAACCGCAAGATAAGTTGTGCTGCTGTCGTTTTCCCAGCTCCAGAAGGTCCGACAATTGCAACCGTGGAGCCGGTTTCTATTTCGAACGAGACACCGGCTAGGGCGCTTGTCTCTGTACCTGGATAACCAAATGCAACATTGTTGAAGGTGACTGCGTTCTTAGCAGTGGTCCAGTCAATCAATGCCGGAGAAGACGCAGATTGAACCGTTACGGGTTCGTTGTGAACATGATGCAACCTCCGTGAAGCACCGAGTGTGTCTGCTAGTTGCCGGCCTACGTGAGCGATTTCTGAGACAGGTAAGAAGCATGCAAGTGCAAGAAGCGTGAGGAGGGGGAGCGTGGTGGGAGTGAGGTTGCCTCCAGATACCAACCCTGCTCCAGTTACAACAACGGCGAGGCCTCCCAGACCAGTGGCTATTTCCAGCAAGGCCGTCTGACGAGACAAGTCACTGTAGAAGGGCAAACGGGCGTCAATATGTCGTTGCACTCGCTGCAGAAAAGCTTCTGATCTTCTGTCTCCTTGCTGGAATGCCACCACTTCGCCCAGACCTTGCACCGTGTCGACGACAAATGCGTTTAGATCTCCGAGAGCCTCTCTGTCTTCTGAGCCGAGGGTGTCCAAGCGCTTTCGTAACAAGAACGGACTGACAACAACAACCGCCAAAAACGGAACCAGCGCTATGGCCATTTGCCATCCCAGCACAATCAAAGTGATGAGAACAGTGGACGGCACTAGCAGTGCCACAAATGCTGGCGCGACAGTATGAGCAAAGAAATACTCAACCATTTCAACGTCATGAGTTGCCATGGCAACCATGTCACCAGTGCGTCGCCGAACTAAATACGCAGGGGCAAGTTGATCCAATTTTGAATACAGAGCGACTCGCATTTCGGCAAGCATCCGAAAGGCCATGTCATGAGCCACCCATGACTCCAACCAATGCAAAATACCGGCCAGCGGGGCGATGATCACTAGTGCGGTAAGAAGCCCATCGAATGACTCCCCGCGTTTTACGGACGCAACTATCAGGGCACTCAAGACCCCGACGCCTATCAGTGCAGCTACTCGTGAAACTCCAAACACGAAAGTTGCCACCAACTTGACGCGCCATGGGCGAACTTCAGAGAAAAGCCATCTCACGGCACCAGCCCAACCGAGGCCACTAGCTGCGACGATTTCGTTATCTGCAGATTCAATGATGTCTCGATCAAAACTTCGATTGTCGTCGATGATTTGGGTGTTCTTTGGTGTGGGGCGGGTGACACTTTCCTCTGATAGCTGACCAGCCATCAGCGCGTAATACCGCTGCCCGCGTTCCATCAATTGAGAGTGCGTCCCGGATTCGACCACATCGCCGGTTTCAAGGACCAGTATGCGGTCAGCGCCAATAACACTCGAAAGCCGGTGAGCAAATATCAGCGTTGTACGACCAACCATAAGTCGGTCTAGAGCTTCCTGAATCAGTGCTTCGTTTTCAGCGTCAACCGAAGACAGCGCTTCATCCAGCACCAGGATCGGAGCATCCTTTAACAGCGCTCGGGCTATTGCTATGCGTTGCCGTTGACCCCCCGACAAACGAATTCCGCGTTCCCCGATGACAGTGTCATAACCGTTGGGCAAATTCATGATGAATGAATGTGCATTGGCATCTACCGCTGCCTGTTGAATAGCTGCCATGTCAGAGTCGGGGTTGCCGAAACAAATATTGTCAAGAACTGTCCCATGGAAGAGAAATGTGTCTTGAGAGACAACCGCTATCGCCCCGTAGCGGTCCTCTGCTGAAAGGCTTCGGAGGTCATGCCCGCCTAGGGCTACGTTCCCGGTGCTCGGATCGTAAAAACGCAGTAAAAGTTTCGCAACGGTACTTTTCCCAGCACCACTCGGCCCAACGACGCCAACCCGTTCACCCGGATTGACGGTGATGTTGAGTCCGTTCAGCGTCGGTTCTGTTGCGGCTGGATAGCAAAAGGTTACGTTTTCAAACGAGATCCTGGGTTCAAGCTCTTGGTCAAGGGTCATCGGTTCTTCCGGTTCCTTCACCCGAGGTTCGGTGTCGAAAACCTTGAATATGCCTTGCGCTGCTGACAATCCCATCATGCCGTTATGAAGCAAGGCCCGAAGATCACGTTGTGGTCGGAACACTTCGATTCCTGCCATCAAGATAATTAGGAGGGTCGTCATTTCCATGTCGCCTGCCTGCACCCGGTAGGCCCCCACGGCCAAGGCTGCGGCTGCTCCGAGAGCCAGACCGGTATCGGTGATCCCGCGCGTCAGAGAATTTGTTGCCAACACCCACATTGTGCTTTTAAACACGTCATGTGCCCGTTGTGCGAGTGTCCGCCCTCGAGCCTCACTTTGACCGAACGCTTTCAATGTTCCCAAACCTTGAAGAGAGTCCAAAAAATCAGCTGCGAAGAGGCTGTAGGCCTCTTGTCGTTCCAAACTTCGGGCTGCGTCCCATCGGTGGAAAATCGCCGGGGCCAGCAACGTGAGTAGCGCGAACCCAGTGAGCACACCAGCAACTGGGAGGTCTAGGGGAGAAAGCATTGCGAAAATCACTAGGGGTGTGACAGCCGCGACGATGAGCTGCGGCAGGTATTCGCCGAACCAAACTTCGAGTTGTTCGACTCCTTCAACCAGAGACAACAAGACTTCACCGGTTCGTACATCACCGAAATGGGCGGGTCCCAATTCAAGAACATGCTCATGGAGCTGAGCGCGAAGTTTGAGCTGCACCTTTGCCGCTGTGTGGTGAGCAAGCATTTTGCGCCAATGTTCCAGAACACCTCGAGCGATCATGACTATCGCCACGAGAACCGCCGGGACTGCCAATTGATCGACTGGCTCGCCACGAAATACTTTCGCTAAGAGCCACCCCAACAAACCCAGGCGGGCGATTCCGCTTACTGAAGCTAAGACACCAATGACTACCGCTTGGAAAATGGCGACGCGTGCTCCTTGAGTGAAAGCCCAAAGCCTCTTATCAAAAAACATGCGCCGATTTGTTCTTGAGCACGTCGCTCCTCTTGGGCTCCGAAACAGCCATCTGGCTTCTCATCTGACGTTAGTTATGTCTGGGGTCGTTATGGCTGCGTTTCGAGGCGATTTTGAGCTTGTCATCCGACCGTCAGATAACTCTAGCGAGAAGCAGGGTGGCAGACTGAAGTCATGAGTGAACTGCTTGATCGACATCATCGTGAATAGTGAAGAGTTCCCTAGCCTCCCTCATAGCAAACCCTTGTTTTACAACGTGTTCTATAAGAGCGGAAAATGTTTCCCAATAATGGTTGTGAGACAGCATAGCAACTGGTTTTTTATGTAACCCCAGAAGACGCCAGGTAACCACCTCTATAACTTCATCTAGCGTACCAAATCCTCCGGGAATTGCCACGAAGCCATCAGACAATCGATACATGGTTTCCTTACGCTCATGCATAGTGTCTACCACAATTATCTCTGTTAGTGACGAATGCACAACCTCCGCCTTTATCAAAAACTCAGGAATTACTCCCGTAACGATTCCGCCGTTCTCCAGTACAGCGTCAGCCAAAACTCCCATTAAACCAACTTTAGCGCCTCCGTACACAAGTTTTATACGCCGTTTTGCCATTCTTAGTCCCAGAGTTTGGGCTAGTTCAGAAAACTCCGGCTTGAAACCCAAACTTGATCCACAAAATACACATAAAGTCTTCACGAATCACCCTCCGAGCCTCTACTATTACAGTACCAACACTTAAACTATTTAAATAAACAAAACCAAACATCAGATTGGGGAAATGATATTTTAACTGAAAATCAATTAGAGTATGCTGCAAACGATGTTCTTTATTTGCATGAAATAAAAGATAAGCTTGATAAAATAATAGTACGCGAGGGAAAACAGCACCTTGCTAAATCTTGTTTTGAATTTCTTTCAACACGAGCAGAATTTGATTTGTTGGGATGGCAAGATAAAGATATTTTCGAACATAAATAAATAATAATAAATAAAAAAAAAATGACAGAACAAATTATTAAAACTGCAAAAAAAGTTATAAATACTGAAATTAAAGGTCTGGAAACTTTATCAAAAAAGTTAGATAAAAATTTTGCAAAAGCTGTAAATATTTTAAGGAAAACTAATGGAAAGATCGTAGTAACAGGGGTTGGTAAAAGTGGAATTATTGCTAAAAAAATTGCTTCCACATTATCTTCAACTGGATCCCCTTCTCAATTTATACATTCAACCGAAGCAAGTCATGGTGACTTAGGAATGATTAATAATAAAGATGTGGTTTTAGCATTTACTTTTTCAGGAAAAACAATTGAATTAAATGATGTTTTTATATATTCAAAAGAAAGAAAAATTCCATTAATAATTATCACTGGAAAATCTAATTCAAAATTAGAAAATATTTCTACGGTTTGTATTGAAATATCAAATTTAAAAGAGGCTTGTCCTTTAAATTTAGCTCCAACAACATCAACTACAGCTATGCTAGCTTTAGGTGATGCAATTGCAATTTCTCTAATGAAAAGTAAAAAGTTTACAAAAAAAAACTTTTATTCTTTTCATCCAGGTGGGCAATTGGGGAAAAAATTGTTGTTAGTAAAAAACGTTATGCATTCTGCTAAAAAATTACCATTGATCAATGAAAATGTTCCTATGACAACTGCTATAATTGAAATGACTAAAAAACGTTTTGGTTGTCTAGGAGTCGTATCTAAAACGAACAATCTTATTGGAATTATAACAGATGGAGATTTGAGAAGACATATGAAAGACAATATTTTAGAAAAAAAAACTTCTTATATAATGACAAAAAAACCAAAAACGGTTGATGAAAATATTTTTGCAATCGAAGCTTTAAATATAATGAAAAAGAATAAAATTACCCAAGTTTTTGTTACAAAAAATAATAAACCAATTGGTATACTTCACATACACGATTGTATAGAATTAGAATTAGCTTAATTTCGTTAATTAAATTGCTAATGATAAAAAAAAGAATTCTAAATTTATTTAGTAATAAACTAAATACAAATAGTTACGAAAAATCTTTATTTATAAGGAAGCTCTATTATAAAACAGTCCCTTATGTTTTATTTTTATTTTTAATTACTATTTTTTTTTGGTCAACAATTAACGATTTGTATCAAGAAAAAAAAATCGTATCAGGTATAACAGAAAATCAAAAAAAAACAAAAAATTTTACTTTCCAAGGAATTGATGAATTAAATCAACCTTTTTACTTACATGCAAAAAAATATCAAAAAATAACTAACAGTAAAAATAAATTATTATTTAAAAAACCAAAAGCTGAAATAAATTTAAAAAAAGGAAAATGGTTAACAATGAATGCCGAGAAAGGTGTTTTTGATATTGAGAAACAAACTCTGGAATTAATAGAAAATGTTATATTTTTACATAGTGATGGGGAACAAATTGATACAAATAATGCAATAATAGATTTAAAAAATGCAAAAATTTACGGAAATAAAAAAATATTTGGTAAAAATGAGACTATAAGTTTTTCATCCGAAGGTTTCGAAGTGCAAAAAACTGTGAAAAATTTTCAACTGCTTGGAAAGAGTAAAATAAATATTAAAAATATAAAATAATTTAATTTATTTATGCTATTAAAAACAAATTATCTCTTCTTTCTTTTATTAATTCTTATTATTTCAATTGATAAAAATAGTTTTGCTGCACCTTTATGTTTTGAAGAGGATGATAGTATTGAGAATAAAGAATTTTCAATAACTGAAAATTCTCCAGAAAAAAGTGCTGGTGATAATAAAAATAATGAGCTAGAAGAAACAAAGAATACAGATGAAGAAGAGGGAAAAGATATAGAAATATCTGCAGACAAAAAAATAGAAGTGGATAATGAACAAGGGGTAATGATTGTTACAGGCAATGCCTATGTTAAAGAAGGTTTAACTTCGCTCCAAGCTGATATACTAACTGCATTTACCTGCGAAACTAAAAAGGGGGAGACAAAAATTATACAAATTAATGCTGACAACAATGTTGTAATTATATCAGATCAAGGAAAAGCTTTCGCAGAAAGAGGAATATATTTTGTTGAAGACAATATTATAGAACTTTATGACAAAGTAAAATTAGAAAAAGAAGGCGATATACTAGTTGGGGATAAAGGAATTTTTAATGTTTCAACTGGTAAAGGAGAAATATCAATCGAGCCAAATAAAGAAGGAGGTAGAAAAAAAGTTTATGGGATCATTAGATCAAAAAAAAAATAGTAGCAAAAAAGAAGGACTATTAGTTAAAAATCTAAACAAATCTTTTTTAAAAAACGAAGTCCTAAGCAATATAAACCTAGAAGTACATAGATCGGAAGCCGTCGGATTACTGGGGCCGAATGGTGCTGGTAAAACTACTTGTTTTCATATTTTGACAGGACTTATAAAACCAAATAAAGGTCAAATTTTTGTTGATGGTATTGATATTACAAGTTTTCCAATACATATTCGTTCAAAAATAGGTATAGGTTATTTGCCACAAGAACCTTCGGTTTTTAGAGGTTTGACAGTTGAAGAAAATTTACTGGGTATACTTGAATATACTGTACTAGAGAAAAGTAAGAGGATTAATTTTTTGGAAGATCTTTTAAAAGATTTTGCTTTGATAGAAAAGAGAAAAGAAAATGCAATGAAACTATCAGGTGGGCAAAGAAGAAGAGTGGAAATTGCCAGAACGTTATGTACAAATCCTAATTTTATTTTACTTGATGAACCTTTTACTGGTATCGACCCTTTACAATTAAATGAAGTAAAGAATTTAATAAAGAATTTAAAAAAAAGAAACATAGGTGTTTTGATTACAGATCATAATGTAAGAGAAGCACTAAGCATAATTGATAGAGCATACATAATACACGAAGGAAATGTATTGATGCAGGGCAGACCAAAAGATATTATAAATAATAAAATAGTTAAAAAAGTTTACTTGGGAGAAACTTTTAAAATTTAGTTTTTAGATATATGAAAATAAAAAATAGCATAGCATTGAATCAATCTCAAAGGATCTCAATTAACTTTCAAATGCAAGAATCTCTTCAAATACTCCAATTATCTTATGCTGAAATGATTGAAAAAATAAATAAAGAATTAGAACAAAATCCGCTTCTAGAACCCGAATCTAACAGAGACAAAAAAGAATATAATGCAGACTCGTATTTTAAAAAAGGAGAAGATAAATCAAAATCAGAAATTATTGAAAAAACTTTAGAACAAAAAAAAAATTTAAGAGATCATATTAATGAACAAATAAATATTGATATTAAAAATAGCGAAGAAAAACTAATAGCTCTAAAATTTTTAGAACGTATAGATAATAATGGCTATATTAAAGAAGATGATGTAGGCAAGGTTTTTGAAAAATTACAAACACAGCATTACAACATAACTAAAGGTTTAGTAGAAAAAACTTTAAAAAAGATCCAAGAGTTTGATCCTCCGGGTATTTTTGCAAGAAATTTATCAGAATGTATAGAAATACAACTTAAGTTAAAAAAATTATTTAACAGTAAATATCATTTTCTTGTAAGAAACTTAGAACTATTAGCAAAAAATGATATCAGCATATTATCTAGAAAAACTAGAATCAAAAAAAATGAATTAATAACAATGATTAAAAATATTAAATCTTTAAATCCAAAACCAGCAAATATTTTTGAACACCAACCAAATATAAGCGTGGTGCCAGATATTATATTAAAACAAAATAAAGATAATTTTAAATTAGAACTAAATAAATCACAAATACCTAAATTTGATTTTAATAGAAAATTATATCAAAGAATTAAAAAGAAAAAATTACTTCACAGAGAAAAAGAAAGTTTATCTGATTGGGTAAAATCTGGAAAATTATTGTTAAATGCTATAAAAAATAGAGGGGTAACTCTTGAAAAAGTTACTAAAGAAATAGTAAAACATCAAAAGAATTTTTTAAAAAAAGGAATAAATTATTTTTATCCTTTAACGCAAAAGGAAATTGCAGAAAAAACTGGTTTCCATGAAAGCACTATTAGTAGATGCACAACTAATAAATATATTGAAACACCAAAAGGAGTTTATGAACTAAAATATTTTTTTTCTAGAGGAATAAATTCTAAAGACAAAGTTAAATTATTATCAAACAAACTGATAAAAAATAAAATTTTAAAACTTATAAAAGATGAAAATAATAAAGATATTATGTCAGATAAACACATTGTTTTTAAATTAAAAAAAAACGGGATTGACATAGCTAGAAGAACGGTATCTAAATATAGAAAATTAATGAATATTCCGAGCTCATTTAAAAGAAAAAAACAAATTTCTAAATACTTTTAAAATATTTTTTTCATGGGCTTATCAAAGAAGAAAAAAAATTTACTGGTTT
>ENA-UPTF01000786-UPTF01000786.1-marine-metagenome-genome-assembly--contig:-NODE-786-length-21424-cov-12.636249_pt1 | contig 21424 bp, 15 predicted proteins | sample MGYA00238166_ERZ767019 | MGnify/ENA primary metagenome ERZ767019 (study PRJEB28930, sample SAMN06266391) | marine metagenome | isolation source: Sea water from 250 m depth | place: Atlantic Ocean... | reverse complement strand
ACATCTGACCCTAGGCGAAAATTCTGCGGCTGATAATCACTTTCCCCAAAACGGGTGGTCTCGATCGCAAAAAAATGAGAAGCTTCATTGCTGGCCACCCATAGTGTAGTTCCATCCCTGCTAAGAGCGATCCCGTGAGGTGATGACGCACCAACATCTACTGTACCCAAAATGGTCATAGTAGACGCATTGATCTTATGGACTAATTGGGATTCAGAACCTTCCATACCCATGCTTGGCATGGGCATAAAGCGGGATACATAGAGGATCTGGTTTTCCCGATCAATATCCATTAGCGCCGGTTGGCTACCGATAAATATTGAATCCAGTAATTCATCCGTATCCAAATCAAATTTGCATACATAACCAGAGGAAATAAGTGTTACATACCAGTTACGATGAATTTCATCAATCACAACATAATGTGGTCGATCACCAGTGTTAATAAAGTTTACATCGACTTCTGCTATTAATTTAGCACGATCAACATCGATAACTGCTATCTTGTCAGAACCTTGTAAGGTAACATAGGCCTTAGTGAATTCCTGATCAGTATCATTGTCATCACTGCATGAGGAAAATATCCCCGTGGCTATTGCGACCAGTAGTATAATCTTACGTTTCATTTTTTACCGCTTATCTCTACAATTATAATCATATTCAATAATAGTAAAAAGAACATTAATCTGTCCACCGATTTTCTAGATCAATGATTCGTATTATCTGTTATGATATGTACATTTTAAGAAGGTTTATCTTTGTCTAAATCACGCATAGAACCACACGGTGGCCAAATATGTGATCGGATGGTCACAGAAGAACGTATTAGTGAACTAAAGCAAGATTTTGTTCATTTACAGTCTTGGACGCTGAGCGACCGCCAAATCTGCGACCTAGAAATGATCATGAACGGCGGTTTCTCGCCATTGATCGGTTTCCTAGATCAGAAAGATTATGATGCCGTTTGCATAGGCATGCGCCTACAAAATAATGACCTCTGGCCAATACCTATTACCCTAGATGTAACGGAGGATTTTGCTGAAAAATTAACGGTTGGAAATAAAATGGTACTGCGCGATAAAGAGGGGTTTGCCTTGGCAGTATTAACTATTGGTGACGTCTGGAAACCAGACCGGAAAAAAGAAGCGGAACAAGTTTATGGCACAATGGATGAGACCCATCCTGGTGTGAACTATCTACTGCATGAAAGTAATCCTATTTACATAGGCGGGTCAGTTGAAGGTGTACATTTTCCTAAGCATTATGATTACCAGGGATTGCGACATACACCTACCCAACTACGTGAAAAATTTGACCGATTGGGTTGGACTAATATTATTGCTTTTCAGACCCGTAACCCCATGCACCGCGCCCATATGGAATTGACTCGCAGAGCGTCCGAAGAAACAAATGCCAATTTGTTAATCCACCCGGTAGTAGGTCTTACCAAGCCCGGCGATGTGAACCATTATACCAGGGTACGCTGTTACCAGAAGATTATGGAAAAATATGCAGATAACACTGCCGCTTTGAGTCTTCTTCCTTTGGCAATGCGTATGGCGGGACCAAGAGAAGCGTTATGGCACGCTATTATCCGCAAGAATTATGGTTGTAACCACATTATTATTGGGCGCGATCATGCTAGCCCAGGTAAGAATAACGATGGAAAACCTTTCTACGGTCCTTACGATGCACAGGATCTGTTGCAACAACATGAGGAAGAACTGGGTATAAAGATGATGCCCTTTAAGCTAATGGTTTATGTAAAGGATACAGGATCCTACATGGCAAATAATGAAGTACCTGAAGGCGCTGAAACAGTGACCGTGTCCGGTACGGAATTACGTGAACTGCTGGATAAAGGCGTTGAGGCACCCGAATGGTTTTCATACCCGGAAGTAATGGAAGAATTACGCAAGCAACGTCCGGCCATGTCTAAACGGGGCTTCACAATTTTCTTCACCGGCTTATCCGGATCAGGCAAATCGACTTTAGCGAATGGACTATTCGTCAAATTACTAGAGGACGGTCGCCGGCCGGTGACACTTCTGGATGGAGACGTTGTACGCACGCACCTCTCCAGTGAACTGGGCTTTTCCAAAGAACACCGCTCTTTAAATATCCGGCGCATAGGCTTTGTGGCCAGCGAGATCACCAAAAACGGCGGAATCGCAATTTGTGCACCAATCGCCCCTTATCGCTTGGACCGACGTTTTAACCGGGATATGATCGGACCATTAGGTGGCTATATAGAAATATTTGTGAATACACCACTGGAGGTATGCGAACGCAGGGACGTAAAAGGCCTCTATGGCAAGGCGCGCCAGGGGCTAATAAAACAATTCACAGGGATTGATGATCCTTACGAAGAACCTGAAAATGCGGAAATTGTGATCGATTCTAGCACAGAAGATCCAGAAATTTTAGTAAAGAAAATCCTGAAACAGATACACTCCATGGGCTATTAATCAACCTTCAGACAGTTTCCCTAATAGATTAGCAGAAAAAATCCCCGTATTGTGATTATCACCCCAGATTGGTTTCAGGCCATAGTAGCCTACCATCATGACTTGCCTAACTTGATAACTGGCGTCTGTTTTTTGCTGGGGGGCAGATTTGTAAACATTGCCCAAGGCATCCGTTTCACCGGCACAGCCGGCACAGGGGCATTCGTCCCGTAATCGCTTTAGAGAAACAATGGCTTCGCTGCCGTCAGAAAAATTCACCAGCAGCAGGTCATTGAGCACTTCAAAGTCCTGGATATTTTTATTGTTTTCAGGTGCATTCATACAAATTGATCAGCCGTTTTTTAGCATGTAAATTTCCGTGTCTTTATTGAAATAATGCAAACAAATCCGGGCGCTTAGCTCAGTTGGTCAGAGCGCTGTCTTCACACGGCAGAGGTCGGCAGTTCAAGTCTGCCAGCGCCCACCCGTCAGACGCCCTTGATTTAACGTCAGGGGCGTTGTCTATAACCAACCATTCAATTTAGTCAGCCTTACTCGTACCTCTATGTCAAATATATGCGTTTGGAGGTACCGTAAGTGGAGGTACCATTTGGGTACACCAAGGCGGTATTCATATATATACAGGTGTATGTGTCTTAAAATTTTCCAAATTAAGAAACGTCACATAACTTTGGAAAACGTCATTAGCGGGGTTTTTTGTTTCCCCAGATTTGTCCTTACATTCAGGCGCCAAGATTATAATTAATCAAGGAAGCTAAATTGGGAAAAATGATTTCAAATAATTCATTCTTTAAAGAAATTCCTATCATTGATATTTCTCCACTGCTAGATCCCTTCGACAATCCAAAAACAGTTCAGACTACAGCAAAACAGATAAGAAATGCCTGCAAAAACGTTGGGTTTTTTTATGTAAAGAAGCATCAGATCCCACAGGATCATCTGAATGATGTGGTTCTTATAATGCAGAAGTTTTTCAATCTGACAGAAAAAGAAAAACTAAAAATACACATCAGTAAATCAGATGCATTCCGAGGATATACCCCACTTGGTAAGGAACTCACGAATGCGAAGTATGACTGGCATGAATGTGTAGATTTCGGACTTGATATTGAATCAAACCAGGATGAAGTAATAGCCGGGAATCAATTGATGGGTCCAAACCAATGGCCGGAGAACCAAGCCAATTTTAGAAAAGTTCTAGAAAGGCATTGGAATCTTATGATTGTATTAGGAAGAAGGATAACGGAAGGATTGGCTATAAGCCTAGGTTTGGATAAAAAGTTTTTCGCGCCTTTTATGGATAAATCCCACAGTTTTATGCGAATCTCGAATTATCCTCCATATGGAAAAAATCAGGAAGAAAATGTGGGTGATGGAATTGGGGCTCACATTGATTACGGATTTCTCACTATTTTACTTCAAGATAATATTGGGGGACTGGAGGTTAAAAATGCTGATAACAAATGGGTCAGCGCTCCTGTGATCCCTAATACCTTCCTGATCAATATTGGTCATATGATCCAACGGTGGACTAATGATTACTACAAGGCAACCGTTCATCGTGTGATCCCGCCAGAAAATGAAAGTCGCTGCTCCCTTCCATTCTTCTTTGAGCCAAACCTTGATACGGTCGTGGCTCCGCTGGATGAATTCTGCAATAAAAATAATCCACCTCGATATGAACCATTCCATTTTGGTGATTATCTTGAGAGTAAATTCACGACCAGTTATTCCGATACAATGATATAATCATCCTATCGGATTTTTTTCTATCCACTCGTATTATTAAATGTCTATTAATGAAAAATGGATAAAATATTATTAACATCATTTTTCATCCTATATCTTATTGCGCCAAATCTTATCAGTGCAAATGCACATATTGATGGTGAAAATAATCATCTAGATAATATACCATTTCTTCAAGATTCGGTTAATAATTACGATAGTCTAGATCAATCATTACAATTAAATGATTTATCTACAATATGGCGCTTAAGCTTTGATTCGATTAAAATGCCAGATAATGATGGATCTATGGGGCTATTAGGATTTTATTATCTTGCCAAAGTAAGTCCATTTATTAATGGTGGTATCGTAGGTTATAGTGCGATAAGCGGCAACCAAGGTGGTTTATTTGTCTTAGGAATTGAAGGTAATATTTATCATCGTCTAATCTCAAAACTTTGGATTAATTATGGCTTATTTGTTGGAGGAGGAGGCGGAAAGGTTGGGACTGGTAATGGGTCTATGATACGGAGTCAGATTGGTCTATCTTACGATTTTGAACGATTCAAAGTAGGCGCTAACTATAGTTATGTGAGTTTTCCTGATAGTAGGATCCAAGGTAAACAAGTTGGCCTTTCTATTGCTATCCCAACTAAATTTTATTATACCAACCCAAATTTCATTGGTAGGACTATAAATGATTTAAATATGTTAAATCACAGTTCAAGTAATATTGTATTTAATCGCATCTATATGGGTATCATTGTAAAAAATTATTTTCAAGAGGTGGCAACAAAAAACACTTTTGGAGAAGTTCAAGATAATACTATTTGGCTTACAGGATTTGAACTTGGTCGCTTCATGACAAAAAATACTTATATCTTGTTGAAAACGTCTGGTGCTTTCAAAGGAAATCCGCACGGTTATATGGATTTTTTAGCTGGTATTGGTTACAACTATCCTTTCATTGCCAAATACTTATCTTTAACAGGGAAAATCACTGCAGGATCTGGTGGCGGTGGTTACGTAGAAACCGGGGGTGGATTATTGGTGGAAACAAATATTGGTTTAACACTGAACTTTACTCCGAATATTGCTATGCAAATTGATGGTGGATATTTGAATTCTCCTTATGGAAATCTTAAAGCAATCAGCCTGACATCCAAACTTCTTTATTCAATAGAAACAGCCAGTATTGCACCTACAACTAGGACGAAGAGCGCAGAGGGTATTTACAACTTTAATACTTGGGCTATTAGGATAACTAACCAAGTTTATAAACACCCTAAACGTAATCAAAATATTGCTAATGATAATGTGCATCTCATTTGTGTTAAATTTGATAAATTGTTGAACAAATATATTTTTCTTACCGGTCAAGCTCATTCAGCGTATTCTGGTAATTACGTAGGAGGGTATGCTGCTGGATTGGTAGGTGTTGGTATACAAAGTAAGACGATTTTTAATGATCAGGTAAAAGTTAATGCAGAAATGTTAATTGGTGCTGGTGGCGGTGGACATTTGGCCATAGGACAGGGAGCTATTGCCCAATCTGTTTTTGGAATTACATATAATTTTACCAACTACTTTAGCCTACGAATGTCCACGGGAAAGCTATTTGCTTTAAAAGACGACTTAAACAATGATATAATTGACCTAGGTTTAGTAATCAACTTTGCAACATTAATTCGATCACTTAACTATTAATCAACCTCATTAGCGAGGCATTTTATTTTATAATGCAGATGACTGTTGATTTAAATTATGCTTATGGAAAAATCATTATCAAATAACATAGCTGACTTGGCAAATAGCCTCCCAGGGTATATTTATTTATTCCTGATTGCTTCCACAGCTGTGGTGGTTGGTATCGAATGGGACATATCCTGGCACGAAACCATTGGTAGGGACAAATTGTTGTCTCCGCCTCACATTGTTGTTTACTTAGGCGGAATTATTTGTGGTGTAACCTGTGCCTACATGGCTTTGCGACAAACCTTCATAGATGTAAATCTGTATAACCGGTACGTGATATTCTGGGGCTTCAAGGCACCATTTGCCTGCTGGGTTTGTATCTGGGGGGCTATTGCTATGCTGACTTCGGCACCATTTGATGATTGGTGGCATAATGCTTATGGTTTGGACGTACAGATTATCAGCCCACCGCACATGGTTTTAGCTGCAGGTTTCTTTGCTATTTTATTAGGAACTCTTCTTCTTCTAACAGCTGAAAAAAATCTGGCCAAGGGTAATCAGAAAAATTTTCTGGAATTATTATTTTTGTATTCCGCTAGTTTGATCATTGTACAGTTTGCAATCATTCTCACAGAATACAGTTTTACAAATAAACAGCATACCTATGAATTTTATCTGTTTTCATTGACAATCTATTCTTTTCTAATGGTTGCTTTTCGGAGTGCAACTGATCATAAATATGCAGCAACCATCATTGCGGCATTATTTACCCTTCATCGTCTGCTCATCATTTGGATCCTACCGCTATTTGAAGCTGAACCGCTGCTGGGTCCTATTTATAGAGATTTAGACCATTACGTCGCCCCTTACTTCCCTGTGTTATTAGTCATCCCAGCACTTGTTCTTGACATCCTGCACCATAAGATCAAAAGTGGTAGCAGAATAGTCCAAACAGCAATTATTGGTATTTGTTTTTGCATCACTTTCTTTGTTGCGCAGTGGTACTTTGCAGAATTTCTTCTCACAGAAAATGCTAGAAACTGGTTTTTTGCCGGTGATAATAATTTTCCTTACTGGGTCAGTATGGGTGAACGTAGTTACGAGTTCTGGTTTCAGGAATGGACACCCTATGGACAAAAACATGAATTGAAAAAAATGACGGTGGGGAATTTTGGCCTTCTTACCATTTTTACCATCCTCTTTTCCTACTTAGGTAGCTTCTTCGGTACTTGGATTAGGCAGATCAAGCGATGATCGGCACGCTAAATAAGTTCATTCTACGTTCCATAATTATCTCTTGTTTTCTAAATGCGGACATTGGGCATAACAATGTTGTTTATGAGGGAAAGGCTGGTGATATACCCTTGCGGGTATTTGTTCAGTTGCCTGGTGTGGTCCCTGGACTATCAGATATTTCAGTAAAGGTTTTTGCAGATGGTGTTAATAAAGTAACAGTACAGCCACAAAAACAGGATAGAGACAGAAAAAGTAAATCGCCGCCACCTGATGTTGCCAAACCTGTCCAGGGAGAAAACAATTTGTTTTCTGCCCAGCTGTGGTTAATGGATTTTGGTTCATATAATCTTGATATAAAAATATATCAAGGCCAGCGTGTTGAGCGCATCGCTATTCCAGTTAATTCTATAGCTACAAAAGTAGCTGTAATGAATCAAACCACATCGTCTATTCTGTGGGTTTTGCTTGGTATTTTATTCTTTGGCTTTGTCAATATTGTCAGGGTCGGATATAAGGACAGCACCGAACCTCCAGGCAATGAGCCCGATAAAACAAAAAGGAAACGATCTTATATTGTTACTGTCATAACTCTATTTTTTTTCTCAGCAATAATTTATGGCGGAAAAAACTGGTGGGATAAAATTGATCTGGCCTACCAACAAAACATATTCCAATCTCTTGATAATAAGGTGGATATATTGAATAATGGTCAAACGGATCATATTAGTATTGAGATTGTAGACGAATTGTGGGTTAAAGGGGTAATAGCAGATCTTATTCCCGATCATGGAAAAATTATGCACATGTATATCATCAGTGATACCTATGAACAACTGGCACATATTCACCCAACCAGGACAGATGATAGAAGTGTTTTCATAGTAAAGATGCCACCTTTCGATAATGGAACGTATCATCTTTATATGGACATTACCCATGAAACTGGTTTTTCCCACACAATGACCAATACATTTACCTATAATTCTGAAAACACCATATACGATCCCACTATTCTTACAGTAGAAAGAGATCCAGATGATTCATGGACCCTGAATACCATTGAAGACAGAATTACATGGAAAGGCAAACAGTCTGCATATAATGCTGGAGACAATATTGCGATGCAGTTTAAAGTGAGTAATAATGGAAAAGCGGCAGTGTTAGAACCTTATATAAGCATGGGAGGTCACGCAGCACTGTTAAAAAATGATAGGAGTGTTTTTGTCCACCTGCACCCTATTGGAACTATCAGCATGGCCTCGCAGGAAATGTTTCAGGAAAATTATAACCAAGGTGTGCTCGATCAGGAAGATATATGTTTTTTTGGTTTTGCGGATGATTCAACGGGGAATTACTTCAATAGCAATACATCACCAAATGGTGAAGTAAATTTCCCGGCAATTAAACTAACAACGCCAGGCAATTACTCCATCTGGGTACAAGTAAAAAGCGCAGGTGAGGTCATTACACAGAAATTTGATTTCAACGTATTTCTATGATCATATTACCATACTTAAGATCAAGGCTATCGAGAATGCAGTTAGACCCAGGATAACCGTAAGCATTGTCCATGATTGCAAGGTCTGCCGTTCCGTAAGACCAAAATAACGATTTACTAGCCAGAAACCACTATCATTCACATGGGACATCATTGTAGCACCAGAGGCAATGGCTATAACCACTAAAGCCTTATAAACTTCTGCCCCAGCAAAGGATAACAATAGTGGTGCCGTTAAACCCGCACTGGTAATCATAGCAACCGTAGCTGAACCTTGAATCACGCGAACCAATAAGCTGCATATAAAGGCAAATATTATTGGCGTAGTTGTATCACCAGACAGGGATTGGGCTAACAAAGCGCCTGCACCAGTATCGATCAAGATTTGCTTGAACATTCCGCCTGCACCAGTTAATAAAATAATTAAGCCTGCCGGGGCGAGGGACTTACTCCATATTTCCTGAATGTCATCCTTGGTCATGCCTTGGCGAAGGCCCAAAAAATACCAAGCCATTAAATTCGCGATCATCAAGGCCGTGAATGGATGTCCGATTAGTCCAATCCAAACGGTAAAGGAAGACGGGATCAGCCATGCTGTTTGCGGAATATGCTTTACTACAGTGTTCATGACCATAAGCAAAATCGGAATAAAGATAATTATTATGATCATCCCAGGATGAACATGGTTATTATTATCCTCAATTGTCTCTTCCATATAATTAGGTATGGTCACCTCAATTCTATTACTCACATATGATCCAAAAATCGGTCCGCTGATCACAGCGGCAGGGATACCGATCACAAGGCCAAAGAGTATAATATAGCCCAAATCCACACCCAGTATGTGCGCCACGGCGACAGGTCCTGGTGTTGGCGGTATGAACCCATGGGCAACGGACAGCCCAGCCAGTAAAGGCATGCCAAAAAATAATAATGATTTGCCGGTTTGTCTCTGCAGAGCATAAACAATTGGAACCAGGATGATGAAGGCAACATCAAAAAATACAGGAATAGAAACCATAAGTCCTGTCCCAACCATTGCCCATGGCGCCCTTTCCAAACTCATTTTTTCCAGCATATAATCCGCAAGGGATCGGGCGCCGCCAGATCGCTCCAACAACGCACCAAATAGGGCACCAAGACCTACAACAGTTGCTACAAATCCAAGGGTATCGCCCATGCCCTTTTTCATACTGTCAATTATTATAGTAGGGGGCATTCCAGCCAAGATACCAGCGGCCATACTGGCAATCAGCAGTGCCAAAAACGCCTGTATTTTGAATCTCAGAATCAATAATAGCAGTAAAGCAATACTAATAAGAACGGCCGCTAGAAGTTGATAATCCATAATTAGTCTGTATGTCTTAACATATTTAAAATACTTTTCACAATATGATCTGATGATGATGAAATGTTAAAATGCCAGCCGTATTGTGGGGGTTCCAAATCCGCGAATTGTGAGTCTAACAACTCTGATTTGAAATAATGTCCCTTTCTTGCAGCCATTCGTTCTTTGATTAATTCTGATTGACCGTAAAGAAATATCCAGGTTATATCATTTATTATGCCTGATTGAAGAGCTGTTCTATACATTTCTTTAAGTGCCGAGCAGGCCAGTACGGCGCCTGTGGCCGCTTCCCATTGTACTAGATTCTTACTCAATGTTTCCAGCCAGGATTTTCTGTCTAGGTCGTCCAACGGTATTCCCTGTTTCATTTTAACAATATTACCTTGAGGGTGAAAATCATCCGCATCATAAAAAGGTACTTCCAGTTCAGATGCCAATGCCTTACCTACAGTGGTTTTTCCGGTACCCGATACACCCATAACTACAATTATCATGATCACAATATATTGGCTCCAAAGATTTTGAACAACATTAGCAATAAAATCTTGCGCTCTATTATTTCGGTATGCATTTTTTAATTAAGTTTGGGTTTAAGAAAAGATTGATAAGGAAATGAATGCCTGATGAAAAGATTGTATATATTAATAGGATTTTCTTTGTTGCAAGCCCAGTCGGAACCTGTTAACCGCGCCACTTTCCGGATTGATATTACCGCAACAGATGAAGAAATCGTAATTGATGGTGAACGTAATGAAACAATTTGGAAAACTGCGGCAATAGCTAAAGACTTTTTCAGAGTAACACCCATTGATACCGGTCTGGCGACTACAAAGACAGAAGTACAACTGGCATACAATGACGAATACCTTTTCGCAGCAATTATTTGTTACGACGCGGTACTTGGTAAACGTCCTGTAGAATCGCTACGGCGAGATTTCAGTTTTCCAAAAAATGATAACTTTATCATTTTCATGGATACCTACAATGACCAGACCAACGGCTTTGCGTTTGGGGTCTCTGCCGCAGGAGCGCAATGGGATGGTATACAAGCAGATGGTGGTGATGTATCGCTGGATTGGGACTGTAAATGGTATTCTGCCATAAAAAAATACGATGATTACTGGGTGGCAGAATTTGCAATTCCTTTTCGCAGTATTCGTTACCAGGAAGGAGTAGATGAATGGGGCATTAATTTCAATCGTTTTTCACTGCTCCAAAATGAAAAGTCTGCCTGGGCGCCTGTACCGCGACAATTCAAATCCTCTACCCTTGCCTTCACCGGCACACTGCAATGGGATAAACCACCTCCGAAACAGGGAACCCAATTTTCAATAATTCCTTTTCTTTCCGGTCAAGGAATGGAAAATATAGATGCCGGAACCCAACCAGATAGTGATGTAGATAGCGGTTTAGATGCAAAGGTAACATTATCCACTTCATTAAATTTGGACTTAACAATAAATCCCGATTTTTCGCAGGTAGAGGTAGACCAACAGAGAACAAATCTGGATCGTTTTGAATTATTCTTTCCAGAAAAACGGCAGTTTTTTCTGGAGAATAGTGATCTTTTCGCCAGCCTAGGCAGTAAAAGTATTCGTCCTTTTTTCTCCCGCCGGATTGGGCTAGCTACACCTGTTATAGGTGGTGCTCGCCTAAGCGGTAAACTGGGTCCAAATTACCGATTGGGGATCATGAGCATACAAACCGATTCGAATGAGGGAACCCCCACCAGTAACTTTACTGTAGCAACACTGCAGCGAAAGATACTTACCCGTTCCAGTTTAAGCATATTCATAGTAAATAAGGAATCTGAACTACAAGAGAATGCAAATGGCAACGAAAATTCGTATAACCGGGTTGGCGGTATTGATTTTAACCTGGCCAGTGCGGATAACCTTTGGACAGGGAAAACTTTTTTTCACCAGGCAATATACAATAATGCCGGTAATAACGCGTTCGCAGCAGCTACTTCAATTAAATATAATAACGGCACAGTGTCAGCCCATATGGGTTATTCTATGGTCGGCGCAGATTTCAAAGCTGATGTAGGTTTTGTAAAACGGACTGGTTTTCACCGCTTTGTACCACGTTTAGAATACAAATTTTACCCCAATGAAGGGAAAATACTTAATCATGGACCAACATTTAAATTTGATAATGTATTGGATGAAGACTTCAAAACAATGGATCGAGAACTTGAATTAAAATACATAATCAATTTTTTAGACCGGAGCAAGTTGTCAGCAGAACTAGAACGCGGTTTTGTAAAATTACTTGAACCTTTTGACCCAACAAATACGGGTGGCGATACACTTGCTACCGGCAGTGCATACAACTGGAATGAATTTTCGCTTGACTATGAATCAGATGCTCGAAAAACGCTGAATTTCACTTCCAATATTCGGTACGGAGGTTACTATAACGGAAACAAGCTTTCTCTCAATAGTGAAATTATTTATCGAATACAACCGTACGTAAACCTATCCATATCTACAACTTATGACAAAATTAATCTGCCTAAGCCTTTTGAAAGTATGGCCTTTTTATTGATCGGACCGCGGTTGGACCTAACCTTTACTAATAAATTGTTTCTAACCACTTTTGTTCAATATAACGATCAGGCTGATAACGTTAATGTGAATTTGCGTTTTCAGTGGCGTTTTGCACCGGTATCCGATCTATTTATTGTTTATACTAATAACTCTTACCCGAATGATTTCAGCACCAAAGATAAAGCACTGGTAGCCAAAATATCTTACTGGTTTAACTAAACCATGCCTGAACTTCCCGAAGTTGAAACAGTCGTCTTATCAATCAAGGATCAACTTATAGGTCAAAAATTCATAAATATTAACGTGACCTGGCCCAAGGTATTGTTCAACTTTTCGAAAAAAGATTTTTTAGATAACCTAACTCGAAGAAATATCACCAACGTTCACCGCAGAGGAAAATTTATTGTGCTTTCCTTTGATGAAGATATTCTCGCAATCCACTTACGAATGACTGGTAAACTTTATTTTACTAATGGTAAAACTGAAGGAAAACATATATCCACCAGCATGGAACTAGATAATGGACAACAGTTAGTTTTTGAGGATACAAGAAAATTCGGTCGGTTTTATTATTACACCTCAAAGGATTTTCTAAATAAAAAACTTGGTATAGAACCGCTTGGCGCTGCTTTCACCGCTGAATGGCTGATAGCGAACCTGCACTGTAAAAAGCGAATGATTAAAGCCTTATTGTTGGATCAGCGTATCATTGCTGGACTAGGTAATATTTATGTGGATGAATGTTTGTGGCAGAGTGGAATACACCCGGAAACAAAATCTAATAAAATACAGAAAAAAAATATTAGCAAACTTTGTGATTCGATCAAAAACACTTTACAATCATCCATAACTGCGCATGGTACAACCATTGTCAATTTTAGTTACCTTAATGGAAGATCAGGAAAATTTTCGAATCAGTTACAAATCTTTGGGAAAGATGGCCAACTATGTTCGCTATGCACAACAGAAATAAAAAAGAAACGAATTGCGGGTCGCGGTACCCATTATTGTCCCAAGTGTCAGAAGAAACAGTATTAAGAATTATAGGATTTTTCGTTCTTTGGTGAAGTTTTTATTTTACACGTAAATTATACACCCGTGAACAAAAGCCTGAAATTGAAACAAGTACCTTTTCTATTAATTTTCTTTTCTGCCTTGATTTTTCCACAAACCCGTGAGTTTGTCGAAGAAACTTATGATGACGGTATGCCAAAAATCATAACTATCTTCAAACAATCAGGGAATTCCATTATTATTACAAAGCGCACCTACTGGTATAGTAATGGCCAAAAACAAAAAGAAGGAACCTATAAAAATGGATTGTGGAATGGGAAATGGACTTACTGGAATAAAAAAGGTGTCCGATATGCAGAGGGACAATTCAAGGATGGCAAACTGCATGGCATATATAATTGGTACTACGACAGCGGAAAAAAATTCAAACAGGAAGCGTTTAAAAATGGGGTTCGCCACGGCAAGAGCACACAATGGTACGAAAATAGCTGGAAACAAATTGAAGGTGAATATGTTGATGGAAAACGATTTGGTAAATGGATATTCTATAATGAAGATAGAACTATAGATATTGAAAAGCTATTTGGAGAAGAGATCTAAAACCCCGGATTACTGTATTAATTAACTGTTAATCCAATCAATAAAAACCCATGTGCGGTAGGAAGACACTTACCAAAGACACCCAGGCAATAATTGAAGAGTTACTTATTGATGAATGGGATCAGAAAGATGAATACAATCCAAGTTTCAATATTGCCCCCACGCAAAACTCACCAATATTAATTTACAGTAACAAACGCAAGATAGAACAGATGCGCTGGGGTCTGATCCCATCCTGGGCAAAAAATAAAACTATTGGTGCAAAGATGATTAACGCCCGTGGAGAAACATTATTAGAAAAACCATCTTTTAAAAACCTTGTGATTAGCAAGCGGTGTGTCGTAATCACAGATGGCTATTTCGAATGGCAGAATATAGGCACTGTCAAAACACCTCATTATTTTCATGACCCTAAGAAAAACATATTGCCAATGGCTGGATTATGGGACGAATGGAAATCTGCCAATGGGGAATTGATGAAAACATATACGGTAATTACGACTACGCCCAAACCAGAATATGCCCATATCCATAGCCGAATGCCGGTAATTCTGCCACACTCAGAGATAGATGTATGGATTAATACACGCGACCATTCCCCTAAAGCTGCCCTCGGTCGTGTTCTTCCCTATCGATATGAACTGGAGGTTTATCCCGTTTCTACTTTTGTGAATTCACCAAAAAACAATTCGGCTAGATGCATCACGCCATTTTAAGAAAATTTTTCTTCATACATTCATTAACAAAATAGTAAATCGATATTACTATTAATTCTTGCGCATCATTACAGATATTGTGAACTTTCAAGCAAGCAAATGTGTTTTTACCGTTTGAATTTCAATTATTCAATTAGTGATAATCAAAAAATAATAAGGGAGTCATAAATGAAAAGTCGACTTTTTCTATTAACAATCATTCTAACCTTACCACTCGCAGTTTTTGCACAAGATGATGCCGTGGTGGAAGAAGCTGTATGGGGAGAGGTAGGTACTCTAGCTGGTATGGTTACTGACGTTAGTAGCGGCGCAGCATTGGCCGGGGCAAATGTCGTTGTTGAAGGCACAGATTTAGGAGCGGCCGCCGATGCCAGCGGTTCGTACCTAATCGATAAAGTACCTGCTGGATCCTATACTGTAACTGCATCAATGATGGGCTATAAATCTTCTAGCGAATCAATTACCGTTGGTACAGGTACTGCCGTGGTAAATTTCTCTTTATCCGCTGCTGTTCTAAAAATGTCAGGCTTGGAAGTATTGGCTTCACGTGCGGTAGAAAATACCCCTGTTGCCTATTCAAATGTAAGCAAAGAAGAAATGGAATTTCGTCTTGGTTCACAAGATATTCCTATGGCATTGAACTCTACTCCCAGTGTTTATGCTACCATGCAAGGTGGAGGAGCGGGTGATGCGCGTATTAATGTTCGTGGGTTTAATCAGCGTAATGTTGCCGTCATGATCAATGGTGTCCCCCAGAATGATATGGAAAATGGTTGGGTTTACTGGTCCAATTGGGATGGTGTTGGTGATGCCAGTCAATCTATCCAGATGCAACGTGGTCTTAGCGCCGTTAATCTGGCAGCACCATCCATTGGTGGTACAATGAATATCATTACGGATCCTGCTGCAGTGGAAAGTGGTGGTAAGGTCAAACAAGAGTATGGTGCAGGTAATTTTTTGAAGACATCCGTGAATTACAATACCGGTTTAGTCAATGGTAAATATGCTATCAGCGCAACTGTTGTTAGAAAAACAGGCGATGGAATAATAGATAAAACATGGACCGATGCCTGGGCTTATTACTTTGGTGCAAGCTACGCGGTCAATTCCAAAAACCGGATTGAACTCTATGCTATTGGGGCCCCCCAACGCCATGGTCAAAATCTTTGGAAGCAAAATGCTGCAGCTTATAGCCACGCATTTGCTGCTGATGAATTAGGCTATTCACAGGGAGCATTAAATAAATTTGCTGAAGCCACGCACGGTACAGGCGGAAGATTTTATAGTGAAAACTGGAATAGAGTTAGTTCAGAATACACAGGTAAACAATATTGGTATATGTATGGTGCGAACGTTGTGGATCGCCATGATCCTAATTTCCTTAATGAGCGGGAAAATTTCTTTCATAAACCGCTAGTAAACCTAAACCATTTTATGACTATTAATGATCAAATGAGATTATCATCTGTGCTGTATTGGTCTGGTGGTTCAGGTGGTGGCTCAGGAACATTAGATCAATCCCCAGGATTTATCTGGGATTATTCTGGCCCATCCCGTGTCTTCGATCTAGACGCGACGATTGCCATGAATCGAAGCGATAAGAATAGAAAAGGCGGGGATAAAGTTCCTGGTCAGTCAATTGCAATCCTAAGGAATAGTATCAACCGTCAATCGACTATAGGTCTTATTTCAAAGCTCAATTATGATATGAGCGATGCAATTAAGCTGGAAGCTGGTGTTGATTGGCGTACTGCAGAAATCGAACATGCTCGTGAAGTGCGGGATCTATTGGGTGGTGATTATTATGTGGAGACTAGGAATGATAATTTTCCTGATGGTTATCAAGCTGGGCTAGGAGACATCATTCATTATCACAATCACAATACGGTGGACTGGCTGGGAATGTTTGGCCAAGGTAATTATTCTGCAGGTCCCTTATCGGCTTACGGCATGTTTGGTTACTCTACGATTAAATACACACACCAAAATCATTTCCTTGAAGGTGACCCGTTATTTACAGCTGATCCAATTTCAGCTATCCAGTTCAAGGCCGGTGCGCTGTACGATCTAGGCAGTGCCATGTCCTTCCTGAGTATGCTTCCATTAATAGGCAAAGTTGGTGAACAAAGCAAAGTATTTGCTAACTTTGGAAATGTAGAAAAAGTGCCGATTTTGGATAATGTAATTGATGATAATAATGGTACAATATCTGAGGATCCATTAAATGAAGTATTTACCAGCTTAGAATTGGGATTAAAACTTCGTTCTGATGATGGAGCCGTCGTTGGGAATGTGAATTATTATAACACCCAATGGAAGGACCGCAATCAGGTTAAATACGTGAGTTCTGGATCAAGCGATGGTGCTGATGCTATGGTCTTTCTAACCGGAGTGAATCAAAACCATAGTGGTTTTGAAGTCGAAGGATCAGCCCAACTTAGCAGCATGTTCACACTTAATGGCGCCGTATCATATGCTAATTGGCAATTCGATGGCGATGCCAGTGGTAATTATAAAGAGTACACTGATACGACGACAAATGTAACTGATTATGTATATGCTCTTGATGGTCTTTATGTTGGTGACAGCCCTCAATCTCAATTGGTCCTCGGTGGTACGATCACACCAATTGATGGGCTTAAAATTCAAGGTCTATACAATTTTTATGATCGCAATTTTGCAGATTGGAGTCCTGGAAGTCGCGAAATAGGAGATGATGGTGATGCGGATAGAGCTCAAGTATGGGAGGCGCCGGATTACTCCAGGATTGACTTACACGCTTACTATGATCTACCAGGAAGCTTTTCCGCAGGTAGCACGGATATTACTATACAGGCTTTTTTCCATATCTTCAATCTCCTAGATGCTATTTATGTCCAGGATGCTTTTGATGATAGTAGATATAATGGTTATCATGATGATGGCCGTCATGATGCATCTAGCGCAGAAGTATTTCTGGGTACGCCTCGATATTTCAACGCTGGTTTGACATTCCGCTTCTAGAACAATATAAATAAAGCTAGTATCAATAAAAAAGCCCCATTACTGGGGCTTTTTTATTTTCTGTCATAATGCATAAATAAAACCTACTTGAAACATAAGAAAGTTCATGACCGCTTCATCATCCCTAGGATCGGCACGTAAATGCATCCCTCGTAGACCAAAAACAGTTTTAATTCGTGAATTGGGAAAAGCAGTACTTACCAGACGAAATTCGGCACCCCCAATGAAAGCGAACGCATTTACATTATTAATCTGACCATACGACGAAAGAAACATACCTAATCCACCAATAATATTTAATCCATCCACAAAATCCACGATCAGCGGATAACTAGCTAGGGCATTGAAACCATTAAGCTCCAGGTTATAGAAACCACCTGGAAGGGTAGCGGACATATATTCAAATAATAAATTGATCTGAGATTTTCTAAACCTGAATGCCCAGGGTAATTTTGCGCCGATCATGTATCCAGGCCCCCATAAAACTGTCTCCATATTTTCACCCAGGCCTTGCAACATTGGTAATGATCCATACAAATCTATGTCCATCAAGACTAAATCTTTTTCTTCCTCTTCCTTAGCAACGCGATCTCTCCCAACCTTTCTTTCCTTGACAGTGGTTATTTCATCTTCTTCGCCATATAAACCTCCTAAGCGATATTGGCGCCATAGTGCTTTTGCTTTTGGTACAATACGGCGACCTATTATTTCACCTTCCTCATTTGCAGTTGTAACAAGCACATCATCAAGAATGGGATCCAGCCAAAATACATCCCTTGTGAGCAAGGTGCCATTTGTAGAAAAATAGTCCAATTGAGTAAGATATTTACTTTTTGCAAGATAAATATCATGACTGCCCAAATAAGTGGTATCAGCCTGAAAATAACGAGCGGTTATCCGCTCAGTTTGATTCACTGTATCCTGCAGATCCTTATAATAAAATTTGTAATTGTAATACTCATATCCAAGGTCACCAAAGACCCGTACAGATTTTGGGCGTCCATCTTCGATACTTTTAAAATCAGCCACCCAATCCGGCCGCATTTCGCTTGCTGGAGTTGCAAAAAGAATACTATCCAGTTGCGTAATCGGCATTTTCACATGAAAGGTCACTCTGTACGCAGACTTTGTGCCTTCCCGATTCCAGCGTAATTTATAGGTATATAAATTTTCACCAAGACCCGTGTATCTATCAACATAGGTTAACCGTCCACTGCGGCCAAAGGTAGCTCTATAATGGGGGACACGACCCGCTTCCCATTCCGTGATCGGATTGGTTAATTCCCGCTTATAATCGTTCCAATTCGTATAGTACAATACCCTTGTGCCCGTTGTATCCTGAGGTAAGCCTTGGTCGCTGGATGCAGGTACATACTCCACTTTGATCAAGTCTCCGCCGCCATCGTAAGTTGCCTTGAAGTAGGCTCGTTTTTTAAGTTTCGATGAATCAACACCATCTTTCAAAAGAATGGATCGGGTCAGATCAGTGGGAAAATATTTAACGGTAGTGGTGTCAATAGATTGGCCCAGCAAGAAAAACGGTATTAAAAGATGTAGATAGCGAGAAAGCGGGATTATTTTCAATATACTATTAACTTAAATTCCCCAGGTGATAAGTAACAGTAAGCTGAGCATCATTCCAGCTCTGAGCCACACGCCGCTCAACGTCTGGCGCTGGTATTCCTCGATTTCTGCATCGATCGCCCGATAGCTCATTACAACGAGTTCCACGTTGCCTTCTTCTACCATGACGTCCTGTTTACCCAACCTGATAATGTCCTTCATTGTCCTCGTTGAAGGTCCTTCTTGCTCAGGAATACCATCATCAGGTGGGAAAATACTGACAGTATGCCAGCCTGGCGTAACTGTCAAGGCATGTGGAAGAGGTGTTTTGCCAACAAAATAACCATCTACATAAATAGGAACACTATCAGTATCACATGAGATTGTAATTGCAGTATATCGCGCACGGTTATCCCATTTTACTGTTTGTCCGGAAAGGTTTACCAATAAGAATGCCAACAACAAAACCGTCCTCATCGGTGTTATTCCGGTTCCTGGGATATTGTCAAGTTCTGAAGCTGTTTTTGTAATTCCGCTACTTCCAAAACAATTGCTTCTGTGTCCTTATCTAAAGATTCAAGTTCACGCATTTTCAACCTGGCAGTTTTGATCTTATCCTTGATCAACCTACCCCTGAGCGTTGCTAAACATTCTTGAATAATTTGTACCGGATCATCGGGATGGACTTCATCAAACAATATTTCTGATACCAATTCTTGTTCCTGACGATCATCAAATTGATCTATCACTGCAGATAGTTCTATACTTGTTTTTTCTTTGATCAACAAACCACCAAGTTTTTTTAGGATAGGTTCATCAAATAACTCAAAATCAAGCACTGGCTCTACCGCTGGATATACTTCATCAAATTGAAATGCTAAAGCTCGGATGATTTCCAGTTGCGCTTTCTGAACGGCGGATGTAAACATTGATTTATTCAGCGCAGTTTGTTTTGAGGATGGAGTCGATCTTCTCTTTCTGCGTGACTTTTGTTTGAATAATCGAATGATCTCAATTTCATCAACCTGTAGCTCCTGGGCCAATAATTTGAGAATATCATCTCGGATAATACCATCGCTGATCCCCGCAACTTCACCAAGGATATCCTGTACTAACTGAGAACGGTCTGTGCCGGATAAATTTCTCAAGTCTTTTTTTTTGAGGTGAAATAACAACAAAGAAATACCAGCACCCATGGCTTCCTGAAAAGGCCCGATACCTTCATTTCTTACCCAGTTATCAGGATCTTGATTGGGTGGGACTTCAATAATCAGTGGTTCGACACCGGCTTGCAGTAAAACATAACCCGCTCTGAGCGTAGCGTTAATTCCCGCATCATCTCCATCATAAGCCAAGTAAACTTTTGACGCAAATTTGCGGATCTGAGCTGCGTGTTTATTCGCCAGAGCTGTCCCTGAAAGAGCCACTACATTAGGGATACCTAACTGCACTAGCTGCAGAAAATCAGTATATCCCTCCACTAATACTGCAGTACCAAATTTTCGAATTGAATCCCTGGTCTTATGCAATCCATAAAATACCTCGCTTTTCCGGTATAATGGTGTTTCCGGTGAATTAAGGTATTTAGCAGGGTCATCGCTATTAAATATTCGTCCACCAAAGGCAATTACTTTACCTGAGGGATGATAAATAGGAAACATGATCCTAGAACGAAATCGATCACGCCATCCATGTTCCGTTTTCACGAAAAGACCGGACTTATCATATACTTCAATTTTCATATCCAATGGTTTAACTTTATTTGATAATGTATCCCATGAATCTGGCGCAAAACCAATCTGATACATTTTTAATATATCATCATTCAATCCCCTATCATGAAGATACTCTAGCGCTGCCTTCCCCTGGTCAGAATAAAGTGTATTATGGTAAAGTTCCGCGGCTACATGGTGTGCCTGATACAAGCTGGAAAAAAATTCAGTGCTGCCTGAACCAGCTTCATATTGCACCCGGATACCGTATTTCTCACCTAATTGCTGAAC
>ENA-UPTF01000785-UPTF01000785.1-marine-metagenome-genome-assembly--contig:-NODE-785-length-21426-cov-3.623355_pt1 | contig 21426 bp, 24 predicted proteins | sample MGYA00238166_ERZ767019 | MGnify/ENA primary metagenome ERZ767019 (study PRJEB28930, sample SAMN06266391) | marine metagenome | isolation source: Sea water from 250 m depth | place: Atlantic Ocean | study... | reverse complement strand
AAATCAAGTTGGTAGGAGTGTGAAAATACTATGAATGATACTTTGTCAGATATGCTGACTAGAATAAGAAATGCTCATATTGTTAAGCAGGAACATACATATTGCTTATATTCAAAATTAAATCTTAATGTTTTAAAAGTATTAAAAGAAGAAGGCTATATTAGGGAATATAATTCTGAAAATTATGATAATAATAAACAACACCGTAGTAACTTTGAATGTGTATTATTGGATGCCAGACTATTCTCACATTCTTCAACAATTCATCTGGCAGACTGATGATATGTGGCCAGACTATCCAAGGATACATAAATTTTTAAACTATTGGCATAATAATATAGATGCTATAGTAAATGAAATACGTATAAGTGAAAGTGAAAGGAGTATATGATGGCAAGGACAAATTACACATCCAAAGGTGAACGAAGAAACGTATCTAAATGGGTAAGAAAGGCAATAAAAAGAGAAAGAACAGGATTGCAGAGACTTAATGCTCAAATAGATGCATTTTTGGAGGGAAAGAATGTGACGTTGGTGGCGAGGAGGAACTACCTGTCTGTGGGTTAGCAATGAGAACGTTATCTAAACGGTCATATCCACATACGGATATCCAGGTAGTTGAAGGAGCTAACCACGGTTATTTGGGCCGCGAGCAGGAGTTGATGACAACCATCTACAATTTTTTTGTATACGTCAAACGATTTTTTATTAAGATAAAATTGATTGTCAAACGTAATCATACTTTTTTCCAAGTCATTATTTTTAGAAACCTGAATCTTTTCATCATTCATAAACGCACCTTGGTTTTTTACAGCATAATACATTTCATCAAAATATGGCAAGTAGATGACTCCCAACAGAAATTCCTTTTTTGTAGCAAGAGCTATTGAAACTCCAAAATTTGGAAGACCAGAAATATAGTTATGTGTACCATCAACTGGATCAATTATCCAGAATAACTCGGTTTCTATCTCATCTTGAGTTTTTTTCTCTTCGGATAATATTTCATACTGAAAATCTTTTCTCAACAGTTCATACGAAAGATTTTGGCATTCTAAATCAACGTTAGAAACAAAATCTTTAGGAGATTTTCTAATAACCTTTAAATTTTTTATATCTATTAGTTTTAAATTCTTGCACTAGATCTACGACTAGTTTTAAGGAATGGGGAAAAAATTGTTCCTAGTAAATAGCCGGGTGCTTTAACAATATCTAAAATAAGTCCTAAACACCCAACCAAAAACCAATTCATTGGAAATAGAAAACTGAAAGAAATATTATTTTTTATAGGAAAATATATACCTCGATACATAAACGAAGCTAGGCAAATAATCGAGACATAAATTTTTGTAATATGAGGAAAATACCATACTGATTCTTCTACCCAGTCAGCAAAAAAACTATTCCAATTGTAAATAATAAAAGAGATAAGAACCAAAATAGTAAGTTTATGAACATTTCTAAATAATGGTTTACTAGATTTTGATAATACTAAACGGTTATAAACTATTGAAAATAAAAGAGTTAAAGAAATAGAAATGAACCATATTTTAGTAATATGAGGAATATAATATGGGCTTGATTCCCAATCTAATTGACCTGATCCAACAATTAAATTCCATTTGGGAATGAGCACAAGAGTAAATATTAAAGTAGCAATTAAGTAGAGGTCTTTAATGGAATGAGAAATATCCTGAACAGCTGTATATATCGAATAGATAAAAAATTTCTTTGCGCAAGGGAAAAGGCTTTTTGGAAGATTGGGGTAAACTAAGTATGGCTCTTCAGGGGTACTGGATTTAAAATTTTCTTTCACCCTATTCTTCCAGTCTACATCACCGCCAGACCTTACTCCTTCTCTAATCTGAAACCCATTTAAATAATCTTCTTTCTTAATAAAAGAGCCTGGAGATGTTTCGATGCCATTAGCTCCATATGTTGATGCTCTTAAAAGCTTTTGAAAAAATGTACTAGCTAGATACTGAGTCTTACCAAGCACCACTTCTACATCTCCTTGTTCAATAATCTGACAGTAATCTTGCACCCAGAACCTATTAGGTATGGTGGTTGCGTCCAGAAGAGCAAGCCATTGATGCTTTGCAATTAATGCTCCTTGATTTGTTGCTTCGTAGGGGTACGCTCTGCCTTGTTCGAGGGTTGGCAAAAAATATTGAACAATTGGAAGCTTATCTAAAAAAAGAAAAAACCTGTCAAATGAGTAGGCTCTTCCCAGTCTCTTATAGGTAAGAGGAACTTGTGAAGGAATAGTGTTAATTAATTCATTAATTTGATTATCTGAGCTGGAGTCGACTATCACGATCTCAGAAGGTAGCAATGATTGAAGATTTAATGATTCAATTACATTAGCAACATCATCTGGATTGTTTAGTGTGGGAATAACTATACTTATGTTCATTTTATAATTAATTGAGAGCTATGTTATTTTCTGGTGACAATAAATAACTCCTCAACAAAGCAATTGTGTTTTACTACCATAATACAATTGAGACTTAAAATTAAAAAATATGCCTTCTTCTTTATCCATGCCCTAAATCTACTGAAGCCCTGTATACCAATATTTAACTATTTCTTCAGCAGGTTTTCCTCTAATAGACTGAGAAAGATTGGGAAAGCCCTCTTCTCCAGGAATAAGAGTGTCAGTCAACCAATAACCTACAAAAATTTTAGTTAGCTCAGAGTCCTTGTTTATTGGTTCCATTTTTTATTTCCTTTGTATGATATAAATGAGGCATCACTGTCTTGGGTAAAATCCATATAGTTCTTATCAAATGAATCTAATAAATTTTTTTCATAGCACAAATCCAAGCAGGACTGATCAACGCCCCAATAAAAAATATTGTTATCTAATGAGTCATTAATCATCTTATACATGTTTTTTATAAAAGATCTCCCTACTTCATCCATTCTTACAAAAACAAGTCCAGCATAAAAATTAGACCAGCCTGACTCTTTTCTTTTGATGGCTTGAACAGAAAAACCTTCACTAAAACTTATATTAAAATCTTTCTTAAACTCGCTATCTATATCAATAAACAAAATATGAGTAGTTTTAGTGAGCAATTTTTTTGGAAGTGCAAAGCGCCTACTTGCATAATAAGTTTTAGAAATTGATTTCTTAATATAATTTTTTGATATTAAAAACCTCCATGGAATACCCAGGGACAGTGCAAGGTGATATAAAAATTGAACGTATGGCAGACCACTAAAAGAATGAGCTAAAAGCAACTTTTTAATTTTAATTGGTAGTAATTTTTCCCAATCATTAATATTTATTTTTAGTTTTTTAATTAGCGATATTTGAGCCTCACCTTCCCAAGAAAAGCTTACATTCGATTTGGTATTACCTTTTTTAATACTATTTATAAGATTTATATCTGGATTTATTAAATGAATATGCAGTTGATTGAATTCTGAGATATTTTTAGTAAATGATGTATATAGTTTATAAAAAAAAATTTCAAAATAAACTTGATCGCAAGCGCATATTATTACTTTACCCTTTGGTAAATAAGTATATTCAAAATTATCTATCATTACTTATCGTTTTCAAACTGTTTTTAATAATTGAGACGGCTTCATCAATTTTCATATCTCTTGATTCGTTTTTGAAAACTCTTATTTTATTTGATACCTCATATGGAGATACTTTTACATTTACTATACTAGCAAGAATCAATCCGTGCATTCTTCCTGAAAAATATAAATCAATTTCTTTAAATTGGTTAATTAGTTCTTGTCAGTTTTTTAGTTTTGAATATTTAACATGATTAAAAAATATATTTATATGAATTCTATAGCTTATTCTAATCTCTATACTTAGAAATATTATTTAATTCTTTCTTAGTAGAGGTTTCTTATTCCTACTCAATAATTGCTGATTTTCAAAGCCTTATACAGCAAGGGTTTGCGAGGGGAAAAATCAAGTTTACAAGTAGTCATTATTCAGCGTCATAGAGATTAATGTTAATATATTAATAGCATCAAATGATATCCATAAAGGGAGAGACTATGAATCAAGCAGTGCTTTTAACGCCAGTATTTGTCTTAATACTTTGGACTTTTACCATTTTTTTAATAATGGCGTATGGTCGAGTAAAATACACCAAAAATCCCAAAAAAAATTCAGACATAGTGCTTTGGACTCATAATCCATTTAGTGTCTCTGAAAGAGCCCAACAAGTCTTGATGCGGGAAGAATAAAGTTAGCAGCTGATACCCTAGGAGCCTCTCAAGCAATGATTGATCAAGCTGTTTATTATGCAACAAAAGAAAAAAGCTTATTGCATTAGGCTAGCAAGCCTATTTAAAAATCTATCGCATTCAAGCGCTGTTAAACTAAGTTATTAGCTAAGAAAATAGATTAATATGGATAAAAAAATACTGGTGATCTGCCAAAGCCATCACCAACTTGAAAAAGGTTTATATATTCAAAAGGTTATTCCATCAACCGTGGATGTTGTATTCATCAACCAGAAACTAAATCTATCATCTAAAGTATTGCTAGAAAATGTTAATTCATATAAATCTTTTGAGCCACTCTCCTCAAATATTGATGAGTATGACAAATTCATTTTTTTTTCTATGGTCCCTTCTCAACAACTATTTGCTCTAATTCAAAACATCAGAAGAGCAAAAAAAATAATTATTGCTATTCAAGAAACGCATCAACTTAGTATGCATCTTGGAGTTGTTAATAATTTGATATTTTCGGTAGATATTATTTTTGCAGCATCAGACCTAGAGAAAAAAACCTTAGATCAATTGCAGCCGAATGCAAAAATCTATTCTATTGGCTGGCTTTTTCAAAATGGGTATAAAGAATTTATTAGCGCTCTCTATCAACCTAGCAATCTAAAAGAGATAACTAATCATGCTCTAATAATTTTTTCAGCTCCTACAAATATAACTGCCTCAAGCAAAGAATCTTTCCGAGTAAGAAAAAATATTCTGCACTTTTTGAACAAAAAATATCAAAATTTAAAATTAATAATTAAGCTTCATCCTTTAGAAAATAAATCATTATTTAAAGAGTATGCTCGTATAAATTGTGTTGAAAATATTAGTTTTGCAGAAGAAAACCAGAGCCTCTTTAGCCTCAGCAAAAATGCTTCTGTCATTGTTACCTCGAATGAAACGCAAGTATTTATTGATTTAATTGAAGATGACAGAGAATTTATTTTATATGAGCTGGGTAAAGAGAATTTTATCTCGCAGTACTTTAGGAGTTGTTTAGATATAACAGAAATCAATGGAGTAAAATTTTATTCATTACTTAAGCATTCAAATGATATCGCAGGATTCAAAGATTTGTATTGTAAATCTGAAGGAGAGGCTATTAATTATTTCCTCGAGGTTATACAGCAGCAGACTAAGGCAGGCATTCAAAATGATAAAATGGAGATAGCTGCCTGGAATTATGTTTACGGGCTAAGTTCTGATTTTAAAAAAATTATAAACTGCGAGAGCTCAGCTCTTGCTAGCAATTTAAAAAAAATATTTGACTCGCAGGAAATGTTTGATCTGAGGAAGCTAGATAAAGCTCTCAATTCACTACCTAAAAGAACTGCGATAACTTTAATCATGATGAAATTATTTGTTGATAACGATAAAATACAGACAAGCTTATTAAAGGATTTTACTGAGCTAATGTTCAACCCTCATATTATTCAATATTTTGCTATTGACTCTATTCGCTTTGAATTCTATTTGCGTAATAAAGGACTTGCACAGTGCATTCCGTTTGAATCAAATAGTCTGCTTGAAGTAACCAAGGCATCCTTCTCTAAAAAATCATTAATCATGAACACTCTCTTTATTATAGAAAAATCAGTAAAAGATTTAAGATCAGGACCAATTAGAAGATTTGCATACTATTTAATAGATAGAACTATTAGCAGCATTAAGACTCTTACAAATTAACGCGATATTGTTTCAGCTTATTATGGATATCAGGTCTCACGAATTTTTTCTGCATGGCATCATCTAGCTCTTGTCTAGAAATAATATTTTCAGATAGACAAAGTGCTAGCTCCTTAAAAAAGAAATCAGTAACTGCTTGATGGGGATGCTCTCTTCCCTTTGTTAAGTCTTTTCCAAAGAGTTTATAAATAGGTGCCCTAGGTATGTATTTAAATAGCGGGGGAATTGTAGAATTTAAACTTAAACCAGCCCTCCAAGGTTGTGTAATTTTTTCAGTAGTGTGCAATAGAATAGTATTGAGATTAATTTGATCAAATTCATTCCATTTTTTATCTAACTCTCCAATTGATTCTTTTTCTAGCCTAAGATTAATCAGGTCATCATAATCAATTTCTCCAAGATGCAACTGATTTATAAAGTTCTCTAGAGACCAATGGAGAAAATTCTTGCATGAAATTAGCATTGCGCTTGAAGCCCAGGAGTTTTTTTGCAACCCTTTTCTTGCATAAATTGAATGTCTTTCAAAATCAAAGTTTATCAAGCCCTCGATGCCCTCCTGGACTTGAAAGATGTCTGGATCAATAACTAATGCTTTTCCATGGAATCCCATTAAAAATGGAATATGAAATCTTAGTAATGTAAACGACTGCATATCATTTTTGTTAAATTCAACCATCCTGCCCCGTCTAAGATAGGGTTTCATGAAAAAACGTTTAAATGAAGGAATTTCAGATTCCGATAGAATCACCACATCATTTGTAGAAAATTGAGACCTATTAATAATTGTATTTTTAGCAACTTTGGCGCCAATCATTTGATTGTCATTCGTGCATATAAAGATTTTCATTAGCGATAAAGGTATAAATTAAAATAAGAAGTTATAGTCGATATTAAATTTCAAGTAACTTTCTTGCCAAAAGGCCTTCGAATAAAGCAAGTCTATCATTACAAAAAAACATGTGATTATTATAAAAAAACGTAGGTGAGCCAAACCCCCTCTATCAATTAGCTCATCAGTATTAAAAATTAAAGTATTTTTTGCTTCGCTAGATTTAATAAAGTCTTCAAACTCTTCTGGGTCCATGCCAGATGAAGTTGCAATGTCTAAAAGAATTGTAAGATTGCTAATATCAAGGCCTTTTTACCCTATTGTGGTAAGTAACTCGATTGCCGTGACTAGCAATATCAGAATATGCTTTTTCATAAATTTTACCTTCGTTAGTTAATTCTAATATCCTAGAACAGTTTTTCAATGTTGTAATTCTATGGGCAATAATTATAAGGGTTACGTCATTGCCCAACTTTTCAATAGCTTTCATAATACTTGACTCAGTTGTACTATCCACCGAACTGGTTGCTTCATCTAAAAATAAAACATCGGCTTGTTTATAAAGCGCGCGAGCAATTCCTATTCGTTGTCTCTGCCCTCCGGATAATCTTATACCGCGTTCCCCTAGTATAGTCTTGTATTTAAGCGGCCATTCGTTTACAACGGAGTCGATATTGGCACTTATAGCTGCCCGCCTAACAAGGCTACTGTCAATTTCCTCTACAGGAATTCCGAAAGCGATATTTTCCTCTATTGTACTATCAGATAAGTATATACTCTGTGGTACATGTGCAATCCGTGATTGCCATGCTCTTCGGTTGCTACTTGTTATAACATTTTCATCAACTTCTAATGTGCCGTGTGTTGGTTCCAATAACCCCATCATAATATCAATAAGTGTACTCTTTCCACTTCCCGTCTTGCCAATAACTCCTATACAATCGCCTTTTTTAATTTCTACATTTATTTTATTTATTGCTGGTAAGGAGTTTTCATCGTACCCAAATGACACATCTTTCAATCTTATATTTTTTTCAAAAGCGCAGTTATTATTAAGCACATTTTCCAAACTAAATAACTCACCTCGGTCCTGTAGCATAAAACCTAAACTCGGAGATGCCATGTCAGAACCCATGCCTTGCGTGGTTTTACTGTCATTAATATTTAAATAAAACAATACTTCTTTTAAAACAAAATGTGTGCCCTTAATGTTTCCCCATGCATTATAAAATATTTGCATTACTGGCAATAATCTCTGAGCCCCTAATGCCAAAGCACCAAGAACAGGAATTCCGTCAGCAAAACTCTTTTCACCCTGAGTTGACAACATGTATGCCAATAAAACAATAAGAAGAACACCAAATGTTTCCATAATGTAACGAGGACTACTGCTAATAAAGAGATTGCTACCTAGTGATTTTCGAAAAATAAGATCGGCCCTTTGAAAGATGTTGCGATATGATTCCTGATTACCATCAATAATAATGTCACGTATTCCACCCAGGGCTTCTTGCAATATTTTGATCAAACTATTTGATTCAAGAGAAATTTTCAAACTGTTTTCTTTTAGTTTTTGCTTCACATATAAGTAATAAAATAAATATAACGATGAAAAAAATCCAATTGCAATTAATGATGCACCGGGATTAATTATTAGCAAAATAGTAATTATGGCAATAAAAATTATAAAAGAGCTGATCATATTTAGCACAGATAGCACTACGCCATTAATAACCTGAGTAATTTTTATTGAAATAGCACTTATAACATCACTGCTATTTTGTTTTGTGTGTGCAATATAAGGTTGGTTAATAACTTGGGTAAAAATACCAACACTAAAATCTACACCTAAAGTAAATCCAAATCTAACTGATGCCCATAATAATATTAATCTCATTGAGCCTGACAACAATACTGCGCCGGCAAATAGAGCTGAAATCGGGAGTATGATTTGGGTCGGCTGATCTACTTCAAGAAACTGAATGAATGATTGTGCGGCAGGAAGTTCAAAAATATTAGATGGTTCAATCAACACTCCTAAGAATGGTATGACCGCACCAATACTAATAACCTCAAACATTGATGTTAATATCATCAATATTAGCAATATTAGGAATTGGTAACGCCTTTTGCGCTCCATTAATAAGAAAAGCTTTTTGGTTAGATAGATTGTAGATTGGTCTCTTGATGTCATGGGGTTTTTCTATACAAAAAATTAGTTTCTATTTGGGCTAATTCATACGATCTAATATTACCAATATCGCGATGGTAGAGGTCATTATAATATGTGAAAATTCTTCCCATGTAATATGGCAAAACATCCACACTAAAGTCCACTTTTACTTTCTTTAACCTTTCCATATAACTAATAACACTGGCCTCAAGAATATAAACAGCACCATTTGCTATTGTTGACGGAGGATTTTGAACCTTCTCATGGAATTCTTGAATAATGCCAGAATTATCTATTTTAATAACGCCACAGCTTTTAGGGTCATCAGTTGTAAAAGTCATCATCGTTATTTCTGTATTAGCAGGTCTATTTTTATGTGCATTGATAAAATCTTTATAATCACAAATAGAAAGATTATCAGCATGAACCAACATAAATGGCTCATCACTAATAAAATCTTTGTTCGCAATAACTGTTCCACCTGTTAAAAGCAGCTCTTTCTCATAAACCAAATCTACCATACCCGCAAATTTGGATTGCTCTATATATGACTCAACCTGTTCATGAAGATAGTGGGTATTAATCAAAAATTTTTCTATACCAGCCTTTGTCAATTGCTCTAACCAATAATCGATAAGTGGTTTACCATTTATTGGCACAAGACATTTAGGAATTGTGTCAGTAATCGGTCGTAACCGAGTGCCAAGCCCCGCTGCTAATAATATTGCACGCATTTAAGTTAGCTCTTTCAATAGCTCTTTACTTTTTAATGACATATTTCCCACTCTGCCTATTTGGATTGCAGCAGCAAGAGATCCGATAAGTGCGGCTTCCCAAATACTGCCACCAGCAGTCATTGTTAGTGCCCCACTAATCAATAAGCTATCTCCTGCACCAGCAACATCTCTAGGAGAAGTATTAAGCGCAGAAATACTATCTGTAAGAAATTCATTACCATTAGTATCACCAGAATAAATTAACATGCCTTCTTCACCCATCTTTAGAAAAATATTATCAGTTGACGATAGCTTCTTTAATTGCTGAACCAAAACTACCAGTCCATCTTCATGGTTGCGAGAACTAATTCTTGCCTCTCGCTCTGTTGGGGTAATCAGATTTACGCCTCTAAAACGAGAGATGTCACCTATTTGAGAAGAAGATTGACTATCCGCAGCCAACATTACATTATGTGCATTTGCTAACTTTATCAGTTTATCTACTAAGAGTTGTGGGAGGCAACCATAATTAAAATCTGAAAAAACAAGTAAATCAACATCTTCAATAACAGAATCAATGATCTTAATAATTTTGTCCTGTAAAGAACTATTGATTGCATCCTGATGGAGATGATTAACACGCAATAAACTCTTTCCTTTGCTTCGAAACTTCTGTTTTATAGTAGTTGGGCGACTTTCATCAACTATAAGATATGCATTGACCCCAGATTTTTTAAATTCATTCTGAGCATAGTCACGCGCTTCATCACTACCTAAGACAGTTACAAATTCTACTTGAGCTCCCAACCCAGAAGCATGTTGAGCAACAATTCCTGCCCCACCGATAAATCTAGTGGTATCCAAAGGAGTGACAACAACTGTAGGATCTTCCTGAGACATGCCTAAGGCCTCACAGGTAATATACTCATCAATAATCAAATCACCTATAACCAACACTTTTAATGAAGAAAACCCCTTTATTAGACCTTTCAGATTATTAACATCTATAGAATGTCTCGACATATACTCAAGAGGAAGAGTAATATCTTTTAGTGTTGATTGAGAAAATTCTTTATGCAATATATCCAGTGAAGAGAAAGTAGTTTCTCCAGAACCAAATAGAAGTTTTGCTCCATATGATTGAAGAATTTTTTCTTCAGGATTAAATTTATTTTGGTGTTCTTTTCCTTTTACAACTATATCTGGACGAATTTTATCAATAATTTCAGTAACTGAATCATCAATTAGAATTACTTTATTTACCCAGCTATTACTTTTAACTCCTTCAAGTCTCAACTCTTCTGGAACATAAGCGCCCTCTGAAATACGATCACTAAATACTCCAACAATCAGTTTTTCTCCACACTCACTTGCGAATCTCAGAAGGCGTAAATGGCCTGGATGAAGAACATTAAAATTACCTGCAACAAAAACGGTTTTTTCTTTACTCATATTGTCTTGTTTACTAGATTAGAAAAAATATATCTTACTTAGAAATTTCTACACAATACACTTAAATATGTTCAATAGCTTATTTAGATAGATATTTTAATGTTCCATTTTTATAAGCGGTCGTAATACCTTACCAGATTCTAAATCCTCCAAAGCTTTGTTAATATCTAGCAAAGAATAAGGTTTAGTCAAAAGAGAGTTTAAAGGGAAATTAGCAGAAATGAAATTATGATATAAAATAGGTATATCTCTATCAGGATCAATAGCGCCTCCCCAGCTGCCAGCTATACTTTTTCCACTTATTAACTCATGTGGAGATAATCTAATTTTTTCACCTTCTGGAGGATGAGAAGCAAATAATAATTTACCTTTATTTCTATTTACTAAAGAAAAGCCCAGTTCAATAGTGGAAACCCTTCCTGCTGACTCGATACAAAATTCTGCTCCATCTGGAAATATTTCCTGCACTAATTCTTGAATATTGGGTTTACTTGCATCGATTGTATGATTAACACCCCAACTCTTAACTAAGTCTAATTTTTTAGCAGAAATATCAAGAGCTATTATGTTTTTTATCTTCAAAGACAACAGCATTGCAATAGCAGACATGCCAATCCCCCCAAGACCAATTACTACTACTGAAGATTCCGAATTAACATTAATTTCATTAATAACCATACCTGCGCCAGTGGGCAATGCACAACCAAATAAAATAGCAGTATCAAAACCTAAGTTCTTGGGTTTTTTAATTATTCTATTTTCAGATACTACTGAATAATTGCTGAAAGTAGTAACAGGACCTGAATTAATTATTTCTCCTTGACTAAGATACTCAGCTCCTTGTTCTTCAAGCCCCTCACATTTAATCCAAGTAAGAATTACCTCATCCCCTATTTGAAATTTATTAACTGAGCTCCCTACTTTGATGACAATCCCAGATCCTTCATGACCTAAAAGATGAGGAATCCAGTTATCTTCACCTCTCTTTCCTTCTATCTCCATTAACTGACTTCTGCAAACACCGCTGTATAAGATCTTTACTAAAACTTGACCAGGTAACAGGTCATTTATCTCCAAATTCCTTAATTCAAGAGGCTTGTTTATTCCTGTAAGTACAGCTGCTTTCAAGGTCTTAGGAATATTTACTTTTCTCATAAATATAGTATTTTCAAATTAAAGATTCTGTAACAGGAGTGCTTGTAATCCAATTATTGTTAAAGAATCTAAAAAAAATCCTTTGCTATAAAGCTCTTTGATTTGATCAACTTCAAACCACTTGGACTCAACTGTTTCTCTATTCTTGTCAGTTTTTACTTTCTCAAAATCTTTAGATAGAAATATCTGTGTAGGGTTATTTAAAGTTTCTAATCCTGGTTCAAATGAAATTAAAAGTGATAAAGATCTGCAGTCATATGAAGTTTCTTCTAAACACTCTCTTATAGCTGCTTTTTCAAAAGTTTCTGATTTCTCGGCTTTACCACCAGGAATTTCCCAAGAAAAATCATCTATGAGTAACCTGTATTGTTTTGTTAATAGAACTTTATTCTCCGAAAACAGTATTACAGCTGACCTTCTACCAAAGTTAGTGGTAAAAATTTCTTTTTCTAACCCCTTGGTTTTTAACAAGGTTTTAGTGATTGAACTCCATTTATTTTTATAAACGGTTTCTTTCCTCAGTGTGAGGAACACGTCATTATTTTCCAATTTTTCCTATCAATTTATTCAGCAAAAAACCAATAATAATCTCCTTTATATTCAACTTCTTTAAAGAAATTAAGCCATTCGTCACAGCTCATATAAGTTAAGGCAGTTAGATTCCATTTAAGCATAGCCCTTTTTCCCTTATCGTCTTTCCAAGCATCATTCATAACAAAAGAATTATTTTTTGTTACTCTATTTATCTCTCTAAAAGCTTGTTTACAGTCAATTAATGGTAGATTATGCAAGGTATTTATAGCTATCACCAAATCAAAATAGTCATCTGGGAAAGGAAGGTTATTAGCATTTGAAACTACAATGTTTTCTTTCATAGGCTCAATCGCATGGTCTTTAGCATATTGGGAAATATCAACTCCTTTTATTTCTGCTTCAGGAATTAATAAAGACAAATCATACATCATATAACCCTTTGCACAGCCAATATCAAGAATCTTGGAATCGTTACTTAAGCTATAGACATCTACTATGTGTGCAACTGTATCAGTCCAGAATCTTGGACTGTAGCCATATCCTCCATAGCCAGTTAGCCTATCTCCATCGTAATACTCAACATCAAACTTTCTAGCTACTGCCCTATCTATATCAGTAACTAAATTACCACGGTCTTCAATTGGTCTTTTAGATTTTGGATAAAATTTTAATAAGTCTATTTCTCTTTGCATTTTATATACTATTAATTCCAATGCATTTTATTATCTAGCGATACAAATAAAGATCCCTCTTTATAGTTAGCAGGCAAATCATCAACAACCTCTGCTTTCTTCCAGGCTTTTTTTTGTGAAAACATATTTACTCCAATGCTATTTAAATGATCATAGATAGCCACCCTATTTTTTTCAGAAACCTCCATAATCATATCTACATTTCCCCAATCTTCTCTTGTTGTAGATAAAATAATTTTTGCCTCTCCTCCTTCAACATCCATTTTAATAAAATCACTATTCTTAAATATCTCTTTTGCGCTAACTACGTCAACATCATAGGTCTCTAGATCTCCATAAGCATTATCTTTAGCACCTGCAATATGGCTACTAGTTGTATTTCCTAATACTCTTACAAACTTAGCTTTATGATCAACATCTGATACTGCAACTTGATTTAAATTTACTAAATCAATACTATTTAATTTGAAATTTTTTTCTAACACTTCAATATGAGTTGGGTCAGGCTCATAAGCTTCAACTTGATAACCAGATTTACTCATTAATATTGAATGAAGCCCAATGTTGGCTCCAAGGTCTGAAACCTTTTTATATTTATTCTTATTATTGTAATAATAAGAAAAAATGATCATCTCATCTAAACCAAATAAATCAAGTGAGTCAATAGCACCCATTTTAAAATATGGCAATGAAATTTCACCAAATGGACCAAAGCTATTGTTTCCAGAGCCGCCAGAAACAAAACCACTCTTATTTACTATTTCTAATAATTTAGATTCAATTCTTTTATAATCTTCACAGCCTCTTGGGTGCTTATCAGGGCTATTTTTAATTTCTTCAAAAATGTCATTAAAACTCACTTATCTCTCCTATCTATTTAATAATTTTCTTGCATTATCCGCCACATCTTCATTACTTAATCCAACACTTTTAACTAATTCTTCATATGATCCATATCCTATTATAAAATCTTTGACAGCGATCCGAGACAGCGATCCGACAAACTTTGAAGTTAGGCATACCAATTATAGAATGCAAACGTTGCTTAAAAAGACCATCATTTGCTGAAAGTTCTTCAAGCGAATAAGGCATAAACCTCATTTTTCTAATTCATATGATTAATATTATAATTTTAATATAAATCTTAACTACTTAATAGGATCGATAATCATATTTGCATTAAACATCTCTCTCGGCAATAAAGGACCCATATCTTCATTTGGTCTTCCAAATTTTACCTGGGGGGTTACTCTAAAATCATTATCAATAAATACATTGCAAATAAGAGCCTTCGGATACGCAAAAATTTCTTCAACTAAATGAAGGTCACTATCATCCTTAAGTTCAAAATACTTAAAATTATAAGCTTTTGATAGTTTTTGAAAATCTGGAAATGAAATTCCACCCTGCTTTGAAGATGCATAATAATTTGAATCTAACCATTGATCCTGTGTTTGTTGAATCATACTATAGCCCTGATTATTCATAATAAATATTTTAAGTGGGATATTATTATGCATAGCAGTAGCTAACTCGTATGATGTCATCATAAAACCACCATCCCCAACAATCGTGATAATTGGTGATTTACCCAAATCAGCATAATAACCACCAATTGACGCTGGCAGGGCCCATCCCATTGCAGTATTATTAAAGTCATGAAAAACCCTTACAGTTTTTGGGGTTCTAATTGATTGCATAAACCACGCAATGGAGCAGCCAGTATCAATGAAAACTTTAGAATTTTCTTTTAAGTTATCTGAAATTCTATCTACAAAATTATATGGATTCACTTGAGTTGTTGAAAGGTTTTTTCTGTCATCAAATGCATTAAAGGCTTCTTGCCATTGATTAATTTGATTAACCCAATCATCATGTTTATTAAAAAACTTTTGTATATTAATTTTTTGTACTTCATCAAAAAAATCTTTTAAATCACAATGTATTAATTTATCAAATTTCAAATCAAATTTTTTAAATTTATTTAGCTCATTAATGTCGATTTCTACCATTATTCTTTTTGCTTTTCTTGCAAAAGTATTAACTGGAGATCCAGTTGATTTAGTATCCAGTCGAGAGCCAAGAGAAATAATTAGATCTGCATTTTGCACTGCAAAGTTTGCATGTCTATTGCCATGAGTTCCAAATGTACCGATATAAAGCTCATGATCAAAAGAAATCAAATCAGCCGCACCCCAGGTTAAAGCAATTGGCAAATTAAGATCTTCAGCAAACTTAATAAAGTCACTCTGAGTCTTGCTGAGATGAATACCCCAACCTGCAATTATTACAGGTCTTTTTGATTTTTTAATCATACTCATTATGTTGAGTATTGTGTCTGTTAAATTGCCTTTTTCCTGCTCTATGTCTGGTTGAAAATTTTTTAGCAGAGATGACTCAATATTAACCCTTTGGAGATCATCGGGAATATCTATTAGAACTGGCCCTGGCCTCCCACTTCTTGCAATATGCAGCGCTTTTTGAATTTGATATTTAATTTCACTTGGGTGATTAATAGTATATGCATATTTAGTAATCGATTTCACAACATCCACAATAGGAGTCTCTTGAAAGCCAATTTGTCTAACACCAGTATCTCCTTTCATTCTAAATGTACTAACCTGACCTGTTATAAACAAGGAAGGAACAGAATCATAATAACTACAGCATATTCCTGTAATAAGATTAGTTGCACCTGGTCCACTTGTAGTTAAAGCTACACCAATATTACCAGAAACCCTTGAGTATCCGTCTGCAGCCATTGCTGCAGCTTGCTCATTATGATTACAAACATATTGAATATTCTCATTATCTGCAAGAGAATGAATTAAGTGAAGACTAGCACCACCAGAAATAGCAAACACATGGGACACTTTCTCTTCAATAAGAACTTCAGCAACAACATCTGAGACTTTTTTTAAGTTAACTTTATTTTTCATTATTTAATTTCAAAAAAATCATTCCCATATCTTCTGAGTTTAAATAAGTTCGAGTCATTCAATATCAGCTCGATACTATCACTTTCCCATGGATCATGCACTGCACTAAAATTCCTACCTCCAACTAATTCTCTTGGGGAGGACAGCAACCAATCACAGCACTCTATAACTTTTTCAATTGGGTAACATGCAGCTCCATTATTTTCGAGCATCTGAATAGTTTTGTGATAATTCTCTCCAGCCCTTTCAGGTGCATTAAGGGTGGAGTCATGAATTTTGGTCTTAACCCACCCAGGCCCCAAGATTGAAAAAGTTGTATCAGAAATTTCTTCATCAAGCAGCTCCACCATTTTTATTAATGCAATTTTTGAAATTGTATAGGCAGAATAATCAACTGTTGCATTATTAGTTCCGCCTCCAGCAAAGAATAAGACAGAGGATTGGAGTGCAGATTTATGATTCATCAAACCATGCACAATTTTTAATTGATTGATAAAGTTAACATTTATGGACTGATGCCAGCTTTCAAAATTACAAGTTAGAAATTTGCCAACAGGCTCCTGGTTACCTGTTGCTATGGTTAATGTATTCCAATGCATTCCTGATTTGATACTAGTAATTGCTGAATTAATTGAAGTCTTGTCTTCTAGATCACAAGGAACTAAGTTCGCGCCCATATCTTCCAACTCATCACATAATAGTGATCTAGTACGAAATGTTCCGGTGACTGAGTGACCTTCATTAAGCCATTTCTTAGCTAATGCAAATCCTATATCGCTTGAGATAGAGATGATAATGTGGTGGGAGCTGCTCATTTTATAATTAATTCGAGTTGAATCATCGAGCTAGAAAGGTCCTTTAAACCAATCACCTGGAACATCATGAGGATAGTTTTGAGCAAATATTTTTCTACTATTCACTTTGGGTTTATTAAAGACAGTCAGTACGCTATTAAAAATTTCTTTAGAACCAATATAGTAATTTTTTGTTAAGCCAAAACTGGTTGGAGCAGGCGCATCTTTGATCGCAAGCCGCAAAGGCGCAGATTTCAATTCATTATGGCATTCGATAGACGCTTTAGCGATTATTTCACTTGCGACAGAAAAGCTTTCAGAAGAGCTATCAACCGCTAAGAGTCTTCCAGTCCTCAGCAGAGATCTTTTGATGGTCTTCCAGTCAAGCGGAGATGTAGATCGTAAATCAATTAAATCACATCCAATGCCCAATTTTTTTAGTTCTTGAACAGCATGAAGTGCTTCCACTGACATATAAGATAACGCAACTATCGTAATATCTTTACCTCTATTAACTAGCTTGGCTTTTCCAAGAGGCACTCTGTAATCACCTTTTGGAACATCGCTCTCAAGGTTATGGAGCCATCTGTGCTCTAAAAAGATAACAGGATCATCATCATAGATGCTAGACAAAAGCATACCTTTTGCATCATAGGCAGAGGTAGGCATAACTACTTTTAAACCTGGGATATGAGAAAACATTGCATGAAGATTTTGAGAATGAGTTGGACCTTGGCCCCAACCATGGCCAACAATTAATCGAATTGTTATTGGAACGGAAGATTGACCACCAAACATAAATCTCCACTTGGCAGCATTATTGATTAACTGATCTAATGCCAAAAGAAAAAAATCAACTCTCTGGTGAACCATCACAGGTCTAAGGCCATTTAACGAAGCCCCAATTCCTACTCCTGTCATCCCATTTTCTGAAGTTGGCATATCAAAAACGCGATCTTGCCCAAATTCTTCCTGTAGGCCAATCGTTGTCCCAAAAACACCCTTGGGATCTGGGACACCTAAGCCAAAAGTAATAACATTTTTACTTTTTTGCATAGCAATAAACATTGCCTCGTTTATCGCATTCGCATAACTTAATTTTCTCATTTATGTCCCTTGAAATGCTGCATTGTACTCTTGCAAAGTTGGAAATTTTGAATCATCCGCAAATTGATGAGCATCATCTATCTCTTGAGAAATTGTATCTATTTTTCTATCTATGTATTTTTGTGAGTTTTCAGAATAGAAATTCTTTAGGGGGTCCTTTTTTTTCCATTTCAAGAATTCAGATTCCTCTCGGTATCCAATATTATTATCAAAATTAGGTCCGCAATGCTCTCTCCATCTGTAAGTATCAAATTCTAAAAATTGTGGACCTCCAGATTTCAGAATCATTGTTTTTGCATGCTTTACTTTTCTTGCTACCTCTTCAACGTCATTTCCATTCCCATGCTGAGCTGATATGCCCATAGCCCTAACCATTTTGTAGATTTTTCTATCCACTGGCTGCCTGACCTCTAAACCAGAATAAACTGAGTAAAGGTTGTTTTCACAGATAAATAAAATTGGTAAAGAGTGAATTATTGCAAAGTTAACAGACTCATAAAATGCTCCTTCTTCAGTAGCGCCATCTCCAAAAAACACGCAAGCAATACTTTTTTTACGAGTTAATTTTTTTTCTAGAGCGAGACCAACCGCAACTGGGATTGTATTAGCTACAATTGCTGTGCTGCCCATGAAACCAACAGAAGTATCTATCAGATGCATTGATCCACCCATTCCTTTTGAACACCCAGATGCTTTGCCATAAATTTCAGCCATCATGCTATTCAAGCAGCCTCCCTTTGCGAGATAATGAGCGTGGGCCCTGTGAGTACTTAGGACTTGATCTTGTGAAGTTAAATTAGCGCATACGCCAACAGCAATTGCTTCTTGGCCAATAGAAAGATGCGTGGGACACCTCATTTTTTGCTCAGAATATTTATTTGCTATCGATTCCTCGACTAGCCTAATTCTAAGCATGGATTCAAATAGTTTATTTTTCATAAAAATACTTTGGTCATTCCTGTAGATTAAGAGCTTTCATTGTTTTAACAGTAAAATATTCATCTTTCTCTTCTAGATCTCCACTATTATATTTTTCAATAATGTCATCAATTGCATGCTGCACAGAGAATTGTTTGATGTAATTAGTGCCTAATAATTTATCTGAATTTTGCCGATAGGATCTTGGGTCGTTAGATTCGGTAATAATAATTTCAGCAGGAACTTTTTTTGCGATCATTTCTGCTATTCCAAGAATTGAAATATTTTCAAAGCCAGCATTATAATTTCCGGATTCAATATCACTCTGATGCTCTAAAAAATGACTGTATACTCCAATCATATCCTGTATATGAATATTTGGACGCACCTGATTCCCTCCAAAGACCGTAATCTTTTTATTTTTTAAGGCTTGAAAAGTAAGCATATTAACACTTACATCAAGTCTCATTCTTGGAGACCAACCACATACAGTTGCTGGTCTAATATTATGGATTTTTATAGAGTCCTTATAGCTTAAGGTTACTCTCTCAGAAACCATCTTCGTTTTGTTGTATACAGAAATTGGAACTAACTCAAGATCTTCTGTAACATCTAACTCATCCTTGACACCATAAACACTTCCTGAGCTTGCGAATATTAATTGCTGAACCCCAGCTCGCAAAGCATTATCTGCAAGTTTCTGGGTTGCTAAAACATTAACTTCCCATGAGAGGTTAGGATTTAACTCTACACTGGGATCATTGGCTATATTAGCAAGATGGATAACGGATTCAATGTTTTGAAAAAATGTTTCATCTAGATCACGGACATCCTTCTTGGTAAATTCTAGATTTGGATGTGGGTCAAGATTATTACCAAACCATTCGGTATCAACAGCACGTATATTGTGACCTTGAGAAAGAAGGTAAGGGGTTAGCGAGGACCCAACATAACCACATGCTCCAGTAATTAATATATTCATTTTAATAGCTGCTCCATTAAATTATGGTTTATGACTGTAGTCCATTGGTAAAGATTGGAGACATAATAGGTTATCGTCAACCCAACTTAGAGTTTTCTTGATGCCTACTTCAAGGGAAATCTTATCCTTCCAATCAAGCTCTTGTCTTAATTTAGTACTTCTTAGTAAGTAAGATTGGTCTTTGCCAAGTCTGTCTTCTGTTTCTTCTACTAAATCAGAAAAGGGAGTGTCAGTCATTTTGCAAATCATTGCCACTAGATCTCTAATGGAGACCGTGTCATTTGTAGATATATGGTAAGTGTCTCCTATCTCACCATTGAATGCGATTTTTAAAGTTGCATCAGTTACATCATCAATATGTATAAAGGATCTTACTGAGTGGCCACCACCATGCAATTGAAGTTTTTTTCCTAATCGAGCAAATAAGAGCGCTCTTGGGATTATTCTATAAAGCTGCTGACCTTCGCCATATACGTTGGCTGCTCTTGTAAAGACTACAGGAAATTTATAGGCACGAAAAAAGCTTAGCAAATGAAGATCGCACGCAGCTCTGGATACGGCGTATGGAGTGCTTGGACTAAAACTATAGCTCTCAGTCACCCACCCATCAGTGCTGCCATATGCTTCTGGAGTAGACACATGCACATATTTTTTAATGCAGTCTATTGTCCTAAGATAATTATGAAGTTTAACCTGACCCACCACGTTCGTTTGATACCAGTCCTCTGGTGTAATCCAGCTTTCTGCAACCATGCCTTGGGCAGAAAAATTAACCACATATTCTGGTTGAAATTCTTTCATGTAAGTTTTGAGCAGTTCTAAATCATTATTGATGTCGACTTGATGAAACTTGAAGCCTGAAGGCCCATTTTCTAACCACTTATATGGGAGATAAACTTGATGAATTTCTTCAGATCCTTCCTGTTCGCCTGGTCCTTGTTCGCTGTCACGACAATCCATTTCCAGATGCTGACCTGCACCTTGGCCTTCACGAAGATGGCGATGGGGATTTTTGACCACCAGTAGAGAAAAAAGAGATAAAGGGAGATGGCGATAGAGAAGCCCCAGGCTGTAGACGGGGGCTGCACGATAAAACCGTAGATCCCCGCGTAGGGCATGAAGATCAAAAGCATCACCTGGCTGCTAAAAAAGAGTACCATGATCATCAGTGCCAGGTACCGAAACCAGCGGTGCT
>ENA-UPTF01000784-UPTF01000784.1-marine-metagenome-genome-assembly--contig:-NODE-784-length-21434-cov-5.468231_pt1 | contig 21434 bp, 16 predicted proteins | sample MGYA00238166_ERZ767019 | MGnify/ENA primary metagenome ERZ767019 (study PRJEB28930, sample SAMN06266391) | marine metagenome | isolation source: Sea water from 250 m depth | place: Atlantic Ocean | study... | reverse complement strand
ATTTTGATCATCTTGGTAGATTTGGCTTTACCAAAGAAGAAATTGCTGCCGTACTTGGCTTTCGCTGCTTTGGCGGCTCCGTTCGTAATGAGCCTGATTCAGTTCTATGACTTGGGAGGGTCCACGAATCTGCTTAAAGGGGCTGGGGAATTTTCAACTGAAGCCCCGAGCGTCCTTTTGAGCGCGCTGTCGGTCGACCGCTTTGCATTGTTCTTCAACTTCCTGATCATCGGGTGCGTGGCGTTAGTTGTTTTGGCTTCTACTGAGTATGTGCAGTCGATCGAGCGTTTTCAGGGAGAGTATTTCGGATTGATCCTGTTCGCGGCCACCGGGATGATGATGTTGGGAGCAGCCACCGAACTGATTACAATCTACGTCTCTTTAGAACTAACAACTTTGCCTCTGGCTGCACTGACTGCGTTTCTTTTGAGCAAAAATTCTAGTGAAGCAGGCATGAAATTTTTGATCATCGGTGCCATAAGTTCGGCTCTGATGCTCTATGGAATGGCTCTGGTGTTCGGGTTTACTGGAAGCACCCAGTTAGCTGAAATTTCCTCGGCGGTTGGTCAGGCTACGGGAGATACTCCATTCGGCAACTATGCGCTGTTCGTGGGCATAATTCTGATGATCGCTGGATTCGGCTTTAAACTCTCAGCAGCCCCGTTCCAGATGTGGGTGCCTGATGTTTATGAAGGTGGCCCCCCACCTGTGGTTGGATTCTTATCGGTAGCTAGCAAAGCCGCTGCATTTGCCGTGGTGATCCGGGTGTTCTTCACCGGATTCTTTGATGTGGCCCTAGATTGGGGAATTCTAATTGCTGGCTTAGCGGCAGCATCAATGGTTATTGGAAACCTTGTTGCTGTGGTACAGAGCAATATTCGGCGTTTGTTTGGATACAGCGCGATAGCACATGCTGGATACATCCTTGTAGGAGTAGCTGCAGGTGTTAAATCGGACGACGGAATCTTCAAAGCCCCGGAGTTCGCGGCCATCGGGCCGGACTCGGTCTTGTTTTACTTGGCGGCCTATGCTGCTGCAAACCTGACCGCATTCTTCGCAATCACTATGATCAGTTCCAAGATCAACAGTGACCATATCAGCGATTACTCTGGACTGTCGTCCAGAAACCCGATTTTAGCTATTGTATTGGCGCTCTCGTTATTGGCGTTGATCGGTGTTCCGCCTACAGGTGTATTCATTGCCAAGCTGTATATTTTCACAGCTGCGGTGGACAGTGGATTAGTCTGGCTTGCTATCATTGGGGTGATAAACAGCGCTGTTTCGGCCTATTACTATGTGCGGATCATTCGGGTCATGTTTACACAGCCGGCTACCTCTGAGACGAGGATAGTAGGGTCTGCTGCCCCGTGGCTGGCACTAGGACTGGCGGGGTCAGCCATGGTATTCATGGGAATCGCGCCTGGATTCGTCATGGAAGCTGCTCAGGAAGCAGTCAAGGCGCTCGCTGTATAGAGGATACCGTTTGCAAAGTATGAGGCAAGCTCATTAAAAAAGGTTCATAATTAAGAACTCTAAATTATGAGACGTTCCATGGAATCGTGCGGTTCAGAGATCGGAAACATAAGATGAAGAACATAGGGATCATCTATAACGCCAGGGTGCCTGAAGCACTGGATTTGAGTACTGCGATCCTACACGATTTGAATCTGTCCCAGGATAGTTGGCTTTCGCCGGCTGAAAATCTAAGTACCGTTATGCCCAGAGCGGAAAACACTGATCTAGTGATCACCGTGGGTGGCGATGGGACGATACTGCGGGCTGTCAACTTTACTGGTCCTGCCGGAATACCTATCGTCGGAATAAACATGGGCCGCCTTGGCTTCATGACGGAACTACAGGTAGACGAAGCTATGGAACGTCTCCCCGCCTATTTCAGCGATGGTTCTAGGATAGACGAAAGGAACATGTTGCAGGCTACCGTAACCAGAGCCGATACCGCGGCAACCGATGGCCCCTATCATGCTTTGAACGACGTGGTGTTGACGAGAGGAGCAGCTTCTAGAGTGGTCACTGTTACCGGGACCATCGACGAGGCACCAGTCACCACATTCCGAGCCGATGGCGTCATAATGTCTACTGCTACCGGCAGCACCGGCTATAACTTGGCTGTTGGCGGGCCCATACTTGATCCTGAGTCTGATTCGTTAGTACTAAAGACGGTAGCGGCCCATATGGGTCTCAGTGCGGCTTTGGTACTTAAGCCTTCAACAGAGGTCTCATTGACTTTGGAAGGCTACCAGACGGCGATTCTAGCTGTTGATGGCATAGTTGACCACCCATTAGCGTTGGGTGACAGGGTTGACCTGAAACAAAGTCCTCACAAAGCGAGGTTCCTTAGGGCACATCCCCCGAGCTACTTCTTCAGCACGCTTACCCGCCGGCTGGGATTCAGTATTAGAGGTCAGTAAACATGTCTGATAGCACCGGCGCATCACCTCCCGATTCCCTCGCTGAGCTAACAATCGGAACCAAGCGTATTTATGAGGGCAATATAATCAATGTCCGTGTAGATACCGTGCGTATGCCCAGTGGCCGAGACGCTACCAGAGAAATTGTCGAACACTCGCACGCTGTATGCATAGTTCCTATAGATAATGATGGAAACGTAGTCTTGGTAAGGCAGTACCGTAAACCAGCAGAAGACGCTCTTTTGGAAGTACCGGCCGGTGGAGTTGAAGACGGGGAGATATCGGAGGAAGCGGTGTTGCGAGAGCTTCAGGAAGAGATCGGATACACTGCTGACCATCTAGAACACCTATCAAGTTTTTGGGTAGCGCCGGGTTGGGCGACAGAATACATGCATGCTTATCTCGCGACAGGTTTAAGAGAATCTAGACTTGACGGGGATGAAGACGAAAATATTGAGGTTGTACGACTGAGATTCGATGAGGCTGTCAGCATGCTAAAGACCGGGGAGATCAACGATGGAAAGACCATTGCCGCGCTGCTTCTGGCCCAACCGCTGTTGGATTTGGAGATTAAAAACTGAATCAGTAGTGGGGCCGTAACGAGTATTGGAATATCGATGCCGATATTTACATAAATGAGTAATTGGGTAATCGGAGGACCAGACTAGGATCATCAGCTTGAAATATCTGATAGGTTATCCTAGAGAAAAACGCAAATGTGGAAATATCATTACACATGTGGCGGACATACATAAAAGCTAGATAGCAGGCGGCCTTTTTGTTACCATATACGGCGGTCTCCGGTTATCGTATGTGGAACGGAGGCGAGCCCGCCCCGGGCTCGAGGCCAAATTGGAGGAAATAGACAAGCATGCTTGAGCATGATGTGCTGGTAATCGGTGCAGGTCTGGCGGGAATGCGGGCAGCAATTGCTGCTCGGGCAGGCGGCGCCAACACTGCAATCATAAGTAAAGTTCACCCTGTGCGTAGCCATTCGAATGCGGCTCAGGGAGGCATCAACGCTGCTCTTACCGATCGAGGCGACGAATGGGAAGACCATGCGTATGACACCGTCAAAGGCAGTGATTTCCTGGGGGATCAGGACGCCATAGAAGTCATGTGTAAAGCGGCGGGTCAAGCTCTCATAGACATGGAACACTTTGGCGTCACATTTAATCGGGACGACGAAGGGCGCTTGGGTACCCGGGCCTTCGGTGGACAACGCCGCGCCCGGACTTTTTTCGTGGGAGACTTTACAGGGCAGGCACTGCTCCACGTGATGTTTGAGCAGCTCATAAAGTCTGGAGTTCGCAGATACGAGGAATGGTTCGTTAGTTCGTTGATCATAGAAGACGGCCAAGTATGTGGTGTCATGGCCCTAGAGATTCGCACCGGTCAAATCTACGCTATACGGGCTAAGACAGTCATTTTCTGTACCGGTGGTTTCGGACGAGTCTTCGAACCTAGTACCAACGCCCTTATCTGCACAGGAGATGGGACGGCATTGGCATACAACGCAGGTGCTGAACTGATGGACATGGAGATGGTTCAGTACCACCCTACTACTCTGGCGGGTAGCGGAGTACTTATCTCGGAAGCGGCTAGAGGGGAAGGCGCTCACTTATTAGATAAAGATGGAAACCGGTTCATGGAGAAATATGCTCCAAACATGATGGAGTTAGCCTCCCGTGATGTTGTCTCCCGCGCTGAACAGACTGAGATCAACAATGGGAATGGCGTTGATGGTTGTGTCTACTTGGATTGCCGCCACTTGGGAGAAAACCTGATCATGGAGAAGCTCAGTCAAATTCGCGAGATTGGTATCGATTTGGTTGGAGTTGACATGATCACTGACCCGATTCCAATCAGGCCAGGCATGCATTACGCCATGGGTGGCATTCGAACAAATGTAGATGGACAAACCAATTTGGCCGGTGTCTATGCCGCCGGTGAAGCTGCTTGTGTCAGCGTCCACGGAGGAAATCGCTTGGGAGCGAATTCCCTATTAGATACGATTGTGTTCGGCGAACGTTCAGGTAACCATGCCGCCGAAGCCTCTCGAAACGCAGACTACGTTGAATTCAATGTGGACCAAACGGTAAAGAAGGAACAACAGCGCATCCAAGAACTTCTTGACCGCCCTCAGAACGGTGATAGGGTAGCCTCAGTCAGGCTGGGAATGGGGGAGTCAATGAACCGCAATCTAGCTGTTTACCGCAACGAAGATGGCATGAAAGAGACTTTGACGGACCTGACTGATCTACAAAAGCGCTACGGGACGGTGCCGGTAGACAATAAGGGCAAAATCTTCAATACCGATTTGGTGTTCGCCTTGGAATTGGGGTTCATGCTGGACTGTGCCCCAACGATAGCAATGAGTGCCCTCGACCGACAGGATAGCCGAGGAGCCCAGGCTCGCACTGATTACCCTGACCGGGACGACGAGAATTGGATGAAACACTTGGTGGTCAAGAAGGGAGAAGTGGGGCCTGAACTCACATACGCTCCCGTTAGTATCACTCAGTGGACTCCGGAAGAGAGGAAATACTAAGCGATGGATGTCAAGCTAAATGTACAAAGGTTCGATCCTGAAGCAGCTGATCCGAAGCCGTACTGGCAGGAATTTACGGTTTCCATAGAGGATAATGGTACGGTTTTGGATGCGCTCATCAAGGTTCGCGAGGACACCGACGGTGCCTTCAGCCTGCGGTGCTCTTGTAGGAGTTCCATCTGCGGTTCTTGCGCGGTACGCATCAACGGCCATGCAGGTCTAGCCTGTAAGACCCAGGCTGCTACAGCCATTAAAGACGGCGTCATCAGCGTTGAACCTGCTGGCAACATGCCGGTGATAAAGGACTTGGTAGTCAATTTCGACTCATTCTGGGATAAAATCAATGAGGTCGAGCCGTATCTGAAACCCGAAGGGCCTGAACCTGAAGCCGAATACATCGCCTCCAATGAGTCGATGCTACACCTCTCCAACGTTACTTCGTGCATTATGTGTGGTTCGTGTGTTTCGGACTGCACCGTCATGGAAGTCGATCCTACTTTCCTTGGTCCTGCGGCCCTGGCCAAGGCATACCGATTCACCGCCGATCCTAGGGACGGTGATGCCGATGGCGTGTCGAAAGACCGACTTGAGGAACTCAATAAGCCCTCAGGAATGTGGGACTGTACCCGCTGTATGGAGTGCGTACAGGCCTGTCCAAAGGGAGTGGCTCCGATGGATCGAATCATGGCTTTGCGGGACCAGGCTATGGAAGCAGGTTTCCATAATACTAACGGCGCTCGTCATACAGAGGCTTTTAGTGATTCCGTAGAGCACAGCGGGTGGCTGGACGAGCTCAGGTTGGTACCCAAGTCTGTTGGCATGACGAATGTGTCTGCGCTTATAGGGTATGCACCCATTGCTATCCAAGCCCTCACTCATGGTAAGATGCCGCCGATCATCCATAAAAAACTCCCACAGTCCGAGAATGTTGGGAAGATATTCGATAAAGTTGATGGACCTGAAGAGCGCGGCCGTAGACGGTAGCTTGGGAAGTGCATCGAGTAATTTGAAAGACCAAGAACCTATCCGGTAAACATTGGAGACTAGCGTTGAAGTACGCCTTTTTCCCTGGTTGTGTATCCCGAGGCGGTTGCCCGGAACTATATCCGGCAACCAAGCTTATTTGTGAAAAGTTAGGTATTGAGCTTCAAGAAATGCCAGCGGCGTCTTGTACTGGTGCTGGCGTTTTGCAAGAGAAAAACGAACTGCTGGGCGATACCCTGAATGCTCGTACATTTGCCATGGCCGAAGCCTTAGACCTGCCGATTTTGACCATCTGCAGCACCTGTCAAGGAGTTATGAGCCAGGCAAACCATAGACTAAAGAATCCTGAGTACTTGGCCAAGGTTAACGGGTTCCTAGCTGACGAAGGCCTCGAATACAAAGGGAACGCGCGGCCTAAGCACTTACTGTGGGTATTGATTGAAGACATCGGCCTGGATAAGCTGATGAGTCTAGTAACCCGCCCTTTGGCTGGTACGAGGATGGCGCCCTTTTATGGCTGCTATATCGTACGTCCTACAGATGCGTTGGAGTTTGACGAAAACCCGAATCGACAGACCGCTCTGGAACAGATTATAGAAACGATCGGGGCTACGGTGGTGGACTTTGAGGGGAAGACCCGCTGCTGCGGGTTCCCGATTTTGACAATAAATGAGCGGAACTCCATGGCCATGGTCGGAAAGCATACTTCTGAAGCTAAGGACCTAGGGGCCGATGCTATGATTACCCCTTGCCCACTTTGCCACCTCAACCTGGACAGCTTCCAACCTAAGGCAGCTGCTCAAGCTGGAAGACCTATTGAGATGCCCATATTGCATATGCCCCAGGCGATTGGACTGGCCATGGGCCTAAGTCCAAATGATATGGGATTAAAGCGGCATATAGTGAGCACAGCGCCTTTGGAATTGGCTCTGGGAATACCTCACCGTTAGATGACGTTGTGTCTAGCAAATTTTCGGAAAAGGGGCCGCCAAACCAGCGGCCCCTTTCTGGTTTAATGCTAGTCTGAGCATTTAGGAGTTTAGGAGGGGATAAGTGCCGGACAACACTTTTATAGTTGGCAGCGTTGAAATTACGGTTCTTCATGACGCCGAAGTGGCGTCGCCGTTTAGCCAATCATTTCCAGATGTACCTCAGGAAGCTTGGGAACCGTTTTTGACAAGATATCCTGACGCATTCATTGGCAGAGATAGCAGACGCACTCATTTTGAATGCTACTTGGTTAGATCTCAGGGCCGAACTCTTCTGGTCGATACCGGATTGGGTACCAGCAAGACCAACCCAGGTACGGTGGACCAGATGTTTGGCGGGACCCAAGGCGTTCTATTGGATGAATTGAAAGCCGCGGGGTATAAACCTGGTGATATCGACACAGTTTTTCTGACTCACTTGCATTTAGACCATGTCGGTTGGAATATGACAGAAAGCGGGGGCAGAGGTGTTCCGACCTTCCCCAACGCCCGCTATATAGGCAATGAGGCTGATTGGACAGCATTTAACACGCCCAATGACTCTGAAATATTTGGATTCCCCTGGTGGGATGACACTGTCGCTCCGCTGCGCAAAGCTGGAGTACTGGACCTGGTCACCGGAGAGACCAAGATCAATAGCGAATTGACTATTATTCCGACTCCAGGCCATACTCCAGGTTCTATGAGCTTGGTGATCGACTCTGGTGGAGATCGGGCTTATTTAATGGGGGACGTATTTCATGGTCCAGCCCAAGTCACCGAGACTGACTGGGTTTTCCGATTCGATATGGATTCTGATGGTGCTGCGCGCACCCGTCGGGATATATTGGAGCGTGCGGAGCGAGAAAACGCCGCCATGGCGATATGTCACCATAGTGGCTTTGGACGTGTTGTTCGCGAAAATGGACAGAGATATTGGCAGGTCTTGTAGTAATTAAAAAGGGCGAATAGATATGACTCAAGAGGTAGAGCCTATTGGGCTTCTGACCCCTGACGATCTTCTCCGACGGGCATCGGCGATGGTTCCGGTGCTTAAGGAGAGGGCCGGCTATACAGAAGAACTCCGTCGGATGCCTGACGAAACGGTGCAGGACATTTTGGCGTCCGGTTTGTACCGTATTGGTGTCCCGACTATTTTCGGGGGCATAGACGTAGAGTACGCGCTGATGTTGGAGATCGGGTCCATGTTAGGCGCGGGCTGCCCATCCACTTCCTGGTGCTATTGTATCTGGTCAGCCCACGCGTGGCTCGTGGGTTATTGGCCCCTTGAGGCACAACAGGAGGTCTTTGGGGCCGCTCCAGATATTCTGGTATCGACTTCCTTGAATTCTGGAAAATCTACCTTGAAAAAGACTGCCGGGGGCTACATATTTTCTGGACGTTGGGAATTCTCAAGCGGTTGTGATGCTGCAGAATGGGTAATAGTGGGTGGAGATACTCCCGAAGGCCTTGTCTGGGTGCTTGTTCCTCGCACTGATTATGAGATCTATGATACTTGGTTTGTGTCCGGATTGAGTGGCACGGGGAGCAAGGACATCTTAATTAGTGATGTCTTCGTGCCAGAATACAGGGTCATCGATAGAGAACAGGGTGGCAACGAAGTGAATCACGGCTGGGAGATACACCAGAACGACCGTTACCGGATGCCGCTTCAGGCATTGTTGGGATGGGACTTGGCGGCTCCGATGATTGGCATGGCCCAAGGGGCAATTGAAGAGTTCACTGACCGTCTAACAGGGACTTCGGGATCGGGAAGGACAGCTGAAAGCGGAAGCGTGCATGTACGTTTGTCTCAAGCCTCTGCTGAGGTGGATGCTGCCCGCGCTCTCATGAGAGGTGACGTCCAAGAGATGTTTCTGAAGGCTAAACAAGGGGAAGTGTTCAGCCTGTTGGACCGGGCTCGTTATCGGCGAGATAAAGCGTTTGTCGCACAACAATGCATGAACGCGGTGAACAGGTTGTTTGAGCTGAGCGGCGGCCATGCCATCTTCGAGTCTGGACGGATGCAACGATTTCACAGGGATATTCAAGCTGCTGTCCACCGCGATGGTTTCATAATGGATTTGGGCGGCCTTCAATACGGGCGTATCGCTTTAGGATTGGAACCAGACGGCAGGATTTAGACATCTTATTAGCCTCTGGGTCCCTGGGTCCGTGAATCCAGGAGAGATAAGTACTGGTAGATCGTTGTCCTCGAGTCAATGAGAGACAGCTTAGTTAACTTCGAATAAGCGGTACTACTTCCCGAATTGCCTCGATCGTCTTTTCAATATCCGTGTCGCTGTGAACGGCCGAGGGATAGTACTTTTGGGCACCCTTCAGAACTCCACGTTCAAGTAATCCCGTATTGAATCGTGTCATCATGGCACCGTCGGCAGACAAAGTATCGCGGTAATTGGATATTGGTTGTTCTGAGAAGTAGACATCGAAGATGGCGTCCTCGCCGCAGCTCTGAACCGGAACCCCGGTCTCATTGCAGATATCTATAAGGGCCGTTCGGATGGCAGCGCCAGCTCCGTGCATCTTTGGGTAAGTCTCTGACTCTCGCATGACTGCGAGAGTGGCTAGGCCGGCTGCGCATGCTACTGGGTTGCCGTTTAACGTGCCAATCTGGTTAACATAAGTGTCACTGTCGGAAACATTTCGGTCATATACAGACAGGATATCAGTTCGGCCTGTGACTGCCGCCAAAGGGTATCCGCCGCCCATAATCTTGCCTACTGTGCACAAGTCAGGAGTTACGCCGTAGAATTCTTGACCTCCGCCGTATGCCAATCTGAAACTCGTGACAACTTCGTCGAAGATGAGTGGAATGTTGTGGCGATTTGTCAGGTCGCGCAGTCCTTGGAGGAATCCTGGTCGAGGGGCTATAACCCTTTGGACAGGTTCAACGATCACCGCAGCTATATCGTCGAGATGTGCATTAATGATGGTTTCCGTGGTAGCCAGGTCGTTATATGGGGCAATTAGCATTAAGTCTTCGATTGCCTTAGGAATGCCGCCGCTACTTGCTTGCGCCTGGGGATATTCGACCGAAGGTGGGGGCGTGAGACTCATCAGGGCGTAGTCACTTGTGCCGTGGAAGCCGCCCTCAAATTTGAGAATCTTTTCTTTCCCAGTAAAAGCACGACAGGCCCGCATAGCGTTGAAGCATGCATCGGTTCCGCTAGTTGTGTACCGTACCTGTTCCGCACAGGGAATGGCGTTGACCAACTCCTCTGCTAGTTCCACTGCCTTGTCGTTCGTGGCAAAGAAGGTGCTGCCGTCCTCAACTGCTTTGATAACGGCTTCGGTCACGGCTGGGTGGGCATGACCCAAAACCATTGGACCGGATCCCATAAGCCAGTCAACATACTCGTTACCACTTACGTCGAAGATGTGAGACCCGCTGCCTCGGGATGCCAGGAAGTCCAATTCCGTGGGCAGGGAGAGGTTGCCACCGTTCCCTCCCGGCAGATAGCGCCGCGCTTTCTCTAACAGACGTTTCTCGGCGTCGCTTCTACGGGCCATGGGATATCCTCCTCACGGAATTATTTCATTCTATTGAATCGCCTGGAATTAGCCGTCCGCCCTGGCTTTGTTCATCACTTCCACCAGTTCTTTCACACTATCGGCAGAGCCTTGAAGTGCAGCCTTTTCGTCGTCGGTCAACTGAATCTCCATGACTTGTTCCATCCCGCCGGCACCAAGTTTTACTGGAACACCGACGCAGAGACCGTTGATACCGAACTCACCTTCTAAGTAGGCGCATGCTGGAAGTATCCGTTTCTTGTCTAGAAGCACCGCTTCTACCATTTGGGTGATCGCCGCGGAAGGGGCGTAGTAAGCGCTGCCCTCTTTTAGGAGTTCGACAATCTCGCCTCCGCCTCCACGAGTCCGTTTTACTAGTTGGTCTATTTTCTCTTCGGCCATGAGTTCGCTTAGTGGGATACCGCCGACATTGGTGAAACGTACCAAGGGCACCATGTCGTCTCCGTGCCCGCCGAGCACGAATGCTTGAATATCCTCTACGGATACATTGAGTTCTTCAGCGATGAAGGTGCGAAACCGGGCTGTATCGAGAACACCAGCCATTCCAAAAACCCGGTTCCGTGGGAATCCGCTGGACTCGTATACGTTCTGGACCATAGCGTCTAGAGGGTTTGTAACAGGCATGATGATGCACTCAGGCGAGTACTTGACGACCTGCTCTGTTACCGACGAGGTTATGCGCATGTTGGTCAGAAGTAGGTCATCACGACTCATACCGGGCCGACGGGCGATTCCAGCAGTTATCACTACGACGTCCGATCCTGCGGTCTCTTCATATCCATTGCTTCCTGTGATTTTTGCGTCAGTTCCCATGACTGGTGCTGATTCCAGCATGTCTAACGACTTGCCCTGGGGTAGGTCTTCGACAACGTCGACTAGAACTACGTCCGTGTATCCTAACCCGTGGATTCTCTGGGCAGTTGTAGCGCCGACATTGCCTGCACCGACAACCGTTACTTTGCTCCGCATTTGTGATTGCTCCTATGTTTTAAAACTTGCTGTGCCCCTGAAATCTCCCCAGGCTATCTCCCAGAAGGACGGTTTCGGGGATTTTCGTGGTTCTTGCCCGAGACGTTTAGGATGTGCGCCCCTATTGATTCGTTATTCTTTCTGGTGTACGCAAAACCCGGGCCATTATACATCTGAACCGAAGACCGTGATACCCCTGTTTGAATCCAGAAACCTTGTTAACTCTTGAGCAAAGTAATATTTCTAGTACCATACCGTAAACGTAATCTTTCACATTAGAAAAACTGATGCTCGACACCTTAAGAATCCCAAAAATTTGGATCATTATTTCGTTCTCAACAGTTGTGGCACTAGTAGCTTACGGATTTATTTCCTTCATGATCGCTCAAGGTGTCACGAAGGCCAACCGGGGCTCGCAAGTGGCTAACCCCAGCGAATTTGATCTCGAATTCGAAAACGTGGAGTTCTTTCCTCGGTATGAAGATCTGGTGTTGAGAGGCTGGTACTTGCCCGTAGATTTAAAATCTCCAACTTTAATCTTTGTTCATGGGATTGGTAGTGTCCGTTCAGGGAATAATGCTGTTGAGCTTGCGTCGCGTTTGGTAGAACGTGACTTTAATGTGTTGTTGTTCGATCTAAGAGGGCATGGATCCTCTGACGGGGATAAGGCCTCTGGCGGCTATTTCGAACGTTGGGATGTATTGGGGGCATTCGATTACCTGCTTGAACTAGGGATTGACTCCCACCGTATCGGTCTGATTGGTTTCTCCATGGGAGCCGCGGCATCGATTTTGGCGGCCGCAGACGAGCCGCGTATTACCGCGGTAGCGGTAGACAGTGCTTTTGCCGATGCATCAGATCTGATTGCCAGAGAGGCTGCGCGCGCAACGCCATTTCCTAGTTGGCTGACTCCCCTATTCATTCCGGCATCCAATTTAATAGCGAAAGGCATTTATGGGATAGATATCGGGAGTTTGGTTCCTGAACGTGCGGTATCACAATTGGATTTCCCGGTTTTGGTAATCCATGGTATCGCAGACCAACGGGTACCATGGGAACAAGGTCAAAGGGTTTCGGATGCTGCTAAAGAAGGGAGCGTTATGTGGTTGCTTCCAGAAGTTGGCCACGTAGACTCATTTTTGGAGCAGCCAGACGAATACGTGGTCAAGGTAAGTGAGTACTTCGATGAGAGGCTCAGGTAGAGTTAAGCTTCTGGTAGATCTGGATTCTGTGTCGGTAACAGTCAGCCACGAAGACCTTCCCTTCGCTATCCACGTGTACCGATATGGGACGGTAGAAACGCTCTTTGATCGCGATATTTTGGGACGCTAGTGCCAGTTTTCGTTCTATATCAGGATTCGCATCTAAGAACGTCCTGCCCCATTTTGACATGCCACTATGGCCGACGAGCATGTCTTTAAAGCCGCCAGACCGATCGAATATTTGAACTCTGTCATTCATCCAATCGCATACATATATGTCGCCTTCTGGGTCAATTGCAACCCCGTTGGGCCGGTTAAATTGGCCTTCGCCGTCGCCAGAACTACCAAAAGCCATTGAGAATTCACCGAATGCATTGAATTTCTGAACCCGGTCGTTCCGCCAATCGGTGACATAGATGTCCCCTGCAAGGTCTAAAGCGATACCCCAGGGCATGTTGAGCTGTCCTTCTTCGTCACCAAAACTGCCCCATTGAGATTTGAATTCTCCATGGGAGGTGAGTACCTGTACTCGGTGGTTTAGCGTGTCCACGACATACAAATCGCCACTGGAAGAGAACGCTAGACCGGATGGGCGATTAAATTTGCCTGGAGAGTTACCATGACCTCCGAAAGACCTGACGAATCTGTTGTCTGGGCCGAAAACGGTAATCCGGTGATTGTTTTCGTCTGCGAGAAAGAGTTCGCCTTGAGAACTGAAGGCTATACTAGTGACCCATATAAATTGGCCTGGTTCTTCGCCCCATTCACCGAAATGGTCTATGAAATCGCCGTCCTTGGTGCAACGGGTTATGCGGACGGCTTCCGGTTGGTTAGGGTTCGCCCGATTCGCTACCCAAAGATTACCGTCAGGTCCCGTGACAACCGATACTGGACCACTAAAACCGGGACCGGCTGCAGAGAGTAGGCCAATCACGTCATGGTATTGGTAAAGCCCCCGAAGGGATAAGGGATGTTTTATCTCGGTCGTCATGTCTAGGCAAATTGGTATTCACGGGTAGAGCCAATCATCTTCATGGTATGTAAGATAGCTTTTTCTGCGTGATGCTGATCTTCAAGACTACCAGCAGCCATAGAACCGCGTTGGTCTAACATGGACCGGACCTCACCTACTAGATGGTTCTTATTCTTGTCATGCAACTTGATATGACCGAGCAGTTCCAGGCAGCCGTCTATGATGCTTAAAGGGTCTAACTCATCGGTCCGGTTCAGGAGAGCGTCTACCATAGACCGCACCCCTGGTTGACGAATGTCACTGATCTGGTCTGCCACGAAGTTGACTCGTTCAACTAGGCTTCCGCTGTCAATCCACTCTTCACCAGTGTGCCAGCCCTCCACGGACGGAGGGTTTAGTAGGTCTTGCCCCATGTAACGGCACCCAAGAGCAACATCGAATATGCCCCGCTTGGGGAACTTAAAGTCTCCCAATAGGTGCAGAGTTCCAACTACTACTTCGGCTGGGCTCTTCACTTTTGCGAAGCGAGACTGATCGGACTTGAAAAAGTCGGAATTGAACAAGACTCGGAGCATTGATTTTATGTCGTAGCCTGATCGGAAATATTCGTTTTCGAGAACTTTGATAGCCTCAAGGTCGTTTGGTGGTGTGTGCTGCCATGCCGGTATTTGGGGTTCGTCGGCTACAAAGAAGTTATATAGGTGTCGGGACAGAAACCGTGCAGTGGCAGGTTGTTTAACGATGATATCTATGATGTCTTCACCGTTAAAATTGCCAGTGTGACCCATGAATGTTTTTTCACCTTCATCATGCTGATCCGGTTCGTAGCGGAATAACCATGGTGTCTTGCCGAAGGGGATGGACGCTACATTGTCGTCGTCGATGGTCCAACCTGTGAAAGCCCTGGCAGCGCTCTTCACATCTTCTTCCGAATAATTTTCTCGCCCGTCCATGCCGACGCCCATTGAAAACAGTTCCAAGAGCTCTCTTCCCCAGTTTTCGTTAAGGGCGTCTTTGTGATTAAAATTGTTATCTAGCCAGAAAATCATCGCCGGATCTTTGGCGAGGTGCACTAACAAGTCCCGGAAATTACCAAGACCATGCTGACGGAAGAGGTCTATCTGGTTGAGCATGGTCTTTTCGTGAAGGACTTTCGCAAGTCCGGTCGCGAACACTTGGTGCCAGAACAGGGCTATCTTTTCTTGAAGAGGCCGCTTCCCAGCGTAGGAGTTCATACGATATACGGATTCGGTTAAAGCACCTTCGATGTTCCGGCTTTCTTTCCAGTCGATATAATACCGCTCAAGGACATCTTCTTCGATGGGCGGTCGTTGTTCAGGATGCAGTAGGTCCTCCACTACAGCTTCGTATCCGACCTGGCTGTATTGGTCCAATTCTTGGAATGTTGCCCCGAATCCGGCTCGGCGAAGAAGGTGCGCCAACAGAGGCGTATCTGTTCCTGGCATGCTTTAAATCTCCCGATTGGCTATACGAAGTCCAACTGTTCAAAGTTTCCGCCGACTATGGGTTTAGCGTCTAGTCCCAGCCATTGTTCGGCCAGGGTCCCGTACACGCCGCGAAAGTCAATGTTGTACTTCAGGTCTCCTTCTTCCAAGTCTTCTTGGCGCATCGATGGGAACTCGCTGTAAATTCCGCCCTTTACGGGGTCGCCGATAGCCATGGCTAGTCCGCCGGCGCCGTGGTCGGTCCCTGACCCATTATCTTTAACCCGCCTCCCAAACTCGGTGAACAGATAAATTAACACGTTATTAGACATGCCATGACACGCTAAGTCGGCGTAAAAATCGTCGATCGCCTGGGATAAATGCTCTAGTAAGACCGTGTGCACTGGGCCTTGATTGGCGTGAGTGTCGTAACCAGGCTGTTGTGTGTAGAAGATACGGGTGCCGAGGTCAGCTGTCAGTACCTTGGAGATGCCTTGGAGGTTTCTGCCGATGCCTGAGTCGGCATACTCTACATTAGATTGGTATTTGTTTGGGACTGTTTTTAGTATGTCCGCGCCTTTCAAAGCATCAAGACCTGTGGAGCCCAGGTAGTCCATAACATGTCCGGTCCCTACGATCGGAGCATACATCCGAGAGAAAAGGTCTAGAGCCTGAGTGCGCTCCTGCGTGTCTGATATCCCAGTCAATACACCATATGTTTCAAGTACGGCTACTGAAGCTACTGGAACACCAGTCAAGGCCATAGCCCGTGGTAAACCGCGGCCGAAATTGACTCCAGTTAATACATTTTTCGACATTGGATCCAGATCGCGGATAACCCGGCCTAGCCAGCCTTCGGTGCCGACTTTTTCGGGCTCGCAGGTGTGCCATATATCCATCGATCGGAAGTGAGATCGGTTAGGCGCAGGGTACCCGATGCCGTTAATAACGGCTACTTTGCCTTGGTCGTAGAGTTTTTTTACCGCTGTGAAGGAGGGATTAAAGGCCAATTCATCGCTGATTGGAAGTACGTCGTCTTGGGCGATTCCAACGGTTTGGCGGTTGTCGTAGTAGAGTGGGTCTTGGTAGGGAACAACGGTGTTTATGTAATCGTTGCCACCGGTCAACTGGATTACTACCAAAATGGGGTCTTTATTTGTAGAGGTCATCCGTGCCTCCTGCTATGCCGTTCTTGTGATTTTACCAGGCCAGGTGAAATGTTCCAAAGAGCCCCTGGTTCAGGTTCTGACCCGGTTCTCAGCGCTCCAGCTGAACTGATAGTTCTTCTGGCGTCGTTACCGGCAGTTGACATGTGTAATTCTCGCAGACGTAGGCAGTAGGCTCGCCGTTGATCATGCCTCTAGATTCCAACAACGGCAACCCGTGCTCTCCTTCATTTTCGGCACCCACTAGTACTTTGTTGGGATGGAAATTTCCGTTCACGGTCTGGAGAAGCGCGGCCGTCTTACTATCTTCGCGCGGGCCGATTATGACTACTTCTTTGGGAGTGCTCACATAGAAGTCGAGGGCAGCCAACCACTGTCCTGTGCCAGCCGGGGCTCGTCCCATCAAGTCTTTAAGGGTTCTTAAAGGGGTCGCGGCCTTTACCCGGTATTCTTCGTTTCCGGTGATTACAGCCAGCTTTAACAGCACTTCTGTGGCCACGGATCCACCGCATGGCTGCGCATTGTCTAAGACGTCTCTAGGTCTTACAACCAACTGGTCATGCTCAATGCTGGTGTCGTAGAATCCGCCAACACCATCATCCCAGAACAGTTGAATCATGCGATCTGCTAAGTCTACAGATGCAGCGAGCCAGCGTTGGTTGAAAGTCGCTTCGTACAACGCTAACAGACCGTCAGCTACGAATGAGTAGTCTTCTAAGAAACCCGATAGTTTTGCTTGGCCGGCACGGTATGTCCTCAACAATCTTTCATGTGGCCGCATGGTTTCCAGCAAGAAACTGGCGTTCTTGATAGCTGCGTCTAGGTAATCTTCGCGTGACAAAGCCGCTCCGGCTTCAGAGAAACTCCTGAGCATCATTCCGTTCCATGAAGCTAAGACCTTGTCGTCCAGGAGAGGATGGACCCTTTTTTCTCGCTCGGTTAGCAGAGAATTTTTACCCCGTTCGACAACATCAACTAGTCGCTCTAACGCAATGCCCTGCTGTCGAGCATAGTCCGAAGCCTTTTGTTTGATGTTCAGAATGTTGTTTCCTTCGAAATTTCCCGCTTGTGTGACGCCAAAGAACCCGCTGAATATCCCGGCTTCGTCTCCTAAAACTGCTTCAATTTCGGCAGGTGTCCACACAAAAAACTTCCCTTCTTCCCCTTCGCTATCGGCGTCTGTGGCAGAATAAAAACCGCCTTCAGGGCCAGTCATCTCGCGCAAAATGTAATCTAACGTCTCTTCGGCGATCCGGCGGTACATCCCACGTCCGGTGGCCTGGTGGGCGTGAAGATAGAGTCGGGACAACAGGGCGTTGTCGTATAGCATTTTTTCGAAGTGAGGGACTAGCCAATACGCGTCCGTGGAATACCGCGCAAATCCTCCTGCAATCTGGTCGTAAATGCCTCCCCGAGCCATTTTCTCCAAAGTCAGATCCACCATTTCTAAGGCTCTGTCGTTGTACCCGTGGCGGTAGTATCGCAGTAGAACTTCTAGGTTCATGGCCTGAGGGAATTTTGGCGCCGTACCATGGCCGCCGTTTTGATAGTCAAAGTTTGTGGCTAGTACCGTGTACGCCTGGTGAAGAGTTTCCACGGTCACTGGTGAATCGCCTTTCGGGATCTGGCCTGTTCGTCCCAACTGTTCGGTTATTTGATTTGTGACTCGGTCGATTTCGCTTCGGCTGTCTCGGTAGGAACGGGCCACGGACTCAAGGAGCCGCGGGAATCCAGGCATGTTGAATCGGTCTACAGGCGGGAAATAAGTGCCACCGTAAAATGGTTTCCCTTCCGGTGTTAGGAAGACTGTCATGGGCCAGCCGCCGCTACCCGTTAGCATCTGCACGGCTTCCATGTAGACCGCATCCAAATCAGGCCGTTCTTCTCGATCTACTTTGATGCTGACGAAGTATTCGTTCATAAGTAAAGCGGTAGCTTCGTCCTCAAACGATTCGCGCTCCATTACGTGGCACCAGTGGCATGCTGAGTATCCGATGCTGAGAAGGATGGGTTTATCCTCATTTTTGGACCGTTGCAGGGCTTCCTCTCCCCATGGGTACCAGTCCACTGGGTTGTTAGCGTGTTGCAAAAGATACGGGCTGGTCTCGTTGGCGAGTCTATTAGGCATCGTGCACCTTGTTGAAGCCGCATAAAGCGACTGTGAAATATCTGCCGCCTATTGTCAGGTAAATAGAGTGAGAATGCCAGGGTTTGTAGCAGTTTTGACAGGGTCCGGCTGACCAGGGGCTAACTCCTCACGATAATTTAATTGAATCTAAACCGGGGCGATTGTTTGGTTTAAAATCGTAATGTAGGTGTCAAAGTACTATGATTGCGAAGCACTATCAAGCAACACCTTACCCTCACCGCGGTCTATCCTCAGAAGGGGTTGCCATTGCTTCAAGTAAACACCAGGCTGCTAACGGGCGGCGACGAGTCTTCCTGGACGGGTTCCGAGGGATTGGTATGTAAAATATTACTTCGTAGTTCTTATCGGAATTTGCGACTCCTCGGCTAACCGAGAGATGAAATCGCTTAATGGCATGGCGCCTAGGTCTTCGCCGTCTCGGTGCCGAACGGCTACTGCGCCGGCTTCTTCTTCGCGATCTCCTGCCACCAGCATGTAGGGTACTTTTTGCATCTGGGCAGTGCGAATCTTCTGGTTCATGCGCTCGCCACGAGTATCTACTTCGATTCTGAATCCGGCAGATTCGAGCTGTGACGAGACCGATTTGCAATATTCGATATGGCGGTCGGCTATGGGAATCAATACTGCTTGGACTGGGGCTAGCCAAAGCGGGAACGCTCCCCCGTAGTGCTCGATGAGAACACCAAGGAACCGTTCCATGGAACCTAGGATAGCCCGGTGCACCATATAAGGTTGACTGCGCCCGCCTTCAGAGTCTTGATAAGTCAGATCGAACCTTTGAGGCAAATTAAAGTCAAACTGCACTGTAGTACATTGCCAGCCCCTGCCGAGGGCGTCGGTGATATTGATGTCGATTTTCGGACCGTAGAAAGCTCCTCCGCCATCGTCAATGGTGAAAGGAAGGCCCCTTTTTTGCAAAGCTCCTTCCAGAGAGGCAGTAGCATGTTCCCACATGTCCAGGTCACCTACGTATTTTTCGGGACGAGTAGACAAGGCGATGGAAAACTCTTCGAATCCGAACGCGTCTAGCAACTCGAAGGTCAGTTCCAATACTCCACCGATTTCGTCTTCCACTTGATCGGGTGTGCAAAAAATATGGGCGTCGTCTTGGGTGAAACCTCGTACGCGCATTAGTCCGTGTAGTACCCCGCTACGTTCGTAGCGATAGACTGTCCCTAGCTCGGCAAACCGAAGAGGCAGCTCACGGTAGCTGTGAAGCGCGTTCTTGAATATAGAGATGTGGAATGGGCAATTCATGGGTTTTAAGTAATATTGCTGGTCATCGACTTCTACCGGCGCGTACATATTCTCTTGGTAGAAGTCCAAGTGTCCGCTGGTTTCCCACAGCTGGGCCCGACCGATGTGAGGTGAGTAAACGACATCGTAACCCAGGCGATAGTGCAGGTTCTTCCAGTAGTCTTCCACTAGCGAACGGACACGGCCGCCTTTTGGATGCCACACGATCAGTCCTGGTCCGATCTCATCGTGGACACTGAACAGGTTCAGTTGGCGCCCTAGGGTTCTATGATCTCTGCGTTCAGCCTCTTCCAGCCTTTGTAGATGCTCTTCCAGGCCAGATTCAGACTCGAATGCTGTCCCGTATATACGCTGTAGCATCGGACGTTTTTCGTCACCTCTCCAATAGGCGCCAGCGACGCTGAGCAGCTTCATGGCAGGTATGTCTGACGTTCCATGTACGTGAGGTCCTTGGCATAAGTCGACGAAATTGTCATGCCGGTAGATGGAAATTACAGCGTCTTCCGGAAGCCCTTCGATAAGTTCTATCTTGTAGGGCTGGTCCGAGAACATGGCTTCGGCGTCAGCGCGACTCAAGTCTTCTTTCTTGAACGGGAATCCGCTTTCGATAGTCTCTTTCATCAACTTCTCAATTTCTTCTAAATCTTCTGGTGTGAAGGGACGCGAAACTTCGAAGTCGTAGTAAAAGCCGTCTTGGGTGGGTGGGCCGATTCCCATCTTGGCTTCGGGGAATAGTTTCAATACAGCGTCGGCCATAACGTGGGCTGCAGAGTGACGCATGGCGTGGCGATGAGCTTGTATCTCGTCAACGCCGTCTATATCAAGAGACCCGTGTTCTAACATCGCACCTACTTTTTAAATGATGGCCTGGGAATTACAGTGCCGGAGTTGCGGAGTTCGCACATAGGCACCATTATAGCCTAATGGAACTGGGTCTACCCCAGAGAAATTAATGCGCATGTATTTCAATAGAACCAAGATATTTTGCATGAAGCATGGTGTTTTCTAGAGTTTGGGTATTATCGAATTTAATCTTTGGGGCCTCGATCAGTTTATTAATCGTGCGCTACAGGTTTGCCTTGATACCTGATCTGTGTTCAGTTAGCAGATGGTTCTGTTTGTACCGTTGATTTCCAATTCTCAAATGGACTGGGCATCAAGCAGATGTTGAAGGCAAAACTAGGTTGTTACCGGTTTAGGCTATGCGTTAAATTCAATGATGCGGGATCCAATCTAGCTAAGATCCATCGATCACATTATTGGATATAATTAGCACCTCAAGTCCAACATTCCTGATCGGAGGAACAATGGCGACAGAGCAAGACCTGAAAAATTTTTCTACCCAAGTTACCTGCCCGGACGACTTCGACGAGTTCTGGACCGACACTTTAAAAGAGCTAGCCGAGATCTCTCTGAATTCGGAAATCATGCCTGACCCGCTCAGGAGTAATGATGATGTAAAGGTGTTTAAAGTTAAATATGTCAGCTTATGTGGCTTGGAGATTTTTGCTTGGTACAGCTTGCCGGCCCGCGGTGATAAACCCTATCCAGCTATTATCAATTTCCCTGGCTATAAATCCGAACCTCCGGTCCGGCGCGATTGGGGTAAGAGTGGAGTAGCTGTACTATCTGTAGCCGTACGAGGAAAATTACGGAGCAACACAGAGTTTAATCCCGGTTACCCTGGTCTTCTCACGTCAGGATTGGAACACCGAGACCGTTATGGCTACCGAGGGGTGATAGCAGATTGTGTGCGTGGGGTTGATTTTCTGACTTCTCAACCTGAGAT
>ENA-UPTF01000783-UPTF01000783.1-marine-metagenome-genome-assembly--contig:-NODE-783-length-21437-cov-3.168305_pt1 | contig 21437 bp, 26 predicted proteins | sample MGYA00238166_ERZ767019 | MGnify/ENA primary metagenome ERZ767019 (study PRJEB28930, sample SAMN06266391) | marine metagenome | isolation source: Sea water from 250 m depth | place: Atlantic Ocean | study... | reverse complement strand
CGCACCGTTTTACGAGGGACTTCCCGCCGTCGCTCCAGTAATACGAGCCTTGAGTTCAGTACCGGCTGCCATGGATACCTTGGCCACTCTTTCCAGCGCTCAATACATACCGACGCGCGAGATGGTCGACCTAAATTGGAGCAGAGGCACTTTGTCTCGACGGCAAATCGAGTTTGTGGCCGGGCGACTATCGGCTCTTCGGGAGTGCTTCTACTGAACTGCTGCCCACTCAATGATGCTCCGTGCGAGCAGCTCCGCAAACGACCTCGAAGTAGATCTGTCCCAAGTGCGCGGTGACGCTAGTGAAAACGACGCCGTGCCACATGCACCAGCATTGGCAGCTTTAGTCGACGCCTCAATCAACGACCTCGATGCGCTGCCCGCCGCCCGTTCAGCTTTAGTTGAAGCTACGGACACAGCGACAATGCTTGACGCCTCCGCTGTCGTGGCGAACTTTGAAATGATGACCAGAATCGCAGACGGAACAGGTACTCGTCATCCATCTGATCGACTCGATTCGATGTCTGACATAAGCACTGCGCTGGACCTTAATCAGTTCGTTTCCGCACGGGTCTAGCCCGCGAAACAAACCGACTTAATCGTCACCCCATTCACGTGGCTCGTCACCGAAGTACGTCGTTCTCGCCACCCGAGAATTGTCACTCTTACCCATATATCCAACAGCAACATGATCCATGTGTTGAATAGCGCGACCCATTGGCATTGCCTGCGCGTTGATTGAAGCTTTTGTAACCGTCACCGGTACCGGAGGCTGTTTCACTACCTCAGCGGCAAGTTCTTCAGCAGCTGGTATCAACCCACCGTCATCGTTGACCGTTGCCGTGAAGTAACCAAATTCATTTAGTTCCGTCATCTCATAGGTGCGACCAAGTATCAGCATTTCCTTGGCTTTGTGGGGTCCAACAAGATTGACCAACGCGGGAAGTGAGTGCCAAGTCAGATTGAACCCAATGCTGACTTCATTCAGAGTTAGTTTCACGGTCGGGCTGCCAAGTCTGAAATCACATGCCGCCGGCAGCACCGCGCCACCTCCAATCATGTACCCGTGACATAACGCGATAGTGATCGGATTCATATGCATGAGCGTGTCGTACATCATCGCCCCCTGTTTCGATCCCAACATTGCGTCTTGGGGAGTTGCCCGGGGTTGTTTCAGATCAGCGCCTGAACACAAAGATTTGCCTTCACCCCGAACAATTACAACTCGAACTGATGCGTCAGCATCAAGCAGCCGGGCAGCTTCGTGCACGTCTGCAACCAGTTGAGCATTCACAGCGTTGTGAACTTCTGGGCGGTTCAGCACGAGATGACGAACAGCTCCGGTGCCGTCAATTTTGACAGTCTCAAATTCCATTTGGAGAGTCTTCCAGAGAGTTGTCGGCTTCGCCCAACCTCCGCCTTCTAGTATTCGTCACGAACGAAATTTCGGAGGAAAGCGTTATGAGCTACGAAGGGTTCGATTTAACTGGCAAGGTCGCTGTGATCACCGGAGGAAATGGGGGCATCGGTCTCGGTTTTGCTCGGGCTCTAGCCGCTGCAGGGGCCGACGTGAGTGTCTGGGGAACAAACCCTGAAAAAAACGCGGCAGCCGAACAAGAACTCCAAGCAATTAATCCTTCCGCATCATCAGTTCAATGCAACGTTGCGAATGAGGACGAAGTAGAAGAATGCATGGCGTCAGTGGTAGAAAAATATGGCCGGATTGACGGTTGTTTCCCCAATGCCGGTATCGGGACACAAAACCAAAAACCGTTCTTTGAGCACTCCAACGACGACTGGTTTTCTGTACTTGACGTCAATCTCAACGGCGTCTTTTACACCCTGCGTGCCGCTAGTCGACAAATGGTTGCGCAGGGTGAAGGTGGCTCTCTCGTACTCACCTCAAGCGGTACCGCTATCCAAGGTTCGCCTAAAGGTCAGGCGTACGCTGCGTCCAAAGGCGCGATGCTGGCGATGATGATGGGGCTTTCAGTTGAAATGGCTCGTTACAAAATCACTGCGAACGCAGTCATACCCGGCTGGATAGAGACAGATATGACATCCGGGTTGTTTGGCTGGGACAAGTTCGTAGACAACGTGATGCCCCGAATTCCCATGCGCCGGTGGGGACAACCAGACGACTTCGGCGCTATCGCCGTTTATTTGATGAGCGACGCCAGCAGGTGGCATACCGGTGATGTCATAAAGATCGACGGCGGATTCAGCATTTTCTAGTGGAAAGTCACCGATTACTTTCTCAACAGTCGCTTTTCCAAGGCCCTTCTGTCGAAGAATTCGAGTTACCCGGAGCTGATCTCACTCTTCACAAATCTGTGTGGGTGCAACCTGACGGTGACCTGCTGTGTCAGCAGTTAGTCGAGGAACTCGAGTGGAGCCAAGACAAAATTTCAATGTTCGGGCAAGTACACGATGTCCCAAGGCTGAACGCCTGGTACGGAGATCGGGACTGCTCCTACAGTTGGTCAGGGATTCAGATGAGCCCGATGGAATGGACTCCGACTCTGAGCAGTATTCGACAACGCGTCATCGAATTAGCTGGTGAGGAATTCAACTCGGTATTAGCGAATCTGTATCGAGATGGTTCCGACAAAGTTGATTGGCACGCAGATGACGAACAGGTATTGGGGCTTACTCCGGTAATCGCTTCGGTGAGTTTTGGTGCTTCTCGCAAGTTCCGCCTACGACGCAAAGATCGGTCCCTTACAGCCACGGACATAGTCCTAGATTCTGGGGACGTTCTCGTAATGCGCGGCCCGACGCAACAACTTTGGGAGCACCAAGTGCCCCGCTCAAAAATGGTGACAGAGCCGCGCGTGAACCTGACCTTTAGGAAAGTGCGAGTAGCGGCGTGAAAATCGCTCTATCCCCTTAGCGTTACCAACAGTGACTACGCGAACTTCGATCCCTTGGAGATACTTACGTCTAGCTGTTGGTCTTGTCTTCTTCGGCGTCGGTTTGGGGCTTGTCGTTCTCGGAGATTTTGGTCTACCACCCTGGGACATTTTGCATCAAGGCCTCGCTGAACAAACCTTCTTGACATTCGGCACCGCGATGATTGTTATCGGGATAGTGCTACTGATCGTTCTCGTAATACTCAAAGAACCGTTGGGCGTTGGAACACTCGCAAACGTGTTGGTCATTGGGTTGGTCGTCGACGCGACCATAAGCATCGGAGGTGACCCATCCAATTCGGTCATAAGAGCCTTGTGCACGGCTCTTGGGCCAATTGTCGTTGCAGTCGGCTCAGGATTTTATATCGGGGCCCGGTTCGGGCCTGGGCCACGCGATGGACTGATGACGGCACTCGATAGGCGTGGTGTTGCTATTTGGAAAGCTCGAACCTTAATTGAAGGTGCTGCGCTGGCGTGTGGTCTAGTGATGGGAGGGACCATCGGGTGGGGAACAGTTTGGTTTGTCGTCGTTATCGGCCCAGCGGTCCAATTCTTCTTGCGCATGCTCGACACGGAGCCAACCAACACTGGGACATAGATTCGTCTAATTCGGATGTGGATATGAGGATCAGGGAGTCGTCAACTGAAAATTGGCTCGAACGCACTTGAGGGAAGCGAGTCATCCCAGTTCTCGGAATTAAAAAGTTCTGCAGCTAAGCGTCCGAGTTCGTCGCTGCTCTTGGCCGCTGCTCCGCATCCTCCTAGGGCCACGGCGACACCGCTTTCGACCCAACCGATGTAGGGGTGGTCCGTTGAAGTGTTGGTTACTACACAAGGTTTCTGCGCCCAGCTGATGACCTCGACACCGGGCAATAGGCCGAGTAATGAGTTCTTTAATGCTTCTACCTCGATCGGGTCACCGTCGCTTTGAAACCATTGAGTCAACGCTTCTTGGGTAACTGGCTCGGAGCCACGTAAATTTCCGCCGATTTTGAGTGCTATTCGCCCATCTGGATAGCGGACTGGGGGCACCCAGTAGATCTCTTCAAGTCTGTTATCTGGTGGATCAACACATATCAGGCTTGGCAGATCGCCATCAATGGACATTTCTGCGGTCACAGTTGTTCGAGGCATGCGCCGGAGGTCAAGCGGTCGATTGAGAAGTTCTGAACCAAAGGCTCCTGTAGTTACAAGTACCCGTTCAGCGGTCAATGATCCGCAATCTCCATCAATCTGGTATCCATCAAGGCCCTCGGTCAGTGTTGACGCAGATTCTCTGATGACCAGGCCGTGTGCTTGCTCCACAAGGTTGGTTTGAGCGTTCACTAGGCGCCTTGGATTGATGTATCCGGCGGGGGCACCTTCATAGAGAACGGGGTGCCCATTCGTCAGAGAAATCCCTGTCTCTGCTGCTACCCAGTCAGTATCAACTGCACGGGCCTTGCCTCCGGCTAACTCAGAATTTTCAAGCCATTCCGAAATCCTCGGCGACGAGCTAACTAGCCCACACGTCGAATGGAATTCAATGCCCGATCGGTTAGCAATATCTGCGTAACGAGCTATCGAACGAGCAGCCAACTCCGACCAGACACGGGTTCGCCCGGCGATCCGTGTAATTCGCCCTTCATCGGGGTGACTACAAAACGGCCCTTGACTGGTTCTCCGGTCAGGTGGTTCATCAGGACCGACGACAACAACTTTGTGTCCTGCCTCTGCCAAATGACGCGCCGCAGCAGAGCCAATGAGGCCCCGACCAATGACTGCTACTTCGTACGAGGCAGGCACCTTTGTTAGCTAAGAACAGCTTGTGCCCGAATTTCCACGACCGCTCCAGGCATGGCAAGTTCTGTGCATCCAATAGCAGTCCACGCCGGGTAAGGCTCGCTGATCATCTCATCCTTGACCGCTATGAATTCTCTGAGGTGCTCTCGCATCCCTATGTGGTAACTCGTCAGTTCGACAATATTGGACAGATCTCCTCCGGCCTCGGTCAGAATCGCTTCAATGTGTTGGAAAGCGAGCCGGAATTGTTCAGTGAAGTCTTCTGGACATTTGCCAGAAGCGTCGCTGCCTACTTGTCCTGACATCAGCAACAAGTTGCCGGTCTTTACGCCCGGAGCAAAGTGAAAATTGTCGTACATGGCCTGCTGTGAGGCTGGAATTATGCGTTCAGTCATCGATGCAGAGTAGCTGCGGCAGGGCTCTTAACTCCACACGAACGGTTCTTTTCACCGAACATGGCTTAGAGACCGCGCTCCCATAGTTTCGCTACTACGACGTAGTTTCAGAGATCAGCTCAAAAATGGGTTCATAGGCGTGCACCCCGGCTGCTTCGTTTCTTTGCGCCACTCGCATCATCACAATCTGGTCTGCGACACCCTCATAGTCACTGACGCGTCGGGCACATTCTGACGGTGTTCCGCTAATGGTCATGGTGTCGATGATCTCTTCGGGCATCAACTTCATCGCTTCGGAAGTACTTCCTTTGGGCATGAGGTCCGCGAGCATGTCGGCTGCTTCAACAAATCCCTGTTGACGTATTTGGGAGTCGTAGTAGGGGTGAGGAACAGGGTGAAACAATCCACAGACTGCTGCTTTGGCGGCATCACGAGCTGCTTCGGAATCCTCGTTCACGCTGACAAGAGCTCCCATTGGAAACGCGAGTTCGGAGCCATCTCTCCCCACCGATTCCGCAGCAACAACAGCGTTAGGTCGGACTGTGTCACGCATGAAGTCCGCCGACGCCATGATGCCCACCCCAATCCCATCACTTACTTCTGCTGCTAGTTGCATCATGTTCGGTCCCGAGGCCGAGAGATAGATCGGCACAGAGTCCCGCAGAGGAGGGAAACTTGCCCTCCACTTGGCCACCTGGTGCACAGGTCCGTCATAGGTCACGCGGGTCCCTACGGGGGCTGCGGCTACTTGACGAACTATTTGAACAAAGTCACGCATCGCTGCAAGCGGTTTCGAGGAATCGACGCCCATATACCAATCATTGAAATGAAGGTTTCCGGTACCTACTCCCATCACGAAACGTCCACCACTCATTTCGTCTAAGTCTCTTGCAGTGAGTCCCGTCAACCAAGGGGACCTTGCAAAAGCATTCATAACGTAGGTTCCGACTTCAATCGACTCAGTCGCAGCAATCACAGCTGAAGCTTGCGTGACAGCACTTCGGCCTGCTTCGGCCAGCATCACCGACCCTGCACCTACTGCTTCCATTTCGCGTGCAACAGTTACGACAGTTTCAAAACTTTGTTCAAATCCAAGAAGGGGCCCTAAACGCATCTCTAGTCCAATCACAAGTTGGAGTCACGACCGTAGCGTCCATCACCTAGCCAAGGTCGGGTTGCAGAGCCTAACGTCATAGCGACAAAGGAATGAGATGACAGCTCTCAAAGAACTACGCGTCCTTGACATGACTCAATACGAGGCCGGGCCTTCGTGCACTCAAGCGCTCGCCTGGTTCGGCGCCGATGTAGTCAAGGTCGAACCGCCCGGTCGCGGTGATCCGGGCCGTGGAGGAGACATCATCCCTCAGAACTACTTCTTGCAATGGAACAGCAACAAACGCTCCGTCGCAATCGACCTCACTCAGGAACAAGGGAGACAACTTCTGCTCAAAATGGCTCCTCACTACGATGTCTTTGTCGAAAATTACGGTCCTGGAGTCGTTGATCGACTCAACCTCGGGTATGACGTGATCCGAGAGGTAAACCCATCAATCATTTATGCCTCAGTTAAAGGTTTTGGCTCCACGGGTCCATATGCAGATCGCAAATGCTTCGACGGAGTCGCTCAAGCAATGGCCGGAGCGTTATCGATAACCGGAAAACCCGATGATGAGCCGCTCCTGCCAGGCCCCACGACCGGGGATTCGGGCACCGGCGTTCAACTCGGTATGGCAATACTCGCTGCCTACATTCAAAGACTTCAAACCGGTGACGGGCAATATGTCGAGATCGCAATGCAGGAAGCGATGACGTACTACATGCGCACAAGGATGGCTATGGCCCCTGGTTGGAATGACGAGCCCGTATCTCGAATAGGCAACGGTTCTCGAGCAGTAAACAACCTGTACCCATGCAAGGGCGGCGGTGCCAACGATTACGTGATGATCATGGCGATTACACCAAAGATGTGGGTCAATCTGTGTTCCGCTATGGGGAAACCAGAACTGGCAAATGACCCTCGGTTCGTTCGAAGCCGAGATCGACTTAAAAATGATGAAGCGCTACGAAATGAAATATCAGCGTGGACGCAATCGCTAACGAAACAAGAAGTCGCGAAGATCCTGGCAGCCCAAGATGTTCCTGGCGGACCTGTTCTCGACACCAGCGAACTTTTGGACGACCCTCATTTAAAGGAACGCGGGTTCGTGACCAACATCGAGCATCCTGATCGTGGTGAAGTACCAATCATGGGGTGGGCGCCTCGACTATCGGCGAGTTCCGTGGATTTGGTACGGGCCCCAAACTTAGGAGAACACACCACAGAAATTCTTCAACAAGATCTGCAACTAGATGCGGAGACGATCCATGACCTAGTCGACAAGTCAATTATTGGAGGATCCTGATGACGAGACCTACCGGTCCCGGTGTTCATTTAGTTGTGGGAGGCTTTCCCCCAGGCTCCACCGCCGGGCATGACATGCACTATGCCCGAATGGAAATACTCCGTTTCCTCGACGAGGTGGATCACGTGCAGCCCACTATTTCGTCAGACTTTGCTGACTTAGAGACCTGGCTTCCAACTAGTCAACTACTCATCACCTACACATCTGGTCCGTTTCCCTCCAATGCTGAGCTCGCCCATTTGAATTCATGGTTGGAAGGAGGAGGTCGTTGGTTAGCTCTGCATGGCACCAGTGGAGGAAAAGCCGAACCAATCGACGGTGACCGCCGGAGACGTCGTATGGTCAAAATGCCTCATCATGAGGCACTCGGAGCTTTCTTCCTTAACCACCCTCCGATTCGAAAGTTCGAAGTCAACGTCCACGGCGACCATCCCATAGTTAGCGATATGCCGCACTCGTTCGAAACCACGGACGAGTTGTATTTCATCGAAGTTCTCGACCCAGACGCACAAATCTTGCTGAGTACCGAACTCCCTGTCGATCCCGACCCAACGTTCGGTTTCGAGGTCGATTCAGACACCTCATTGCTCGAAGGCGGTCGTAAACGAGCGTTGGGTCTTGTATGTGAACGGGGAAGGGGTGCCGTTGCCTACATTGCTCTCGGCCATACCCATTCGCCCGCTACTAACGGACAGCCATATGTTGATAGTTCAGTGGCTTCGGACCAGACCACCCCACTGACCTTTCGGGGTTCTTGGGAAACTAAAGGGTTTCGCAGCCTTCTGCGTAACGGAATCAAGTGGGGAGTGTCAACTCAAGCATGAACACGGCGTCACGTGCGATGCTGTGTTGGAAAGAGGTCGACCTCTAGGGTCCACCAAGTTAACGTCACCATTCTCTGACCGAGCCGGACGGCCGGTTACTTGCATAAATAAGGAGACCAAGAATGCTCGGACACGACGCAGTCGCCCAAGCCCTTGTTGATCATGGAGTCGATACTGTCTTCGGCGTTCTCGGAGACGGCAACTTATTCATCGGCGAAAACCTGCAACGGCAACATGAGGTCAACTTCGTAGGCGCTACCCATGAAGCTAACGCTGTTTGCATGGCCGAAGGTTGGGCCAAAGCTACGGGTCGGCTGGGAGTAGCAACCGTCACCCATGGACCTGGGCTCACCAACACCATTACTGCCCTAGTGGAGGGGGTAAAGAACGAGACGCCCATGCTGTTAGTAGCTGGGGACACTCCGGTCGAAAATGAACAACACCTTCAAAATCTTGACCAACACGCATTAGTCGCAGCAACGGGAGCAGGATTTCAACCGGTTAGAAATGTCGAAACAATCGCTGAAGACGTATCAACCGCTGTACGGCGAGCCCACGCTGAACGGCGACCAATTGTGGTGAATGTTCCGTTAAACATTGAGTGGGACGAAGTTGACTATGAACCACGCCCAGCCCTCAACTCCCCACCAGTTCGTTTAGCTCCTGACCCTGACCAGCTCGAATCAGCCCTCGGCATCATCGCCTCATCTGCACGTCCAGTCATATTGGCCGGTCGTGGCGCTGTGTTGTCTGGAGCACGAGAAGTTCTCATTGAGCTCGGCGATGCGCTCGGCGCACCACTGGCAACTTCGCTGTTAGGTACCGGGTTCTTTAGCGACCAACCGTTCAATCTTGGTATCCACGGAACCCTTAGCCACGAGATCGCTGGCGAAACACTCGCAATGGCTGACTGTCTGATCGTCTTCGGAGCCTCACTTAACTTTTTCACAACCGATTATCAGAGCTTGCTGGCAGGTAAGCGAGTTGTGCACGTGAATCTTGACCCAAGTCACATCGATCGACATGCGACTGTTGCTGCGGGGGTAGTAGGCGATGCAACGGTCGTTGCTGAAGCGATGATTGCACTCTTGAAAGAAGCCGAGCATCAGCCGTCTTCTTTCCGGACGGCCGACCTCGAAAAGAAGCTGCAGGAATTCGACCTCTCTGATTCTTACGAAGACAAGAGTTACGACGGAGCAGTCGATCCACGGACGTTGACCAGACAACTTGATGCCGGCCTGCCTCAAGACCGACAGGTCGTCGTCGATGCGGGAAGGTTCATGCTTGACGCTCTCACGATGTCAGTACCAAATCCGCGTGATCTGGTCACCAGTCACGGATTCGGAGCTATCGGATTGGGTATGTCCACTGCGATCGGAGCAGCTGTAGCGCACCCAACTCGTCCGACGGTGCTGTGCATCGGCGACGGCGGCTACATGATGGGTGGCCTTACCGAACTTTCTACCGCGGTGCACCTCGGCCTTGACCTCATAGTGATTGTCTACAACGACGGGAGTTACGGGGCCGAACATATTCAGCTCGTAACCAAAGGTATGGATCCCGCAGCGTCACTTCATGAATGGCCAGACTTCTGTGCTGTAGCTGAGAGCATGGGTTGCGATACAGCGAAAATTACGTCTCTGGACGATATAGATGCTGCGCTTGAAGTCGTGAAGAACCGTCAACCTGGTAGGCCCGTATTAATCGAAGCTTCTACCGATCCCGATGTGGTCTCCGCCATCTACGGGCACCACAGATGAGTGATGTCACCATCGACTTATTGGATACCTACGTTGGAATGCCCGACACCATGCAGGGTGGCTACGTCGCTGGCCTAGCCGCCGGCGACTCCAATGGCCCCATCAGGGTTCATATCCGCAAAGCTATGCATCCTGGAGAGTCGCTCGTTCGCAGCATCGAAGATGACGACGCGTTGATACACCGAAACGGAGAACTGGTGATGTCGGCTTCTCTGGGTCCACTCCACGTTGCTCCGCGTTCACCGATAGCAAGAGACGCCATCGACGCAGCCATGGAACGGCCAATGGCGTGGGAGCCGCCCTACCCGAAGTGCATCGGTTGTGGGCATGAAGTTGATGGCCTAGGAGTCCGAATTCGACCGCTGGGCGACGGCAGCCATGTCGTTGCCGTCTGGACGCCTGCTCCTCAATGGGCCGACCAGAACGGAGTCATTCCACGAGAATTCATTTGGACTGCATTCGACTGTGTCACAGCGTATGTACTGTTCGTGGATCCACCCGAAAAGTCTGGCGGCGGTGCCGTAACTGGCAACATCGCGGCGGAGTTCTTTGACGAAGTGCGCGTCGGTGAAACATATGCTTTTCAGTCTTGGCGAGAACGCGACGACGACCGGAGCATTATCTGCGGCGGCGCGTTGTATGGGCCAGCTGGATTGGTTGCTGTAGCCGATCAAGAGATGATTCGAACCAAAGACTGGGGATTCCAGGTACCGTCCGAACCTCTCGCCATATAACTCACTGTCAAACCCTAAAAGGATTAGGTAATGGTTGAATCAGTCGAACAGCACTACGGAAACGATGGAATTGTTGACCGGATCGTTGGAGCGTTGACGCAATCGGGTTTCGACATGGAGAACCTCGATCCTGATGTTTTGGCTGGGGCCGACGAGTTTCATATAGGTGGACGCGAGGGCACCGTGCATGTTGCATCCGCCATCAATCTTGCTGATGGAGATGCGCTACTGGATGTGGGTTGTGGCATCGGAGGAGCGGCCCGGTACCTAGCCCATACCACCGGGGCGTCCGTCACCGGGGTCGACTTGACACCCGAATTTATTGAAGCAGCTATCAAGCTGTCTGATTTGGTCGGTATGGGCGGTCAAATTAACTTCAAAGTGGGCTCAGCGACAGAGCTACCTTTCATGGACAACATGTTTGATGCGGTAACGATGCTTCATGTCGGTATGAACATCGAAGACAAGAACCAGCTAATGCGCGAATTAGCGAGGGTTTGTCGCTCTCAAGGAACAGTCGTGATCTATGACGTGACCACCACTGGAACAGATGATCTTCCTTACCCAATGCCGTGGTCCTCTACCTCCGAGTTCAGCTTTCCTGAGCCTGTTGGAACCTACGAAGAGGCGGCAGCAGCAGCAGGTCTGGAGCATCTCGGAAGCTCCGACCACTATGACCTGGCATTGAAGTTCTTCAACGAACCCCCTGCTACCCCACCTCCTGTGTCACTGGGCCACCTGATGGGTCCTCGTATGTTGGAAATGAGAGACAACGCGGCTGATGCCGTGAACCAAAAACTAATTAGTCCTGTTCTTATGACGTTCAGGGTTTCTTGAGGTCAAAGTATTTTCTCGTTATTAACGCTTCTGACATCCATTTCAAAAGTAAGTCCTTCGATAGGAGGGCGAGCTATGTACCAGTGCAAACCAGAACTAACGGCTGTTCCGATGCGCTCCACCAGCGTTTCGCCAGCCTGACCGAACCAGTCTTGGTCGCAGTACACGTCGATGACTGAACAGTCGGACCATTGGACTCCGATGGAGGACATCCGAGCTTCCATCTCTTCGCAGACTTGTTCAACTCGCATTCTCCATGCGTCTTTCCCGTCAAGGTCTCTTGCCACGATGCTGCTGGGTTGAAGGTCGCTTTGATCCATCAGGTCTCCTGCTCCGGCAACTACAAACGACGAAGTTGGGTTCTCTGACGCCTCCGCTACGTAGCTGAAGGCATGAAGCGTGGTTTCTTCTGGTGGATGATCGACAGGGGCAACATTGGTTCTGGCAATGGGGTTGTCATCTCCGTCGAGGAGACCCCAATCGTCGAGAATTGACCTGTATTCGTCGTTGAACTCGATAAAACCCTCAAAAGAGTGGGGGCGTGGACATCGAAGCTCAATGGCGCAGAGCGCTGTTCGGTCGACGCCATTATTTTCTGTAATTGCCTGAATGCGATCGAAACCCTCGCGCCAGGGGACTGATTCTGCCAGCGTGACGTGAACTATCTCGCTCCCTGGAGACGCCACTACTCCACCTGAGTATGGGTCAATCCCTGGAACGTATGAGAATGGAGCTACTGGGCTGGGTCGCAGATTCATATATACCTCTCATGGACTTGAGATCATTCTTTCACCGTCACCAACAGTTGACTCCAGATTCTTGGATTGTGATATTGAGTGCACTCAGGCGTCGGTCGCGACTACGGTCCTGCTCATGGGAGAAATGGTTTCATTTGCAAGTAACGGACATGACGCCAGAGGACATCTGGCCTTACCTGAAAGCGGCTCCGGGCCAGCGGTCATGGTGATTCAAGAATGGTGGGGACTAAATCCACAAATGAAGGGAGTGGCTGACTACCTAGCTGACCAAGGGTTTGTCGCATTGGCTCCAGACCTATATCACGGCGAATTAGCTGGTCATGACGAGATGGACAAAGCCGGGCAACTAATGACCGACTTGCCTCCCGATCGCGCAGCGCGCGACATGAGCGGCGCTGTCGATTTTTTGGCTAACCACGACGCATCAACTGGGTCAGGTGTCGGAGTTGTCGGATTTTGCATGGGTGGTTTGTTGAGCTTCATGATCGCAGCCAACCGCGGTGATGCCGTTAAGGCCGCTGTTCCGTTCTACGGTTTCCCTCAAGGAGATCAAGAACCAAATTGGGAAGGTCTCACTGCGGCAGTTCAAGCACACATGGCATCACCGGATGATTTTTTCCCACCTGAAGCTGCAGAAAATTTAGGGGAACGACTTAGGGGAATGGGTAAAGACGTTCAAATCACGGTTCATAACGCTGGTCACGGATTCATGAACGAAGAGAACCCAATGGGTGCCTTCGATGAAGGTCTCGCAGCTGAGCTTTGGCCTCAGGTTGTCGATTTCCTGCACTCCCAGCTCAGCTAATCCCCTATCTGACCGGGTCGACACCGGCGACCGTTACGCGCCGCATGATGCGTCGGCGGGCCGAAATTTCATAAGGACGCAACCGGTGGAGAGTTGATCGGTTGTCCCATATGACCAAGTCATGTTCAGCCCAATGATGTTCATAAACGAACTCTGATTTGGTTGCTGCGACAAGCACCTGCTCAACAAGCTCACGGCCTTGGTCAAGGTCCATGCCTTCGACGTGAGAGACATGGCCCCCCATGTAGAGCGACTGACGGCCGTCTTGATGAGTACGAACCCATGGGTGACTTACCGGCGGATACTTAGCTTCTTCTTCAGGACTCATGGGATCCATGCGGCCTGGGTTATTGGCACGGCTGTAGACATAGCTGTGAATCAAGCGCTTTCCATTCACACCTTCTCGAAGGTCGTCAGGCAGTTGTTCTAGCGCTGCATACATGTTGGCAAACTGGGTTTCGCCTCCAGCGTCGGGAACTTCGACCGCATAAAGCATGGTGCACAAACAAGGGACTTTTCTAAAGGAACTATCGGTGTGCCACCGTTCGGTCCCTCTCAAAAACACGGCTTGAGGTTCCTCGAAATCGACCACCGCTCCATCTTTTCTGACGTTGGTTAGATCAAAAATTTCAGGATGATCAGGATGTCGCTTATCAGGCTCGGGAAGTATTTCAAGTTCACCGAAGGCCCGGCCGAGTTCAACCAGACGATTTGGCGAAATTTCTTCACCGCGCATCAGCAACACCCCATGTTCCGTCAAACCAGCAGCAAGTTCCGTCACAAGCTGTTCATCAATGATTCGACCCTCATGTAGCCCATGGATGCGCGCGCCGAAGTGATTATCAAACTGTTCGAATTTCAAAGTCATGTCTGTCCGGCGACCTGAAATTCTTCTGAGCTAACTGGAACGATTGAAGAAAAATCTCGGGCGGCGTAGTACTCGGGCCGCTCATATGTTTCTCCCCTGTTGTCGACAGGGCAGACATTCACGTATAACAACAGCCTTCGCAAAGGACTGATATTCACCGATGAGCCGTGAACGACCGTCATATCCATGAAAAGGACCGATCCTGCTGACGCTGTGATTGTCTCCAATCCGTACTGGTCGACCAACTGCGCCATTGTCTCGTCCGTGATGTCATATCGATATTTTGATACCTGTTCGAAATCAGTCGAAGTGGGGTCTAGGGAGGCAGTCGAAACCAGGCCTTCTTTGTGTGAGCCCGGTACCGCTAGCAATGGTGCGTTCACTTCGGTGACGTCATCTAAAAAGACTGCGATCATCACCCCATTGGGTTCCGGGACACCGTCGACACGGTGATAGGTCCCGAAGTCTTGATGCCATGCAACTATTGACCCGTTTGTTTGCTTCATATTGATTCGTGATTGATGAACGTAAACCTCGTTGCTTAACAAAGTTCGACTCGGGTTGATGAGGTCTTCGTGTCGGCATAAGGCAGCAAGCCGTTTATCGAAGAGATGCATGCCCCAGGAAACATGCGGTGAACCATCCAGTTCACGGCCCACTTCGGGACCGGGTCGTTCCAGGACTTCGAGCGCAGCGTCACTCAGAAGTTCAACTTCGTTGGCCTCGAACACATCGCTGACAACGATCCATCCCCGGTCTCGAAATTCTTGACACTGAGCTTCAGTCAGATCCATCTTCAGCAACTCCTATACGGATTTGTTCAATTCCACTCTGCAAGGCTGCAGTCATCAAGCCAATGTCATAGCTGTAGCTGACCATCCGAAATCCTCGATTAACCCAGTCAATCCCAGTCTCCACTGAGCCCGCAAGACACGCTGCCGTTTTTTTGTGTTTCTCGCATGCACCCAAGATCGCGTCAATTCCCTTTTGCATCTGCGGGTGTGCCGTGTCGCCGGGCACCTCAAGCGAGAGCGACAAATCGCCGTGACCTAGGTGGGCTACATCCACACCAGGTACCGACATGATTTCTTCGGCGTTAGCTATTCCCTTTGCCGATTCGATAAGTACACAGACCATGGTTCGTTCGTGAGCGCCATCAATGATGTCGGGCACTGTTTCGGAGCTGTAGTCATCATGGGCCCCTCCGAACATCGCTCCACGCTGACCTGAAGGTGGATACCTAGTCCATCTAACGTATTCTTCGGCCTGCTCTGCGGTCTCGCACATCTGAAACAGCATTCCCATCGCGCCTATGTCGAGCAACGTTGCCGTGTACTGGTACGACGTATCGGGTGGCCTGACTAGAGGCACTATGTCTAGACCGCGACATAGTGCTAATTGAAATTTCATCTGCTCCATCGAGAAGCCGCTGTGTTCCATGTCATAGAAGACAAAGCTTGAACCGGCGTTTTGGAGTATTTGAGGCAACCCGGCGCTGAGGAATTCGAACACCATGGTGCCGTAATGAGTCTCGCCGTTTGCCAAGTCAGTTTTTAGGGGGTTCGGACGCATCTCGCAAGTGTTGCAGATATGCCAAGCCGGAATTCAGATACTCAAATAGTCCCTGGCCGTCTGCCCCCATCCCAGTACCGGATAGTGCTATCTACCAGGTTTTTGAAAATTAAAGAGCGCGTCAGGTGGATCTCCTGAATACTCCAGTACTATATTTAGTGCTAAATCGATTTAGTACTAATCAAAGGATTCTTAATGCGTCTCAAGTGGACAACAACCTCAATTGGCTTCTCGAAACCAAAAATTCTGTTTCTGACAGCAGGCTTTCTCTCTTTGGTCCTTTCCGTAGCTCTTTGGTTCAGCGGGTCTAAAGATCAAGGGATCTTTGTCGGGCTCTGGGTGCCGGCGATTCACTCTCTCGGAACCTTGGTCCTCACAGACGATCGGCGCGACCGATGAGCGAGACCCTTTTAATGAGCATCGGTGCCTCGATGTTTGGTCTTACCGTATGGGCCGTGTTGCTCACCGCATATGCCAGCGGTCGGGATGCCTCTAGTAAGGACCTCGCCTTCGGTAATCGTGCGCCAAGCCAATTTCCTGCGGGCGAATTTGTTCCTCAACCTGGGTACACCCGGGTAGAACCTCCGCTCTCTGGCAGTGCGGACACGGCCAGCTCCGAAGAGTGACGTGCTGATGACGCCTCTTCTCGCACTTGTCGCCCTAGCAGCGGCGTCTTTTATGGCCGGAGTTCTGTGGGTAATCCAAATAGTTCACTACCCACTCCTTGGTGAGGTACCGGATGCTTCGATTGCGAGGGTGGCGCTTCGACACCAAAGTCTCATTACTCGAGTCGTGGGTCCCATTATGATTGTTGAGGTCATCAGCAGTCTTTTGCTCCTGGTGATAGTCCCACAAAACCTGTTTTTTGTGGCTTTCGTGCCATTCATTTTATTGCTGATCGCAGTCGGCGTGACAATCTTCCAGGCCGTTCCGCTTCATTCGCGCATCGCCCAAGGAATGTCTCACCTCATTCCAAGGTTGATTCAAATCAACTGGGCTCGCACGATCGCTTGGAGTCTAAGGATCCCCTGCGGAGCCCTAATCGTTTACCAAACCCTGAATTGAACAAACCATGAACAACAAACAACCGATTGACGTAGCAATAACTATCAGACGTCCACCGTCCGCGGTTTGGGCATACGTCAAAGACATCGAAAGTCACACCGAGTGGATGCTCGATGCCAATGCGATCCGCATCACCTCCGCTGATGCCTCGGGCACCGGAGCTCGTTTCGAGTGCGACACCAAGATCGGGCCATTCCGGCTAGTCGACAAAATGGAAATTACGGCCTGGGAGGACAACAAACTGATGGGCGTCAGTCACCAAGGAATCGTCAGCGGCTGGGGTCAGTTCTCCCTAGAAACATGTGGCCCCGGTCAAACCACTTTCCGCTGGGCTGAAAGCCTGAAATTCCCGTGGTACCTCGGAGGGCGTCTCGGAGAAGTAGCAGCTCGGCCGATACTCAGATGGGTGTGGAACAGAAACCTCGCACAGCTCAAAGAACAGGTAGAAGCTCGATAACTCCCAGTAAAGGAAACTACACATTTTTTGCCATTGTATTTAGTGCTAAATATATGACCAGCCAGTAGAATACCGTTGGAAAGGACCATCGTGACAATCGAACTCGCACCCCTACCCTTTGAAGCCTCAGCGCTCCAACCGTTCATTAGCGAACGCACAGTCCGCCTCCACCACGGAGGTCACCAAGCGACTTACGTCAAAAACCTAAACAACATGCTCGACGGCGACAGTCGTCCTCTTTTGGAGGTGATTAACGACTCTGACGGGGCGATGTTCAATAACGCGGCGCAGGTATGGAATCACGAATTCCTATGGCAGTCACTCTCCCCTACCCCTGGAACACCGTCCCCTGAACTTCAAGCAGAATTCGATGCCTCTTTTGGTTCAACAGATAACTTCTTAACCCAGCTCATTCAAGCGGCAGCATCGCAATTCGGCTCGGGCTGGGCATGGCTCATCCACGACGGATCGGGCATGCAGATAACTACTACAGCGAATGCAGATCTACCCAACCTCTCAATCTGCAAACCATTACTCACCATTGACGTTTGGGAACACGCCTATTACCTCGACTACGAAAACCGTCGACCCGAATATTTAGAAGCGGTCCTCCGCAACGTCGTGAACTGGCAACACATCGACAATCTCTTGCCTCACCGATCCACCAACCACGCATAGGAGCGAACATGGAACTGCACGAAGTAACCCAAGATCTATTTGGCCCGCTAGCAAATCTCGCCGGGGAGTGGGAAGGCTCTGACGGCTTAGATTTCTCCTTCCACCACGAAGAAGGCGCCACCGGAAACACCCCCTATTACGAGACCGTTCAATTCAAACCGTTCGGACCAGTCGATAACGGCTCTCAAAGCCTCTACGGACTTGACTACAGGATGGCTGCGTGGAGAATGACAGAACTCGACGACGACCCATTCCACACGGAAATCGGGTACTGGTTATATGACCCAGTGGCGCACATCCTCAGCCGTTGTTTCATGGTGCCTCGAGGATCCGTAATCATCGCTTCCGGCCAGGTGCCGCCAACCGCCACAGAATTCCTGCTGACAGCTGAGCGAGGATCAACCACAAACGGCATCCTCAGCAACTCATATCTGGATAAACAGGCTCGGTCCGAGAGCTACGAAGTCAAGCTTTCCGTCACTGCGGACAGCTGGAGCTACGAATCAAACACAGTTCTCGACATGGCCAACCTCGGCAAGAAACTAAACCACACCGACCGTAACTCTCTTATTCGCGTGAAAGGCTGAAAATGAATACAGCTGCACCCAACACCCTAAACCTGTACCTAAATGAGATTGGCCAGCACGAACTACTCAGCAAAGCCGACGAGGTCGATCTGGCCGATCAAATTCGCAAGGCGCGGGAGGCATCAGAAAAGATGGAAGTCGGTGACTACCGAGACCTCAAAGAATTGCGGCAACTAGAACGTCTGGTGAAGAAAGGCGCCCGTGCGAAAGAGCGCTTCATTCTTTGCAATCTTCGCCTGGTAGTCAGCATCGCAAAAAAATACCCCGTGCCGGGCTCATTGGAACTCGAGGATCTGATCCAGGAAGGCAACATCGGGCTTGAGCATGCAGTCGAAAAATTCGACGGCCGCAAAGGATTCAAATTTTCGACGTACGGGACATTCTGGATTCGGCAAGCAATTAATCGCTTGATCGATCAACACAGCAACTTGATCCGGATTCCCGCCGATACGCACAGCGCGCTCCGCAGACAGCTTCGCGAAGCGGACGCCACCTCACCAGAGCTCTCCGTGGACATGCATAGGATCAACGCGCTTACCAAGGTCGCCTCCTTGGACGTCCCGATGGTCGAAGACGGAGATAAGGACCTCCACGCGATACTTGCGTCTACAGAACAAACTCCAGACGAGTTGGTAACTGAATGGCACCATCAGCAACTGGTAGGAAAAGCGCTCGCGAAAATGAGGCCGAAGGTGCGGGAAATGGTTCGGCACCGGTTCGGTTTGGATGACGGCGTCGAGAAAACGTTCATCGAAATAGGTGAACTTGTAGGCGTATCCGCTGAAAGCGCACGGCGAGCCATCGCAAAGGCCTTAAACGAATTGGCGAACGACCAAGCGTTGAATCCCGCCTCGTGAAACTTTTGGCTCAACGGTCATCGATCTGGACAAGTAGTCAATCGCCCCCTCATAGAAGTCTCGTGTCATGACTTCTTTAATGATCTTCACCAGAGATCTGAGGGTCGACGACAACCAGGCTCTATGCGCAGCTGCAGCCGAAGGCCCCATTTCATGCATGTTCGTGATGGACGACCAAATAGTAAACGCTTCCACTGCCTCGCACAGACGCCAAGCTTTTCTCCAACAATGTCTCGATGATCTCACGAACTCTTTGGACGACCTAGGCGCCAGCCTTGAAATAGCGCATGGAAACTGGTCTGAACAGATTCAAAACCGGGCACACGAACTACAAGCCACAAATTTGCACATCGCAGATGATTACAGCAGCTATGCCAAACGCCGGCTCGATCACCTTGGAAATTGGTGTGCATCGCAAAATATTGAGTTTCAACGGCACCCAGGGGTGACAGCCCTTCCACCAGGAGACATCCAACCTGCCGGAGGGGGCGAGTACAAAGTCTTCACGCCCTACTGGCGCTCCTGGCTTACAGCTCCAAAACGACCACCTTTGGGTTCACCAAAAACCCTCCGTGGGATTGATACCGCCCATACGTCATTCATTCCTCAGGGTTCACATCGAATTGAGCACTCGCATACAGATCTAGTAGGCGGCGAGAGTCACGGGTTGGAACGACTCAAGCATTGGCTGCGAACCGGTGTTCATCAATATGAAGAAATGCGCGACATACCGTCAATTGATGGGACGTCGCTGTTGTCGCCATACCTGCACTTCGGTTGCATTTCGCCCCTGCGACTCGTTGAACTATCCAGGAACGTGCCCGGTTCCGAGGCTTTCATAAGACAAGTCGCCTGGAGAGATTTCTACTCCCAGATTCTTAATGCGCGTCCCGACACCTCACGCCAGGATTACCGAAATCGAGGGGACGAATGGGACTACGACGACGACGTATATAAGTCATGGGTCGACGGAACAACAGGATTTCCTCTCGTAGATGCAGGGATGCGTCAGCTACGGGCGGAGGGCCTCATGCATAACCGACTGAGAATGGTTACCGCGTCGTTTCTCATTAAGAACCTTCACCATGATTGGCGACTTGGGGCCGACTATTTCATGTCACAGCTCATAGATGGTGACGTGGCTAACAACTACCTCAACTGGCAGTGGGTGGCAGGTACCGGTACTGATAACAACCCCCATCGCGTACTCAACCCAACCACCCAAGCAAAGAGATTCGACAAGGACGCCAAATACATTCGCAGATGGATTCCGGAACTCTCTGATCTAAGCGCCGTTGACGCAGTTGATCCCTCAATCGCGGTGCGGCAAGAAACTGGCTATCCGCTTCCGATAGTTGACCATCATGAAAGTGTCGAGATTTTCAAAGATCGCCGTCTTGCTAATGCCTCAAAAAAGCGTTCTTGAGCTTTTGTCTGGCACCTAAGAACTGCTATCCATTTCAACCATGAGCCCACCGGTTGCAGGTCAAAGCGTATCGAGCTTCACCTTTTCAGCCGGAGAATCAACTGCGGCAGCCAAATGGGCCCGCCGCATTAAAACTATTCCGGGTCTCATAACTGCATTCATCGTCGTATGGCTCCTTCTGCCCGTTCTGTTGCTACTTGCAATTCTGACTGACCTTCTGACCGCGAAAGCCTTTTCAAACACCCGACTCATACTGTTTGGTGCCTGGTGGCTCGCAATGGAGTTCCTTGGGGTCACAGCTGCAATGGCTTTGTGGCTAGTTTTCGCCCCTTTTAAACAACTGAGCAGCAACAGATCTCGGCGATGGCATAGCCATCTGCAACGACTGTGGTCAAGTGGCCTAGCTGCCGGGGCGAAGTACACGATACGCCTTCGCTGGAGCATTGAAGGAGTCGATTGCTTGCGACAGAAAGGGCCACTAATAATCCTGGCGCGCCACGGTAGTCAGGGAGATGGCCTCCTTGCAGGCGCCCTTCTGTTAAAAGAGGGTCGGCGTCTTCGATTTATCCTAAAAAAACAGCTTTTGGGTGACCCGTGTCTCGATGTTGTTGGACATCGAATACCCAACTATTTCGTTGACAGAGACTCCTTAGACAACAAAGACGAGCTGACCAACATCGGGGTTTTAGCAAGGGACATGGCCGACGATGAGGCTTTA
>ENA-UPTF01000782-UPTF01000782.1-marine-metagenome-genome-assembly--contig:-NODE-782-length-21438-cov-2.918637_pt1 | contig 21438 bp, 21 predicted proteins | sample MGYA00238166_ERZ767019 | MGnify/ENA primary metagenome ERZ767019 (study PRJEB28930, sample SAMN06266391) | marine metagenome | isolation source: Sea water from 250 m depth | place: Atlantic Ocean | study... | reverse complement strand
AGAATTATTGCCTGGTCTGGGCCTGGTATCATCAATACGGCTTTTGAACCTGGTGATTTTGTGGTTCCGCACGATATAATTGATGAGACTAAAAATCGTCCAACGACATTTTTTGATAATACGGGAATTGGATTCATCCGGCAAAGCCAACCTTTCTGCCCACAAATCTCACATGCTTTGCACAACGTGCTACACGAAACTGACTTGCAACATCACAATCAGGCCGTGTATGCCTGTACTGAAGGTCCCCGACTAGAAACCCCAGCAGAAATAAGAAAGTTACGTATCCTCGGTGCCGATCTTGTCGGCATGACCTTGGCGCCAGAAGCATTTCTTGCGCGCGAAAAAGAGATTTGTTATAGCCCGTTTTGTTATCTCACCAACTACGCCGAAGGAGTCAAACCTAGAAAATTTGAAAAGGGGGAATTGTTTGAAGGCATGCAAACAATAGAGGAAAAAAAACAGGTAGACAACGCTATTCAAAAGTTTCCCTCTCTGATACGCACGGTATTTGAAACTTTAAAAGAAGAAGAAAGAACCTGCGATTGTTCCGAAGCCCTGCGCCGTTATAAAAATAAGGGCTTTGTTTCGGAAGATGGATAGTAGACAACCCAAAGTAATATGTTCAGAAGCTTGGGTTTGCACTTTGGGGTCAGACCTATTCCCTGTCCGCGATAGTTGACTAATCGGGCCATGCATCGAACCCACCAGTCATGGAGTAAACCTCTTTGAATCCTTGTTCCGATAGATATTCTGCGGCACCGCGGCTAGAATTGCCGTGATAGCAACAGACTACTAGGGGTGTTTCCTTATCAGTTTTTTCGATGTACTCTTTAACATTTTGGTCGTTGAGAGAAACGGCATTAGGAATGTGGCCCGAAGCATAGGAGCCGGAATCACGAATGTCGACCACATTTACCGTACCTTCTTCAACCATTTCCTGAACCAACTGAGGATTTATTTCTTTGAACATGACAAACTATCCTTTAGAGTGTTAAAAATTTAAATTCGATTTTCTATATTTTGTATCTTAGTTATTTAGATGGTTGGGCAGGCAAAAGGTCTCTTAGAATATTAAGGATAAAATGAATTTAGAGCAACTGGAAAAAATTTTTGAATCAGCTCTTTCAAAAGACGATTTAGTGGATACGGTTGCAAAAGCTGTTGCTTTTGCAAATGGTTGCCAGCAGGTAAGAAAATATGATTCCGCAATCGCCTGCCTGAATAAACTTGATGTAAAAGAACAAAAGAATTTGAAGGCGGTATTATTTACCGCATTTGGAACTGTCTATTGGGAGAAGGGGCAACTTAATAAAGCCTTGATCCAGTTTGAGCATGCATTACAACTTTTTAAAGAACTTGACGACAAAGCCGGAAAGGCAGCGATTTTTTCTGTTTTGGGTATTACTTACTGGCGGAAATGTGAATGGGATCTGGCTATAGAAAATATTAAAGATGCTTTGAGTCAAAATACGGGGAAGGATAAGCGTTTTGAATCTTTATATGGAGCATTTGATCGCGGTATTGTTAATTTGCACAATCGCATACGATTGGGCAGGGAATTAGAAAAGCCATTGAAAATTTTGCAACCTTTATTTGCTTCAACCGCGTTGCATATCATTCTCGGTAACTTTGAAGAGTTGGAGATTTGTCTCAACGAGTCGATAGTCCTTGCAGAGCAACTGAACCAAGGTGATATTCTTAGAGCTGCAGAGGGTATAAAACTGTTAGCCGTAGGAGATAGTAATAACTAAATCTGGCGAGTAATTGGTTCCTTGGCAAAACGAGTCATTGTTCTATTTTTCCTGAGTGTGGTCTAGATTAAAGTAGGTAAGTTCGTTCTTGTTGTGAAAAAGGTGAACGACTTTGCTGTTTGGAATGGCGGAGAATTTTTTTATGATATCCTGTCTAGATTCGCTTTTTAACTTGATGGTGCAAATGAAGTTTTTGCAGATCCCCGAATTGATCCACACCAATAACCAGTCATAAAGTTTTTCTGGGTAACAGATCACATCCGAAAAGAACCAGTCGACAGACCTTCCCTCCTTCTCAAATTCTTCTGGAAGTAAAGAGAACGCATCGCGTTTTTTAAAGGATACGCCTTTTAATTTAGAGATTTTCTCATCTAGGGGTGAACGATCGATGCTGAGAACTTCCGCTCCACATTTCTGTATTACCCATGCCCAGCCGCCGGGACTGCCACCAATGTCGATACAGAATTCTCTTGTTTTGGGAGTTTTCTCGGCCAGAGTCAGAGCTTCATATAGTTTCAGGTAGGCACGGTTAGGAGGGCCATTCTTGTCTTCGATGAAAGAAGGTTTGCCGTTGGGGAAGGGACTCGTACAATCTGCAGAAGCGAGTATGGTATTTTCATCGAGTAGGCACCAGGATCCTAAAGGATTTCCAGAAAGTGATGCGGGAAAGGTGAGGAGTTTTGGTTTTCTGGAGTTTAACTTCTCTTCAATGAGTTTCGCGCGCCGGTGCAGTATGAAGGAATAAAGACACCAGTTGCGTTGATTGGATTCGAGTTTCTTTGCGGCATCATTTATTGAATCAATAGGGATTATTTTCGGGTTCTTCCAGATGTTTTGAGCCCAATATGCATTGACAAATGGCTGGCTTGAAAGAATGAGACGGTCTTGGACAGCAATCACCCCTTCGATTTCTTTTAATAGAGGTTCGTTCAACCCTTCCGGTGCCAGGTAAGCGGATTGTATTTCAGCAGTCATAGCACGCGATCATATCATTTCTTAGATTCTGCTTTCTCAAATTGTTCGGAGGCTTCTTTAAGAATTTTTTCTGCTTCTTCTAGGTTTCCAAATCCGTTAGATTTCATTTTTCCATTACCCTTATAGTTTGCGAACCATTGTTCTAAAATTTCTTTGATTCCAGGGAATTGCTCATCCAACTCTTTAAGGGAATTTGATTTTTTAAGTGGAGAATTGAATTGAACAGCGATCAGTTTGTCGTCCTGCTCTCTGTTATCTAAAAGTTTCAACACCCCCAGCAGCTTTGCTGACACAACATCGCCGCGATTTAGAGGGGGACCCAGAAGGATGATGTCTAGAGGGTCGCCATCTCCACCCAACTCCTTCGGTAATAAAGTTCTTGGGACCATTCCATAGTTTCCTGGATAGCCGATATATTTTAAAACTCTGGGTTTTCCTTTTTTAAAATTCCATTTTAGATTTCCGTCTTCTTTATCCACCTCCCATTTTTCTGTTCTTCCCGCAGGAACCTCTATGACGGCTTGAACATTTCCAAAACTATCTTTGCTGGGATAGTCCTTTAATAAGTTCTTTGGGGATAAAAGAGTGTAGGGGTCGTTATATTTTAATTCCGATGCGATTCCGCAGGGCGTTTTACACAAATCTGCAGCTAAAGGGGCGGAATAAAAAAATAAGATCAAAAAAGAGATTGTCAAAATTTTCATATTTCAATCCATATGGGTTTAGCTCTGTGCCCGCGAACAATTTTTCATCACCTGCACGGCCTTAAATTGATGTTTTGGCTGAATAATATAAACTTTCTATGATAAGGATGGATAATTCTTTATAAAACCTACCTATTACTAATCTAATTTAAGTGATATTAAGGTTTTTTAGTAATTATAGAGAATTTAGACTATTTGGATGGTAAAGCTTCTTCTGATCAAAATCAATGCAATGAGCAGGACATGAGGAACGAGTTAACTATGAAAACCTTATAATTGCTTGCTGGAGCATCTAAACATTCTTTCGCCGCCTTCTTCTTGACAAGAAGCCGAGAATAAAGTATAAAAATCAACTCTCTACAAAAATTCTCCCATGTTGGGGGAGGTTTTTTAACGCTCATTATTAAGAAGGAGCAGTTTTTTGGCAAATCATAAATCCGCATTAAAGCGTATTCGACAAACCGCAAAACGTAACGAAAGAAATAAAGGTTTTTTAACCTTGGTTAAAACAGTTACTAAAAAAGTAACAGTAGAAGCCGAAGCAGGAAACAAAGAACAGGCCTTGGTAGAATTAAAGAGAGCTGAAAAAGTGATCGCAAAAGTTGGTGGTAAAGGAATTCTCCATTACAGAGCTGCGTCTCGCAAAATTTCTAGTCTCACACGCCTCGTCAATCGCACCTCCTAAAACCCGCTGGGTTTAACTTCCTAAGTAGTATCAGTGAGCAAGAGCTAAAAGTATTGATACTTTCTGGTTTTAAATATATCGACTCGTAGGCCGGTTATCTAATGCCTTGTTGCCGTAAGCCCAAGGATGAGGGTTTGCATAACGAATACTGGGTCCTGCGAAGACGATTTTAGACTCCGGTCTGCCTGGGTGAGTTGTAAATAGGCATGCCTCAATTGTTGGTTGCTGAAATTTTTGGTGTGTTGCAGCGCTTTTTCCACCACAAAAGGATTGGCCCCCATGGCTTTGGCGATTTGATTTGAGGGAATATTTCTTTGCTGGTAATTTTTCACTTCCCAAATGACTCGGAATTGCCATGCTATCATTCCCATAATTTTTATCGGCTCTTCTCCGTGATCTAATTGATTATTTAAAAGTTGTAAGGCTTTGTGAGGATTTTTATTTTTCAAGGCATCGGTAAGGGAGAAAATAGTCTCCAGCCGAGTTTCTCCTACAACTTCCTGCACATCTTTCTCTGACACTTCTTTATTTTTTCCCACAAATATTAGCGTTTTATTCAATTCTTGGACAAGAACTCCAGGATGGGCTCCTACACGGTTTACCAAAGCACGCGCTGCATTCGTATTCATGGCATAGCCTTGGCCTTTGGCTTTATCTCGAATCCAGGTGACCAGCACATTTTCTTTAGGGGCTTCACAGGCGACGGCACCTTTAATTTTTGTGAGAGCTTTATAAACTTTTCGTTTCCGGTCTACCTTGTCGGCAGTTATAACCAAGCACGTTCCAGCAATAGGTTTGCTAATATAATCTATGAGGGATTGAGCATCTTCGTCTTTTGGAATAGCGTCATGTAGGTTCCGCACAATTACAAGTTTAGTGCCACCGAGAAAGGGCAAGGTTTTAATAGACCCGAGCCAATTGCTGACGTTACTACTCCGGGCATCAAAAGTTTCTAGGTTGAAATCCCGGTTGTCTTCGTTGATCCATATTTTCGTTAGCGATCTGATTGCTTCGATATGGTAAAACCTCTCTGGGCCGTATAAAAAATAAACGGATTCTGTTTTTCCTTGTGACAATTTTTGGTCGAGGTCTTCTGGTGACACGATATTTAGAGAGTTTTAGAATTGATCGACTATTAAACTGACGAGACGCCTTCCCAGATCTTGAAAACCAAGATCTATAGCTTTTAGCCGGGCTTTTTCGGTGGTTGCGATATCGTTTGTGGATTTGTAATCCCATTGTGTTTTCAATTCTCTTTCCATAAAAGTTTTGTTTTTTACCTGATCTGTTACTTTTAATTGAACCCCGAGCTCGATAATAATATTGGAGACTAAATCCTGTGAGCCGAAAGAGACGTTTCTTAATTGGTAATAATTCAAAGTCGCTTCCATTATTAAATCGGCATTATCTTTTCTTGCCACTTTCAAGCGACCATCAGAAATAAAAGATCGCAAAACGGCACTGGTAAGTTCCCTATGTATTTCAGGTTGGGAGGAGGTATTTTTAAATACTGAAATATAGATGGTTTTTAAGTGTGGAGGGAGTGTGTTGCCTGTTCCTACTAGATGATAGCCACACCCTGAAAAGAGAAAACAGGAAATGGAAAAAGACAACAACCAATTGTTCTTTTTCTTTGGATTCATTTAACTACGATGTTGACCAGTTTTTTGGGAACGATGATGACTTTCTTAATTTCTTTGTCTTGGATCCACTCTTGGATCCGCGGCTCATTGAGGGAGAGTAATTTTAAATCTTCATCGCTGACTCCTGATGCCACCTGAATCTTTTGTCTCACTTTACCATTGACTTGTAACACGATCAATATTTCATCAGTTTGTGTTAGCTTTTCCTTATAGAGAGGCCATTTTTTTTCATCCAGCGCGTCCGAAAAGTTCATTTCTACTGCCATCTCTTGAGCGATATGCGGTGCGAAGGGTGAAAGGGTCAGGATAAGAGCTTCCATCGCTTCTCGAATTACAGCTTGAATGTCCTCTGTCGCTTCACTTTGCTTGTCTTTCCACTCCTTAAAATGGTAGAGATGATTCACCCATTCCATAATTGCCGCGATGGCAGTGTTAAATTGCATTCGTTTTTCGATATCTTCGGTGACACGCCTGATTGTTACATGAGTTATTCTGCGCATCTCTTTTAATTCATTTATTGATGTAGAAAAATTTTCATCAGGAGGTGAGACAGTTTTTGTCACGTCAACAAACTCGCTAAAAATCCGCCAGACTCGTTTTAGAAATCGAAAGCAACCTTCTACACCTTGATCGCTCCATTCTAAATCTTTAACTGGGGGCGCCGCGAATAGAATAAAAATCCGGGCGGTATCTGCACCATAATTTTTTATTATTTTGTCGGGGTCCACCACGTTACCTTTTGACTTCGACATTTTTGCTCCATCCTTAATAACCATTCCTTGAGTTAAAAGATGTTCAAAGGGTTCTTTGGTTTGGGTCAGTCCGATATCGTTTAGCACAAGATTAAAAAATCTAGAGTATAGTAAGTGCAGAATGGCATGTTCAATACCACCAACATATTGATCCACGGGCATCCAGTAATCGTTGTCTTCCAGATTAAAAGGATTATCTTCCAGACGTGGTGAAGTATAGCGGTCGAAGTACCATGAGGAACAAATAAAAGTATCCAAAGTATCGGTATCACGTTTAGCCGGGGCTTTACATTTTGGACATTTAGTTTTATAAAACGATTCGAGAGTATGAAGTGGCGACTGTCCTTTCTCTCCTAGTTGCACCTCTAATGGCAGTTCGACGGGCAGTTGGTTGTATTTCACCGGAACAATTCCGCAGATATCGCAATGAACAACAGGGATGGGCGTGCCCCAATATCGTTGTCTTGAAACCCCCCAGTCGCGAAGACGAAAGTTAACGGTAGCTTTGCCGATGCCTTCTTTAGCTAGATATTCGCTCACCTTCTTACGGGCTTCTTGACCGATAAGTCCATCGAAGTTTTCGGAATGGATCATAGCTCCATCTGAGCTGAATGCTTGGGTCATAGTTTTTTCATCAAGCGTTTCATTTTTGGGTTGAATAACAACCCGAACGGGAAGATTATATTTGCGCGCAAAATCTAAATCTCTTTGATCATGGGCAGGAACCGACATAATGGCACCAGTGCCGTAATCCATAAGAACAAAATTTGCGGTCCAAATTGGAATAGATTCTCCCGTTAAGGGATTGGTGGCATACGCTCCTATAAATACCCCTTCTTTATCGCCGGTATCGCTGGTGCGTGCGATGGTGTCCTGGCGGTTTACCTTTTTAACAAAAGCATCTACTTTAGATTCTTGTTCAGTTCCTCGCGAAAGCCGAAAAGTTAAAGGGTGTTCAGGAGCCAGAACCATGAACATCGCGCCGTATAAGGTATCGGGTCGGGTTGTAAAGACTTTAATAGTGTGATCGCTGTCTTTGACTTTAAAGTTAACTTCTGCACCGAAACTTTTACCAATCCAATTAATTTGCATGGTGAGAACTTGCTCCGGCCATTTCCCCGAAAGACTTTTGCATCCTTCCAGAAGGCGATCCGCATAGTCGGTAATTTTAAAAAACCAGCCTTCTTGTTGTTTTTGTAAAACTTCATTATCACAGCGCCAGCAACAACCATCGACTACCTGTTCATTAGCTAAAACCGTTTGGCAAACTTCACACCAGTTTATTGTGGAGTTTTTTCTATAGGCGATTCCTTTTTCCAGAAATTTTAGAAATAACCATTGGTTCCACTTGTAGTATCCAGGGTGGCAGGTAGCTATTTCACGGTCCCAGTCATAACTCAAACCAAGAGCTTTGATTTGCTCGCGCATGGTACGAATGTTTTCAAAAGTCCATTTGGCAGGGTGCGTATTATTTTTGATCGCGGCATTTTCGGCTGGCATTCCAAAAGCGTCCCAACCTAGAGGATGAATAACATTGAACCCTTTCATCCGTTTGAATCGTGCTAATGTATCACCGATCGTGTAGTTTCGAACATGACCCATATGGATACGTCCTGAAGGATACGGGAACATTTCTAAAAGATAGAACTTCTTTTTGGAAGAATCGCGTTCTACTTTGAATGTTTTGTTTTTTTCCCAATATGCCTGCCATTTTGGTTCAATACGATTTGGTTCGTAAGGGCGCATAAATATTTTTCTTGCCTGAGGATTACTATAAGTTTAAAAGCAGGAATTCTAACATAATCCATCCTCTCGCGAGGGATGCAACTTGCCAATATTTTTTTAATTATAGGCATTATTTGATCACTAAGGTTCGATAATGACAGAGCTTTCGGGAGCCATAGCGGTAGTTTTTATAATCTATTTTCTGATTATGTTGGGCATCGGATGGTTGGCCTCTCGCCAGATACGGTCGCCGTTGGATTTTTTTCTTGCTGACCGTTCTTTAAAAGCATGGGTTACTGCTATTTCTTCTACAGCTAGTTCAGAAAGTGCCTGGGCTGTTTTAGGTACTGTAGGGCTTGCATATACGGAAGGACTGTCCGCAATCTGGTTTTTGCCTGGATGTCTGATGGGATACCTGATCAACTGGTTTTTCATTGCAGAAAAAATTAGAAAACAATCCGAAGAAATTCAAGCAATGACTCTTTCTGACTACATAGAAAATTATTTTAATGATGAGAAGCATGTTTTACGCTTAATCTCAGTAGTGATTATTTTTTCCTGCATGATGGGTTATGTAGCGGCCCAGTTGATAGCCATCGGAAAAACTTTTGATGCCATTTTTGGAGTGCCTCATATTTTAAGTATCTCTGTCGGTGGCATAATTGTATTGGGTTACACAATGATGGGTGGTGTGCGTGCTGTAGCTTGGACAGATTTTATTCAAGGACTCATCATGGTCTTTGGTTTGGTTGTTGTATCTCTAGTGGCAGTGCAAAACTTGGGTGGATTTTCCGCCATGCTGGTGGAAGTAGAACAGGTCTCTCCCACAACGCTTGAATGGATGGGGGGGAAATCCATTGCTGCTTTTTTTGGCTCAATGGTTGGATTGTTGGGGATTGGGCTTGGGTATCCAGGGCAGCCGCATGTTATCACTCGCTACATGGCTGCGAAAAATACCCAAGTTATTAAAAATGGAACATGGATTGCCTTGGGGTGGGGATTGCTTATTTATTCTTCTTCTATTTTGCTGGGAATTTGCGGACAAGTTCTTTTTCCTGGATTAGAAGATCCTGAACATCTATTTCCAAAAGCAGCGGAGCAACTTTTACCAACTTTTTTGACGGCTATTGTTTTAATAGGAGTTTTGTCTGCAATCATGTCTACGATCTCGGCGCAAATACTGGTGGCAGCATCGACGGTTGCGCATGATATTTATTCAAAAATGCTAAAGCAGTCTTTATCGCACAAACGAATAATCTTCGTAAGCCGATTGACAGTTCTATTATTGGGATTTGGGGCGATGCTCATTGCATTAGATGAGACACGTGTTATTTTCTGGTTTGTGCTATTTGCTTGGTCTGGCTTAGGAGCTAGCTTTGGGCCACTGATTCTTTTTACTCTTTATTGGAAAGAGACCTCGCGCCAGGGCGCGATTGCAGGAATGTTGACGGGGTTTATAATTACATTGGTTTGGAAAATCACAGGTTTTTCCGACTCCATGATTTACGAGTTAGTCCCGGCTTTTTTATTATCTAGTCTTGCTATTTATTTTGTGAGTAAAGCAACTAATAAAAACTTTAGGACGCCAAAAACTTAAAAATAATGGTTGCCATTTTTTCTGCGCCTCCTTGTTGATCATTGATGAAAAATTTTGCTTTGGAGGCCAATCTCCTGCGATAGTCTTTTTGTTTAAGAAGGGCATCAACTTTTTCTTCAATCTCCTCCGAATTTCTAACCGTGAACGCAATCCTTTGTTTATGTGCTTCATCTGCTACATGATCTATATTTTCGATGTGAGGTCCATGCAGTACCGCGACGCCATGTGATAATGGTTCTATCAAGCTATGTCCACCGCCAGGTTCGATAAGACTATGACCGATAAATACCACTTGACCTAATGAATATAATGCAGCCAGCTCCCCCACCGTATCCAAGAGAATGACCGATTCTGGTTCGGAGTTTTCTAGTAAAGAGCGGCGGCAATAAGAAATACTCTTTTTTTCAAGCAGAGCAGCTATTTCATCTGCCCTTTCAATTCTCCTTGGAGCAAGAATCAAAACCAGGCAGGGATGTTTTTCCTTCAAATGCTGATGAGCGTTGAGAATTATTTCTTCTTCTCCAGCATGAGTGCTACCAGCTACCCATACCGGCGTACTTTCTTCTAATTTATAAAACTGTCGCAAACGATTTCTGTCATTATCCGACATTGGCTGCAAGGAATCGAATTTTGGGTCGCCGACCACTTCTATTTTTTCAGGATTTACGCCCAGATCTACCATAGTTTGCTGGCTATTATTGTTTTGCATGCAAAGTAGGTTGAATTGTTGAAACATATTTCTAAAGATAGAACCAGCTTTCAAGTAGCCACTGGCAGAACGATGTGAAATACGACCATTGAGTAAGATTATTGATGTATTTTGTTTATGTAATTGGTCGATCAAACCGGGCCAGAAACCTGTATCAATCACAACATATATATCGGGTTGAATCCTGGTCCGTGCCAGCCAGGTGAAGGGTAGACAATCTAAGGGATGAAAGAAAATATTTTCCGCCATTTTAAGATGCATCAAGGCCCCTTCATAACCAGAATCGGTAGTGACGGAAACCACGATTTGTAAATTTAGATTTTTTTCATGAATTTTTTTTAGAATAGGTGTAGCTGCTTTCACTTCGCCTAGAGAAAGTGCATAGAACCAAAGAATTTTGCCTTCTTCCTTTTTTATTTTTGGGGTAAAACCAAAATGGTGTTTCAAAAATTTAAATTTATATTTCGAAAAAAATGACAATATGGTGAATACAGGAACAACGATAATAGTGCTCAGTAGAGAAAGGATGTGGTAAAAAAAGGTCATATCAAATCAAAACCAGAATTTAAGCAGAACGTGTCTCTTCGATAATTTTTATATTACGGAGTGCAGCGCCGCGATGGTTGCGAACAGTTTCGGCTGCTGCCCGGCCAGCTTTTTGCCTGTCTTCAGAACTTAAGATAAAATGTTTGAGCGTTGGATAGAGTTCTTCTTCTTTCTGTAGTTGGATGCCGCCTCCAGAGTCAATGAGTAGTTTGGCTTCATCTTCAAAATTATTCATATGTCTGCCGAAAAACACAGGCATATCGAATGCCGCCGGTTCGAGAATGTTTTGACCACCGAAACGGGGGTTGAATCCGCCTCCAACATAAGCCAGTTTGGCATTGGCGTAAAAACTACTCAACACTCCCAGTTTGTCCACAAGAATTAATGAGCCCGGATGGTTGACCCAATCTCCTCCTTCCTCCATTTTTGAGTATGAGATATATTCAACATTAAATTCCCGGATAAGGTCTTCCACTTCGCGACAACGTTGCATATGCCTGGGGGCGATTACCCCAATGATATTTGGAAAATCTTTTTTTAATTTAACATAAGCCTGCATTACGGGCCCTTCGTCTCCCGGCCGGGTTGACCCAAAAACGATTAGAAAAGAACTGGGGTCAAATGCGACAGACTTTAGCTCGTTAGATTCCATTGGAGGGGCATCAAATTTTATATTACCTGTGACTTTTATTTTTTCTTCAGGTATGCCGAGTTCAAGTAATCGCTCTGCATCTAATTGAGAGCGCATGGAAAACAGGGTCACCCCTTCTGTCATCCATAAAAAGAAACTCTTTAATTTTCCGTAACGATTTAGAGATTTTTTGGAGACTCTTCCGTTGATTTGTAACACCGGAATTTTTCTCTTCTTACATTGCCTTAATAGGCAGGGCCACAACTCTGCTTCAATAAGGATTAGTTGTGATGGTGCAATCTGGTCAAAGACCGGGTTCAGCCACAACGGAAAATCTAATGGCAATCTGAAAACATGAGGCAGGTTTTCTTCGTTTGCCATTGCATATCCCGTGGGAGTGAATGTGGACAAAACGATAGGACGCGTTTCGCCCTGCTCCTGTAAAACGGTGATGAGGGTTTTGGCCAAACGTACTTCACCTACTGATGAGGCATGTATCCATAAGCTTTCTTTTAACTTGAGAAGAGTTTTTGTACCTTTTACCCTATCCTTGATATTTTTTCTAAAGCTTGGGGAGACCAAGGCTTTTAACAGCAGGAAAGGAGATACGGCAAGCATCAGGGTGGCTGTTAGCATATAATACAAAAAATCCATGATGGTAAGAGTATACTCCTATAAAGATTTTAAAAATATTGATAAAAATGTCAGAGTTATTCTATAAAATCATATCTCCAAACCGGAAGTGGTATTGGTTTCCTGTTTTCTGGTTTTTGAGATGCGCCTCATTTTTTTATCTTCTGGGCCATCATTTTCGGTTGTGGGCCTATCGCTGGGGGATTTTCCCGCGGCGCAGCCTTGATTGCAGAGTGATCAGCGTTGGGAATCTAACGCTTGGTGGGACAGGGAAGACCCCCTTTGTTATGATGATTGCTGAAACTTTGAGAGGTAATGGGTATAAGCCAGCTATCCTGACGCGGGGTTATGGGGGAAAATCCAATAAGCTCGTAAACGTGGTGTGTGATGGGAAGTCTCTTCTTCTTTCGCCGGATTATGTGGGAGATGAAGCAGTGATGATGGCAGAAAAACTGCAGAACGTTCCTATAATTACAGGTTCTGATAGGTTTCAAACAGGCCGTTATGCTTTAGAAAATTTCGAAATCGACACCTTGATTCTAGATGATGGATTCCAGCATCTGGCTTTGCGCAGAGATTTGGATATCCTACTATGCGACCATCAAAGACCTTTGGGAAACAATCACTTGTTCCCTGCTGGTGAATTGCGCGAACCTGCTTCTGAAACACAAAGAGCAGATATGGTTTGCTTTACACGCTATTTAGGAGGCCCAGTTAAATTTTCTCAAAAATTTCTTGGTTCCATTCCGCAAATAAAGACCCATCTTCGGCTGGACTCTATAATTAACATGGAAAATGACGATGTTTGCGATGCGGAAGCTTTGAAGAACCAACCGGTGGTCGCGTTTTGTGGGATCGCAAACCCTGAAGGGTTCCGCCAGATTTTGGAGGATTCTCAGGTACAATTAAAAGTGTTTAAAGCTTTTCCGGATCACCATGTTTACAGCTTGCAGGATATTAAAGAACTGGAGTCTCGAGCTTTGGAGGAAGGAGGGAAACTCATCCTCGTTTCTGAAAAAGATGCGGTCAAGTTAAAAGACATTAAATTTTCATTGCCATTTTATAAAGTAGTGATTGATTTGGAAATTCTGGAAGGTAGAGAAATATTCAATAAAAAAATAACCACTACTAGCCGTGGGGACCATTAGCCGTAGTTTCTTAAAGTGTAGATTAAGGGCGAGGGGGATTATATAATCCTTATTTTTAATGATTGATATAAAAAGTCTAAGCTCCAATCAGCGATTTGCGATGAATGTTTTGGTTCCATCGCTTTACCTTTTCCCATTGGTACTTGCTTACCTTGGCCCAAAGAATTTTGGGTTTGGCTATGACGGGTTGGTATATACAGGTTTGGCGGTTGGTGCGGTGGGAATGACCCTGTGGATTTTATCCATCTTGACACTAGGCCATTCTTTAGCCGTTTTGCCTGGGACGGATCGTTTAGTGACCCGGGGAGTTTATCGATATCTACGTCATCCGATTTATATTGGGATCATTTTAACTTTGGGCGGATTATTTTTAGCTTGTGGTTCCACGATTTGTCTTGTTTATGTATTTGTGGTAGTGGTTCCTCTGAATGTTTTCCGAGCCAGAGTAGAAGAAGTGGTTTTGCAAGAACAACTTGGTGAAGCCTACCAACAATACCGTACCGGCACCTTTTTTTAGTTTTTCCAGTGACTTTAAAAATTAAATTTCGAGTTTTACTTACCCAATGTAGTGAGCCGGTTGAAAATGGTGAGTTGATAATAGAGGGTGGAGATATTTTAGAAATATCCCCGCAGGCTTCTAAAGTAAATACAGAATATACGTTGGATCTCTCTGATCACTTGTTGATGCCGGGTTTTGTTAATGCCCATAGCCACCTTAGTTTGACGGCCCTCGAAAATAAACTTTCACCTTCAAAAAACTTTGCCTGTTGGATCCGTGATTTAATTGTCCTCAACTCCGCCTTGAAAGGTGAGGAAAGGGTTTGGGGTATCCAAAAGGGTGCTAGTGAAATGAAATCTTCAGGGGTAACCGGTCTTGCTGATTATGTGGCAGACTCGGCCTTATTGGATTCCATTGGTGGTTTAGGTTTTCGGAGCGTTTTGTTTTTAGAAATTATTGGGTTTCAAGATAAAAAGGCCGAGGGTCTAGCAAAAGAAGTGGAGAGAATTTTTAAATCGCATGGGTCGATATGGACTTTGGGAATCGCTCCCCACGCACCTTATTCTGTTTCTGAAAAGTTGTTCCTCCAATTAGATCAACTGTCTAAAAAGTACGGATGTTTACTTTCTACTCATCTAGCAGAAACCGATGAAGAGAGTCAGTTTATTGAAAAAGGTGAGGGGCCTTTGGTAGATCTTTTAAAAGACAGGAAAGCTTTTGATGGGAATTGGCAAGCTCCGGCGACAAGCCCCGTTCGTTACCTTAAATCTCTTGGCACTCTTAATGAAATGGTCGCAGTCCATTGTAATTTTATTGATGGCGATACAGATGCTGTGCAAGCGGCGGTGTTTTGTCCGAAAAGTACTCACTGGTTTGGGCGCATTAATATTCTTCCAGTGAGAAAAATGTTGGATGCTGGAGTTCCTGTTGCCTTAGGAACGGATTCTATGGCCAGTAATGATTCCTTAAATTTTCTCGAGGAAATACGTATGGCAGATAAACTATTACCAGAAGTGAGTCGCAAAGAAATCTTAAAGATGGCAACGCGTCTTGGGGCGGAAATTTTGCGGCTCCCTTGTGGGAAAATAGAACCCGGACAAAAAGGGGATTTGATCGGATTTAAGATAGGGTCCGACTACGGTGGCGACTGGCACGATATTCCTTTCGAACCGCAAAGAAATAAAGTAGATTTTTATATGGTGGATGGAAAGTTTTAAGCTTATTTTTCTTCTAGTTATGAGGATTGTCTGACTCCCATAAAACTATTACTCAGAACAATCAGAGCACTGATATCGACGTTTCCTCCAGAATTTTTCAGACAAGAAAATCTCGGGGATAAGTAATTTGTGGTTGATTCAAAAGAATTTGCTAAATTTATATTTTTTTAAAAAACTTTATGCTAAAATGCCCCGCTTAAATTCATTTTGAGTAGTTTTTTATAGAGGGGGCTTTTTTCTGGGAAAGAAACCGTGGGCCATGCTATAGTTGTTGCCGTAAACACCTTTCGTAGTAAGAAATCCAGTTAAATCTAAGGTTTATAGCCTAAAATCTCCATTTTTTGTTGCAACTTTGGAAGTCAAAGTGTACAGTGGGGGTTTTTATTTGCTGAGCTGGCATAGCTCAGTTGGTAGAGCAGCTGATTTGTAATCAGCAGGTCGGGGGTTCGAGTCCCTTTGCCAGCTCCAGTTTTAACTAATTGGTTTGAAAAGGATTCTGGCGCCCTGCGTTGGAGGATAAGGTTGGATGTTTGACCGGCTTTTGAAAGTCGCGTTTTTCCCAAAATTCCGGGGAGGTTCCCGAGTGGCCAAAGGGAACAGACTGTAAATCTGTCGGCTCAGCCTTCGGAGGTTCGAATCCTCCCCTCCCCATCCTGAGTTTTGAGGTTGGTTGAACTTGCGGGAATAGCTCAGTTGGCTAGAGCGTCAGCCTTCCAAGCTGAGGGTCGCGGGTTCGAGTCCCGTTTCCCGCTCCACCTTTTTGGTGAGGCGAATTAGTTTTTGCGCCCACGTAGCTCAGTGGTAGAGCACTTCCTTGGTAAGGAAGAGGTCATCGGTTCAATCCCGATCGTGGGCTTCGGGTTTTAATTAGGGGTGGTTTAAGAGGCGAATTTTATAAACTTATGCGGGTCCAAACCGGGGAGTTGATCCCATTCAAATAAATAGGGGTTGTCTAGTATTATGAGAGTGATCGTTCATTTTGCATGTTCTGACTGTGATCGGAAAAATTATTCGAATACGAAAAATAAAAAGACCACCACGCAAAGGTTGGAATTTAAGAAGTACTGTAAGTTTTGCGGGAAGCACACCCCCCATAAGGAAACAAAGTAAGGAAAAATCAGGCGGTACGGAGATAGATTTCAATTAAGGATTCAGTGTCGGGCGAGAATATTTATTCCCCTTCATATTGGCTGGCGAGGATTCAATTTATTAGGCCAGTAGCTCTAATTGGTAGAGCATCGGATTCCAAATCCGAGGGTTGGGGGTTCGAATCCCTCCTGGCCTGTATTAACTTGTTTGAGGATTATGTTTTCAAAAGCAGTCGAGTTTCTGGTTGAGGTTAGGGCGGAGGTAAAAAAAGTAACGTGGCCTACTCGTCGGGAGGCTATGAGTGGGACCGCTGTGGTCGTGTTCGTAGTTCTGGTTATGGCTTTGTTTCTGGGAATTGTTGATGCGATTCTTTCTAAGATCGTTCAAGGGCTCATAAATATCTAGGCGGGTGAATATTGTCTAAGCAATGGTATGTTATCCACACCTATTCCGGGTTTGAACGGAAGGTGAAGTTAAGTATAGAGGAGCAATTCGGGCACTCTAGTTATGGTGACCGTTTTGACGAGGTGGTGATTCCCACCGAAGAAGTTGTCGAGGTTCGAAAAGGCAAAAAAAAGGTTTCCTCGCGGAAATTTTTTCCGGGTTACATCCTTATCAACGTCGATATGAATCAGGATATTTGGTACATGATCAAAAACACCCCGAAGGTAACAGGTTTTCTGGGGGGAAGTTCTGAACCGGTTCCTCTTTCAGGGGAAGAGGTTAAGACGATCATGGATCAGATTAAAGGGGAGTCGGCTAGGCCGAAGCCGAAATTTTCTTTTGAAAAAGGTGAGAGCGTGCGGGTTATTGATGGGCCTTTTCTTAATTTCAATGGTGTGGTCGAAGATGTTAACCAAGACAAGGGTAAGGTAAGGGTAATGGTTTCAATTTTCGGTCGTGCGACCCCGGTCGAGTTAGAGTTTCCTCAGATTGAGCGTGTGTAAAATTGTTGGTTGAATAACAAGTGGTGAAAAAAGAGGTCCTAGAGAGTGGCTACTAAACAAGTAATGAGTCAAATAAAGCTCCAAATTCCTGCTGGTCAGGCAACGCCTTCTCCACCTGTCGGGCCTGCGCTCGGACAGCATGGTGTGGCAATAATGGATTTTTGCAAGGCGTTTAATGCAAAAACCCAAGGGCAGGAGGGAAGTATTATACCTGTAATTATTGATGTTTATAAGGACAGGAGCTTTTCTTTTATTACAAAGTCACCGCCCGCATCAGCTCTGCTAAAGCAGGCAGCAGGTATTGCTAAGGGCTCCTCTAATCCTAGTAAGGAATCTGTGGGTAAAGTGACTCTTGAGCAGGTAAGGGATATTGCAAAAGTTAAAATGGAAGACTTGAATGCCGAGGATTTGGATATGGCCGTTAACATCATTAAAGGTTCGGCAAAAAGCATGGGATTGAAAGTCGAAGGTTAACCGGGAAAAAATTATGGCTAAACATGGAAAAAAATATCGGGCTGCGGCGCAAAAAGTCGATCCTGATAAAAAATATGAGTTGAAGGAGGCCATTGGACTTGCTAAGGACTCTAATTCTGAAAAATTTGATGAGTCGCTCGATGTGGCGGTCAGATTGAGCTTGGATCCTAGAAAAGCAGACCAGAACATTCGCGGAAGCGTGGTTTTGCCTAAGGGTACGGGTAAAAAATTTCGTGTTCTTGTGTTCGCTAAAGGCGATAAGGAAACAGAAGCGAAAGCCGCAGGTGCAGTAGAGGTCGGTGGTGACGATTTAGTTGCCAAGGTGCAGGGTGGTTGGATGGAATTTGATCGTGTGGTCGCGACTCCAGATATGATGGGTCAGGTAGGTAAGTTGGGTAAGATCTTGGGGCCCAGAGGCTTGATGCCGAATCCGAAAACGGGCACGGTGACTTTCGATGTCAAGCAGGCTATTGAGCAAATCCAGGCAGGAAAAGTGGATTACCGTGTCGACAAATCAGGGATTGTTCATGCATCGTTGGGGAAAGCTAGTTTCTCTGTTGAAGATCTTGCTGAGAACTATCAAACCCTTATTGCTATATTGGTTAAGGCCAAGCCGGCATCAAGTAAGGGGCATTATGTAAGAGGTATATCGGTTTCAACCACTATGGGGGTTGGGGTCCGAGTGGCATACACGGCTTAACTAAATTGATGAATCCCTCTTTGCAGGGGTTTGTAAGTGAGAGGGGTGGCAAAAGTGCCGAATGCAGAAAAAATTAAAAAGGTTGAAGAGCTTAACGGGATTTTCCTGAAAGCTAAGTCAGCTGTTCTTGCGAATTATCAGGGGATCGAGGCGGCGGAATTGACTCAGTTACGCAGTCATATGCGTGGCAGGGCGATAGACTTTCGGGTTGTTAAGAATACTTTGGCGAAGCAAGCTGCTAAAAATACTCCCTTCGAGTTGTTGGATGGAGATTTCACCGGTCCTGTGTCTTTGGTTCTTAGTTTTGAAGATGCGGTGGCACCGGCAAAGGCGTTGGCGGAATATGCAAAATCTGGAGCTGAAAAAAATCCTAAGGTGATTTGTGGCGTGGTTGAGGGGAAAAAGGTTTCCCCTGAGGAAGTTAAAGCGTTGGCAGATCTACCATCTAAAGAAGTGCTGATTTCGCAGTTATTATCGACCATGAATGGTCCGACCACAAACTTTGTCGGGGCTCTTAGCGGATTATTGAGAAAGTTGGTGGGTACTCTGGACGCGATAAAAGATAAGAAGGCAACTGAATAGACCGGTTCCCGATTTGGGGATCGCTGTAAATAAATTATTGGATTAAAATTTTAGAAAAAACATTTTTTGAAAGGAGGGCGTAATGGCCGCCACAAAGGAGGACGTAGTTTCCTTTATCGATAGCATGACTGTTTTAGAAATGTCAGAGTTTGTAAAAGAATTGGAAGAAAAATATGGTGTGACTGCAGCGGCGCCTGCTGTTGCAATTGCTGCGCCTGTTGATGGAGGGGGTGCCGAAGCTGAAGAAAAAACTGAGTTCGATGTTGTTCTTACGGCTGCAGGTGATAAGAAGATCCAGGTTATTAAGGAAGTTCGAACCATTACCGGGTTAGGACTAAAGGATGCCAAAGATCTGGTAGAAGCAGCTCCCAAAGCAATTAAGGAAGGTGTGAAAAAAGAGGAAGCGGAGGAAATTAAAAAGAAAGTCGAGGAGGCTGGCGGTACAGTGGAGGTTAAGTAGCGGAGATCTAATGCAACAGTTGTGCATTTGTTTTAGTAGTTAAATTTTCCGTTAATCTTGCTTCCAGAAGGATGCTGCCCTATGTCAAACAATCGTTCTCAAAGAGCGCTTGGTAATCTGAGACAGAGAAAAAATTTCGCCCGAATTCCGACCATCATTGGTATTCCCAATTTAATCGAAATTCAAAAAAAATCATTCGAGCATTTCCTTCAATGGGATGTTGCTCCGCATGAGCGCCAAAGAAAGGGTTTGGAGGATGTCTTTAGTGATGTCTTTCCTATCTCAGATTTAAACATTAACGCCCGTATTGAATATGTCGGTTTTGAGATCGGTATATGGGAGTGCGGTTGCGGTGAGTTTAAAGAACTCGGTGGGCCGAATATCTTTTGCGACACTTGTAAGCAGGAGGTTGCCTATAAGGAGAAGCATAAGTTCAGCGAATGTCGCCAGAAGGGTCTCACCTATTCTGACCCTATTAAAATAATGGTTCGGCTCGTGCTTTTTGATCGCGAGGCGGTGGATATAAATGCTCGCACGCTGAAAACTCTGCTTGGAAAAGTAATTATTGAAGAGGTCAAGAAACCAGGTACCTCAAAGAATCTAATTCCGGCTAAAACGGAAATCACCGAAGATATTTTAAAAACTCTGGCAACGGGGAAAGTGCCTCAAATAACCATTAATTGCGTTCGTGAGGTAAAAGAGCAGAAAATTTTTCTAGGCGAAATGCCTGTGATGGGACCGACAGGCACCTTTATGATAAACGGAGTGGAGCGTGTCATCGTGAGTCAGATGCATCGCTCGCCAGGGGCTTTCTTTTCGCACGATAAGGGCAAGTCTCATGTCAGCGGCAAAATTCTTTACTCTGCTAGGATAATTCCGGATCGTGGTTCTTGGATCGATTTTGAATTCGATATCAAGGATTTGCTTTATGTTAAAATTGACCGTAGACGCAAGCTTCCAGCAACTATCCTTTTGCAGGCATTCGGGATGGATGTCAAAACCATTCTTGAAACCTACTACCCCATTACAAAAGTAAGTATCACAACAAAAGACTTCCGCTTGTTTATGGGAAGTAAAAACCTGCTCATCGGATTCAAGGTTAAGGAGGATGTGATAGATTCAAAAACCGATGATGTGATTTTAAAGGCGGGTAAAAAGGTAACAATAGGTGTTGCTAAAAAATTAGGTCGGATGACCAAATCTTCTAAGGTCGAGATCGATCCAGAAACCGGCACCACAGAGATGCTGAGATATGCGGTAGTCGACGACGTCGGCACAGTGATCAATCCGCTGACCCTGGCCGGTCAGATGCACGGCGGCATCGCACAGGGCGTCGGACAGGCATTCACTGAACACATCGTGTTCGACCCCGAAAGTGGCCAGCTCATTACTGGCACATTCTTGGACTACGGCATGCCGCGAGCGGACGACATGTGCTCTTTCGACGTGGAAGAGAACCCAGTACCAACAGCAACCAATCCCTTGGGCGTCAAGGGTGCGGGCGAAGCGGGCAACGTGGGGGCGCTTGCCGCGATCATGAATGCCGTGGTCGACGCACTGGCGCCGCTCGGCATCAACCACGTCGACATGCCAGCGACACCCGAGAAGGTGTGGAGGGCAATCCGCGACAGCGGCTAACTGGTTAGATGTTTACTTGCTCAACGTCATAGCCCGACATCAAACCGTCGACGATTTCGCCTAAATCGTCCCATGGGCAACTAAGGAAGCTGTACAAGTTCATAACAAATCCTGGTCCAGCATAGAACTTCTCGTACTGAATGTGCCGCCCAGCAAATTCCGATCCGACTAAATCCCAGGCCAACCGCGTCAGCTTCATGCGAGACTTTGCGGTCTGATCAGGGGTTGACCAATAGGTTTCGAATTTTTCCGAAAGTTCGGGATCCATTAGCACCGACGAATCAGCCGGCATCTGAAACTGTGCGCCGCCCATCAGGTCACGCAATATAT
>ENA-UPTF01000781-UPTF01000781.1-marine-metagenome-genome-assembly--contig:-NODE-781-length-21465-cov-6.075650_pt1 | contig 21465 bp, 16 predicted proteins | sample MGYA00238166_ERZ767019 | MGnify/ENA primary metagenome ERZ767019 (study PRJEB28930, sample SAMN06266391) | marine metagenome | isolation source: Sea water from 250 m depth | place: Atlantic Ocean | study... | reverse complement strand
ATGTATGAAAAAATTGTAAGGGGCCTTGTGAGCGTAACTTCACAAACACCATATAATCCTGTTTCCAATTTTGGTAACAATACAATTGGCAATTTTCGCGCGGTAGCTTTTTCATCCGCAATCTTATTAACACCGCCCGATATTTTTGTAATTGCTCAAAACAAACAAAATGTGGTGGCATTTGAACCAAATTCTTTTTTCAATAAATATAATCTTTATTGGAGCAATTCAGCTGGAGTTAGTGAAAATTCAAATGTTGTATCCAATTTTAGATTAGGCATGACAGATGATAAGATAAACTTTCATGTTGATGATAACCTTAATAATGGTTCAACTTACTATTACCGCTTACAAGTTGAAGATGGAGAAGGAAATGTTTCAATATTATCACCAGAGGTAAGTGCTGCTCCAAACCCAAATACGCCAGCAGATACAACATCTATAACCTTAGGTAATTTGCCCACCAATATTGTTGCAACCCCTGGTAATGCGCAGATTACAATTTCATGGACTCCAGCTGGAGATGGTAAACTTATGCATGGACTTTACTGGAGTAACAAAGAGGGGATTACCTTAAATAATACTTCTAAGAATAATGCATTTTGGGATATTAAATCTCCTTATGTTCATTCAGGGCTCGATAATACAAAAACTTATTACTATAGAGTGGCGGTATGGGATGGTTTCGAAATTCGTTTATCAAAAGAGGTTAGTGCTAAACCTAATTAGATTTGAATTTATTTATTAACCATTATGGATAATGGTGTATTTCATTTTTAAGGTTAGTCCTCTAAATTAAAGTATGAGGAGTAATAAAATTTCATTCATCTTAGCTTTGTTGTTTATTATCAGCTGTGCATCGAATGAACCGTCTTTCAGCGCTGAAGATTTTAAATGTTATCCAAAAATGGTTTATCTTATACGTCATGCTGAAAAGCAAAAAATTAAAGGAAATGAAAACCCTGAGCTGACAAGAAAGGGCTTTGCTCGTTCAGAAGTATTAGCTGATTCACTAGGATATTTAATTGAGGGAATAATTTACTCTAGTGAGTTTGCTCGAAGCCAACAAACGGTTTCACCACTTTCTGAAAGGTGGAATGCTGATATTAAGATTCATCGGGCAAGTGACCCTGATGGACAAGTTGAAAAGGCATTACAACATTGTGGTAAAATTGTAATTATATCTGGTCATTCGAATACCGTACCTACATTAATTAATTTATTTGGCATTAAAGATGAAATTACAATTGATGATAATCAATATGGTGACCTTTTCATGATTAGCTGGGAAAATTCATTACCAATATTAACTGTAACCCATGTCGGTGATTAAAAACTTGAAAAAAAAGCTAATAATTTTTCCTATGGTCTTTGTTCTGATTCTGGGATGCGAAGACTACAGATTGAAATTAGTTGAAGAGAAAAGAACCTTAATGACCTACCCATTTTCCGAACCAAATCCCATACCAATTTTGACTCAAGATAAAAGATTATATCCCTATCATAAGTTTGTCGGTTATTCTCATGATGCAATTTCGCAAGAATGGAACGTTATTAAGATGGAGAATAAACATATTGAAGTTTATGTTTTGCCTGAAGTAGGTGGAAAAATATGGGGCGCCATAGATAAGTCAAATGGCGAGGAGTTTATTTATCGAAATGAAGTAATGAAATTTAGAAATATTTCACTACGTGGCCCGTGGACATCAGGAGGAATTGAATTTAATTTTGGCGTAATTGGACATACTCCTGCTACAGCTACGCCGGTTGATTATCTAACAAGAAGAAATAAAGATGGAAGCATTTCAACCTTTGTTGGTGGGATGGATCTCCCATCGAGAACACAATGGAGAGTTGAGATAATAGTTGAAAAAGGAAGGTCAAATTTTGAGACAAAAGCAATGTGGTATAATCCTACTCCAATGGTTCAACCTTATTATAATTGGATGACAGCAGCAGCATTTGCTCAAGATGATTTGGAATTGGTTTTTCCGGGCAATCAATATTTAAAACACAGTGGAGAGGTTAAAACATGGCCAATTGATGATAAAGGAATAAATTTATCGATATATGATAACAATCGTTTTGAAGGACATAAGTCATATCATGTTGTTGGTGAATGGAAAAACTTTTTTGGTGGTTATTATCATGATGATGATTATGGATTTGGTCACTGGGCAAATCATGATGAAATGCCTGGTCAAAAGTTGTGGCTTTGGGCGTTGTCTCGCGAGGGTGGAATTTGGGAAGATCACTTAACTGACACAGATGGTCAATATATTGAATTTCAAGCAGGGAGACAATTAGTTCAATATTCTCCTGGAAATCATAATAATCCAATCCGAAAAGCGGGTTTTGATCCATATGGCACTGATCAATGGTCTGAATATTGGTTTCCTGTTAAGGGAACTGGAGGGATTAAGGAGACCTCAAAAAATGGTGTTATGAATGTGGAAGTAGATGGAGATGGAATTTTGATTACTGTACATTCATTCATCAAATCTAATGGGGTAATCAAACTTCTTTCTGATGATACTATCTTATTTGAAAAAGAAGTACCGTTCCAACCCATGATTTTGCACTCTTTTCAACTTCGCAAACCCTATGACACTGATTTTGAAGTGATTGTTGAGGAGTTAGATCTACATTATCGATCTAATCCATTAATAATAGATAGACCCTATAAATTAGATGAAAAAATTATTAATGAAACGAGAGCTGTTGATCAAAAATATTTTCAGGGTTATGAATTATTAAAAGAGCGTAGATATCAACAAGCACAAGATTTCTTTGAAGAGATATTAGATAAAAACCCTAATCATTTAAATGCAAATAAAGGAATGGCAGACTTATACTATAGAAATGGAAAATATAAGGATGGAATTAATTCTATAAGAAAAAATCTACAGATGAATGCATATGATGCTGAAGCCAATTTTTTAGCGGGTAATTTATATCGCGCATTAAATCAAACTACAAATGCTAAAGAAGCATATGGTTGGGCAGCTAGATCGATGGAGTACCGTTCTAGCGCATTTGCACAAATAGCTGAAATATATTTGATAGAAAAGAAGTGGAAGATGGCCATCGAATATGCAAATAAATCCTTAAACTTCAATCGCCATAATTTTAATGCGCACCAAGTTCTAATTATAGCTAATAGAAAAGCAGGTCAGGTTACTGAGTCGAAAAAATATATTAAAAGATTATTAAATATTGATCCTTTAAATCATTTTGCAAATTTGGAATCCTATTATTTAAACCCAATAAATAAATATTGGGATGAATATCTTTCACTTATTAAAAATGAATATCCTGATCAAGTCCATCTAGAGTTAGCAATATCTTATTATAATCGTGGATTTATTCAGGACGCCTTGGATCTATTAATAAAATTATCTGAGAATAAAAATCCTATGATCCAATTGTGGATATCTTTTTTGATGGGAAACCCATCTGGCTTAGAGCCAATATCTACAGAAAGTCCTGAATTTGTATTTCCATATAGAAGGGAATCTATTCAAGCTCTAGAATGGGCTTCACAAAATAATGACCAATGGGAATGGAACTACTATTTAGCATTGAATTATTGGGCTAAGGATCGAGATATTGAAGCGCTTAAGTTGATGAATGGTCTTGAAGCTATTCCTGATCATGGCCCATTTTACTCAGCCCGAGCATATCTAAGGAATAAATATGGAAATGATGGAATAGAAGAAGATTTGGACCGATCAATATTGTACGATAGAGATTCCTGGCCAATTCAGCTTAATGCTGTAAAATATTATCAAGATGAAAATCTGTGGAGTAAGGCATTAGACTTAACTGAAAAGGCCAATAATCAATTTCCAGATAATTTTAATATTGAGGTCATGCATGCTAAATCTTTGTTAAATCTAGGAAAATATGATGAATGTATAGATGTCTTGAAAGTTACTAAAGTTCTTCCTTCAGAAATGGCTCGCGAAAGTAGACAACTATATGAATGGGCATATATTGGAAAGTCCATTGAATTAATAAAAAATAAAAAGATTTTAGCGGCAAAAAATTCAATTCGATCTAGCCGAGAATGGCCTGATAACCTAGGTATAGGAAAGCCCTATAATACTGATGAAAGGTTGCAAGATATTTTAGATGCATTTATAGATGATACAATAGATGTCATAAGTTTGAAAAAAAGTTTAACAAAGATATCGAATGATTCAAATGGCTACAGACTTATTTTGACTAAATCAATTATGGAAATTCTTGGATAAGGTGGCTAAGAAAAATAAAAAAGAAAAAGATTCTAATGATTGGGGACAGTTAGGATTTATTGGTTTGATCCTTAAAGCACTTAATAATGCAGGAAAAAATAAAGATAGGATTAAGAAAAAAGAGACTATTAAAAAAGAATATTGGTAATAATTAGATTAAAGAATTTCTTATTTTAATCAGTAAATCACGGGTGAGTTTAATACCATCCATTTCACTATGTGCGCTACCTTCATATTCAATTCCTACAAAACCTTTATAGCCAGCATCAAGAACGATATCCATCATTTTATAGTAATCTGACTTTGTTTCATTTCCATTTGAGTCAAATTCATGACTTTTTGCACTAACTGCTTTGGCATAGGGCATAAGCTCTTTCATCCCTTGATACCGATCATACCATTCATCGCCTTCAATTCTAAAGTTTCCAAAATCTGGCAGGGTTCCAACACGCGGATGATCAACTCTTTCCATTACAGCTGAAAGCCATTTCCCATTTGATGAGAGACCGCCATGATTTTCAACAATCGTATTAAGTCCCAACGTATCACCAAATTCTGCTAATCTTCTTAATCCATCAGCAGCCAGCTCAATTTGGTCGTTATAACTTCCAAAACTCCTAGCATTTACACGTATTGAATGGCACCCTAAAAATTTAGCTGCTTCTGCCCATTTGTAATGATTCTCCACAGACTCTATTCTTTTTTTCGAATCTGGATCTCCTAGATTTCCTTCATTATCACACATAATTAGTAGGCTTTGAACACCTAAGTCATCAGCTCTTTGCTTCATTTCATTTAGATATTTTTTATCCTTAGCTTTATCAAAAAAGAATGAATTAACATACTCAACTGCGGAAATATTTAATTCATTCTTTGCAACTGAATAAAAATCTAAATGATCAATTTTTCCACTTTGAAGTGCTCTGTGGAGAGACCATTCAGCTAGTGATATTTCAAATGAATTAGATTTTGAACAACTAGTAAGAAATGCGCTGCTATATCCACTTAATGCAACAGCACCTGTGGCGGTTGCAGTCTTTTTAATAAATTCCCTACGTTTCATATAATTTATAATTTTCTAATTCTAATATTGCGATACCAGATCTCACCATGATCACCTTGAAAACCAATATGTCCCTCATCGGATTTTGCAAAAGGTGGCATTGTATTAAATTTGCTTTTTGCGACTAAATCCCACATTTCATCACTTCCATAATTATACTCTAAAACTTTGTTTCCATTAACCCAATGCTCAATTTTATTGTCTTTTGCTTTAATGCGAACCTTATTGAACTCTCCGACAGGCTTAAGCGTAACATTGCTTGGCATTATCAAATCATAGAGTGCGCCAGCTGATGAAAGAGTGTTTTTCCCATCAGTATGTGTATCATTATCGAGAACTTGCATTTCAGGTGCTGATTGCCAAATATAATCGCCTTCTTCAGTAGCATAATAAAATATTCCACTATTTCCTCCAGTAGAAACTTTCCACTCAAGTTCTAATTCAAAATCTTTATAAATATTTTCACTAATTAGGTCAACGCCATGGCCAGGAATTGTTTTTAATGTTCCATCTACAACAGCCCAGTCTTTTGATGGAAAATCCGTTTGGCGATATCCGCGAAGTCCTTGAACTGTTTTACCATCAAAAAGGACTTCCCATTCATTTGTACTGGAACAGCTGACAAGAATTAATAATGCCATAAATAAAATTGAACTTTTCATAAACTATCCTTTTGGGTTCCATTCGCCCCTAGCAACTGCAGGGATGAATGTTTCTATTTCATTATTTGGCAACTTTATTGTTTTTTCTTGTTCAGCACTCATATAAGCTGCCATCAACAGTCGAGTTACATCTAAACCATCATCAAAATTTTCTTCTGGCCGTTTCCCCTTTAAAAAACTTTCAACCATATGGCGATTTTCAGCAGTATAACCATAAACTTCGGCTTCACTGCTTACAACTGGCATCCCACCAGATTCCGCATTTTGTTTTTCAACCAGGTCTTCACCTTCATCCCCCGAGACTTTTCTACTGAAAAATACCTTTAGATCAGGATCAAGTGTATTAACAAACATAGAATATTCAGGTCCAAAGAGTTCCATACTTAAACGTAGTCCCTCACCAACAAAGCACCAGGACGTAGTAGTTTCAACAATAAGCTTGTTTCCATCTTCATCTAAGTATTCAATGAGTGAACGAGCAAAGTCTTCTGAGGGTTTTTTCGAATAATCAGTTTCTCCATTACTATTATCCGATAAGATTTTCACATACTCAGGTCTTTGCCATTTTAAGCAATCCGTATGTGCACTAATGCTAATCGCTTTAATTGAATTTCTGGGTTTTCCGGGCTCTGTTAGCATAAATCTCGCTTCTTCAACTGAGTGGCACATCATATCATTTAAAACTCCACCACCTTGTAAAGCGCCTTCCCAAAACCAAGGCATATGTGGACCACTATGTTCTTCAGCAGCTCTGGCTAAATAAGGCCTACCAGTTGTTGCTGCACCTCGAGCCCAAATAATTTCCTTACCGCGAGTAATTGAAGGTGCAAAAACTTGATTTTCCAAATATCCATCTAATAGTCCGGCACTTTTGGTCAGTTCAAGAACTTTCTTTGCTTCAGAAAAATTGCGACCTAATGGTTTCTCGCATGTAACTCCAATTAATTCACCTTTTCCACTTGAAATTGCATTGGCAATTTCTTCAAAAGTTTCAATTCGGGCAAAATTTGGTGAGCACACCCATAATGCATCAATATTGGGATCTGCAATCATGTCGGTAATGGAATCATAAGCCTTCGCATTATTGCCGACGCCAATATTTTTTGCTAAGGCAGCTGATTCTTCAGCAGATTTTTTTGTTTTAGACATAACCCCTATCACGTCAACATTTCTAACAGAAATCAAAGATTCAATATGAAAACGAGTGATAAAGCCGCCACCAATAAATCCTATGCCTAAATGTTTTTCACTCATAGAATCAAACTGACTTTAAATCTTCTTCTGTCACTTCAGGGTCGTCTCTAAAAAATAAGAAAAATATTATCCCCATAATTATACATAGGGTTGCTGGAACTAAGAAAAATTGCCACCAAATAGTTTCTCCAGCTGGTGTTTTAAAGGTGTCCCATATATATCCAGTGAATAAGGTACCAATATAATTTCCCATTCCCCATGTCGCAAAAATAAATAAAGCTTGCGCAGATGCTCTCATGTCATCTGTCGCTTTTTTATTTGTGTAAATATTTCCAGTTACCATAAAAAATGCGTAGCCAAAACCATGCAATGATAATGCTGCAACTATTACTGGTAAGCTAGGAATCGTAAACAAAAGGTATCTCAAAGGCCATGCCATAATTCCAATAAACATGGTCCAGCGGATTCCAATTTTCTTTATAGCAACATGTAACAAAAATGTTAGCACTAAAACCTCTGATATTTGAGCAACAGTTTTAGTTGCTGTTAACCAAGCTTCTGTAGCTCCCATATCAAGAAGAAAGGGGCCAGTTGGTATATAATAGAACTGCATTTCTGTAGTTACAACAAAGGCGACAAGCATAAAGATTAGAAAATTTCTATCTTTAAGCATCCCAAATGCTTTGAGAAAAGCAAAAGGATCTTGTGTATTTTTTACGGGTTCAGTTTTAGGTAATGTAAAGCTATAAGCTCCCATTAATGCAGAGACCCCTGCTCCAATTAGAAGTAAGTCACTCATTCCAGTTAGATTCTCAGTTTGCCAGTTACTTCTAATAAAAGTGACAATCCAACCGATTGCAATCCATCCGATTGCGCCCCAAACTCTTATTTTTCCAAACTCTTCATCTGCATTTTCTAAGTGCCGAAAGCATATAGAATTTGTAAGCACAAGTGTTGGTGCATATACAAGGCAATGGGCCATCATATACCACCACATTGGAGCAAATTCAGTTTGAATAGCTGTTTGATAAAGTAGAAAGGCTCCTAATAGATGAGCAATGCCAAGAAATTGCTGTGATTGCATTAGTCGGTCAGCAAATTGGCCGCCAATAAATGGAGCAACAATACAAGCTAACCACATACAACCATATATTCCTGCAATTTCTGTACCTGTAAAGCCTATCTTTTCAAGATGAGCCCCAAGGGCGGTCGTCCATGCTCCCCAAATGGCATACTGAAGGAACATCATTATGGCGAAACGTGTTTTATTATTCATAAAATGTTCTCGAGTTTAAATTAAACTAATCTTCTTTTTTTAGGATCCCATTCAATCCGACGGCCTTTCAAATAAGATTCGGTTGCCATCGCACATGCCACAGCCTCATGGAATGCTACATCCATGTTACATCTTGGCTGTGAGCCATCACGAATTGAATCAAGCCAATCTTTAACATGAAGGTGAGTTGGGTCGACGCGTTTTCCTTCACGATAAGTATATAGCAAGCCCTTTTGCGCAAAATATCGAGAGGTTGCAGATGTAACTCCATCAACCTGTTTGGAGCCTGGAGAATAAGTGTATATGGGATAACTTGGATTAATTATTCCATTTTCAAGACGATCTTTATATTGAGTAGATAATTCATCTGCAGTTACTATAAACCCATGGATTGATCCACCTCCACTTTGACCTCCCATTTGCATTGTTGCATCATGACCCATTATACGGTTTCCTCTTGGATTACTACTTGATAGACTTGCGCTATATAATAGTGTTAGATCTTTATCAGGGTATTCAAGGGTAGCGTGCCAGACATCAGGTACATCTCTTCCATCTTTATAGAAGTATATACCTCCAGATGAAGACGCATATTTTGGTATACCAAGATCCATGATTTGATTTACAGCATCAAAGTCATGTGACATCAGATCGCCTGAAAGACCAGTGCCATAATCAAACCAGCAGCGCCATCTGAAGAAGCGTTTAAGTGCCTCTTCTCCAAAAGGAACTTTATTTGGAGATGGCTCTTGGAATGTATCCCAATCAATAGTGTTTTTATTACCATCGGGGTGTATATCCCATACCCATGCACCCCAGGATGAATTTCGGTTAGTCGCAATTTCAACTAAATTAACAGGGCCAAGAAGACCTTGTTGATATATCTGTTTAGCTTTTTCATTTGCCTCAACTTGTCGATTTTGATGCCCAAGTTGAAAAGTTATTCCATTCTCTTTTACGGCATCATACATTTCGACAGCTTCATCAAATGTTCGAGTCATTCCTTTTTCACAGTATACATGTTTTCCTGCTTTGGCAGCGGCAACAGAGATCCTTGAATGCCAATGATCTGGAGTTGCAATGATTACCGCATCAATAGCATCATTAGCTAAAAGATCCGTGTAATGACGATATCTAGTCGCGCCAGTTTTAGGTTTTCCACCAGGACGTACATCATTTAGTGAAGCATTTAACCCGAGTTCAGCTCGATTATCAAATAAGTCACAAACTCCAACTAATGAACAATTCAAGTCTTCCTGACTCATGAATGTTGCAAATTGTTTATCTAATTTATTTTTTTGTGAATTTTTATAAGCTGTATCTGTCCACCCTTTAGTTGCAAATCCTGCTCCGCGAACTAAATGGCCACCTCTTCCACCATATCCAATTATACCTATATTTAGATGCCGACTATTCGACAATGACTTGACTACATTTGGCGCTGATTTTTCTTGAACTAGATTTGATAATAAGTTTGCTTTCTTTTCAGCATCTCTTTTCATCTTCCGCCATAGGTTTGCTAGAAAAACACCAGCTACTGGGACTGTTGCTAGTCCTTTAATTAAATCTCTTCTTTCTAAATTTGTATTTTTTGAAGGTTTTTCTTTTTTGCTCATTTTTTTACTCCTTTAATTCTTTTCAATGCCTGGAAGAAAGCGGTCCAAACCGATAATATGACTAGTTGGGAAACAATAAAGTACCCAAAGAGCACAAGCTTCGATCAAATTTTTGTTTACAATTAAATAGCTACCTTCACCAGGTCTTCCATACTCTAATCCTAATAACGGTGGTGCAAATAGATAGTATAAACAAACAAATGTCATACCAACTAATGATCCATATCTAGATAATAGACCTAATAGAAGAGATACTCCTACCAATGTAAGTCCCCACATATTTACATAGTCTGAAATAGAAAGCAATGTTGGGTTGGCAACTATAGCTTTTGCTAATCCAGAGAATATCCATTTTGAATCCAATAGGTAGGCGGCTGATGACCAATATGGGTTAATTAGTTTTGATATGCCTTCATATAAAAAATGCCAGCCAATTAATACTCTCAAAACTACTAATCCATAAAATTGCAATTCATTATCTTTAATTGATGAATGTAAACTTGCCATTCTGTCCTCCCTATTTAATTGGATATTTCATAAAATTGATGGACTAATGATAAGGGCTATCGATTCTATAAATCAAGGATCAATTTTTTTAAGTCTACATTGTTTAAGATTCAAAAATAAAGCTATCTTCCTTTAGCTAATAAAATAAAAGACATTATTCTTTGGGAGATATATTATGAGAAAAACATCAATCATATTTTTACTATTATTTAATGGAGTCTGGGGTCAGCATTATCAAATAGATTTTCCTCCCAGTGAATTTAAAAAACGGTGGGAAGGTGTCTTTTCTCAAATTGGTGAAAACTCCGTTGCAATTGTTCAAGGGTTTCCATTATCAAACGGTTTTATTATGCCACGGCAAACAAATGCATTCTATTATTTGAGTGGTATCGAAACGCCTCACGCTTACATAATGTTGGATGGGAGAAATAATAAAGTTACTTTGTATATGCCTCCTAAAAATGAAAGATTAGAGAGGAGTGAAGGTCGGATACTAAATGCAGAAGATAAAAAGTTAATTAAAAAACTTGTTGGTGTAGATGATGTTTTATCAACTAATGAAATGAGAGAAAATTTTCCTCCAAACTTAAAAAGTAATGTTACAATTTATACCATGTTTACACCTGCTGAAGGTCAGGGTCAAAGTCGTTATGAACTAGAAGTTGCAAATGCATCAATTGCAGCTGACCCTTGGGATGGTAGGATTAGTCGAGAAGGGCGTTTAGTTCAACTGCTTAAAACTAGAAATCGCCGCAATGAGGTTAAAGATTTAACTCCAGTCATTGATAATCTTAGAAGTATTAAAAGTCCAAGAGAAATTGCCTTAATCAGACGGGCGTCCCAGTTAGCTGGCCTAGCAATGATTGAAGCGATTAAAAGTACTGAGCCTGGCGCATGGGAATACCAATTAGATGGTGTAGCGCGATATATATATTTGATTAATGGTGCTAGGATGGAGGCATATAGATCAATTACAGCATCAGGTACTGCAAATATTAGTAATGGTCATTATTATCGGAATGATAGTCAATTAAAAAGTGGTGATATGGTTTTAATGGATTATGCTCCAGATTTCCGTTATTACGTGAGTGATATCGGTCGAATGTGGCCTGTTAATGGAACGTACCAGCCTTGGCAAAGAGAATTATTACAAATTATTCTTGAATACCGTAACGTTGTTTTGGATATTATTCGGCCAGGCGTGACAACTAATCAGATTCTTAAAGAAGCCGAGAAAAAAATGAAACCCATAATGAAAAAATATAGATTTTCTAAAACTATATACAAAAAAGCAGCAGAAAAAATGGTTAGAACAGGTGGTGGAGTTTTATCTCACCCCGTGGGCCTAGCAGTTCATGATGATGGGCCTTATCGTTATGGTCCCTTAAAGGTTGGACATGTATTTTCAGTCGATCCACAAATGTGGGTTCCAGAAGAAAATTTATATCTTCGCTACGAAGACACAATTGTAGTAACTGAAGATGGTAATGAAAATTTTACTGATTTTCTACCTTCAGAATTAGATGACCTTGAATCATTGGTAAGACAGAAAGGGATGCTCCAATCTTATCCTAAAGATTTAATGAAATGGAATTACTAAGGAGATAATTATGAGAAATAAAGTTAAGTCCAAAATAATAATTTATTTGTTAATCAATGTTTTAGTTATCGGAGGCGATGATTATAAAATGCCACCGAAAGCTATAGCTGATATTGTTGATGCTTCCGCGCTTCCTGGAATTAGTATATCACCAGATAAAAATCAAATATTAATAATGGAGCGCTCTACTTTGACTTCGATTGAAGAATTATCTCAACCTGAATTAAAATTAGCAGGGCTAAGGATAAACCCTATTACCAATGGGAGAAGTAGGGCCAGCTATTATACTGGTTTAACAATTCAAAATTTTAAATCTGGTAAACAAAAGAAAGTAAAAGGTTTACCTCCAGATGGAAGAATATCAAATGTAAGTTGGTCCCCTGATGGAAAAAACATAGCTATGGCTATTACAAAAGGGAATAGAATTAATTTGTATATTGTTAATGTAAAAAATGCCAAAGCCAAATTATTATTTAAATCCGGTTTAAATGCTATTTATGGCACACCATTTTATTGGATATCAAATAGTAAAGAACTAATAGTTAAAACGGTTATAGAAAATAGAGGGGAACCTCCAAAGCCTTTAACGGTTCCTGAAGCGCCAGTGATCCAAGAAAACTTGGGAACAGTTGCTCCTGTTCGAACTTATCAAGACTTGTTAACTAATACGAGTGATGAAAAATTATTTGAATACTATATGCGCTCTCAATTGGTCAAAGTAACCTTGGCAGGTAAAATAAAAAAAATCGGCCGTCCAGGAATGATTCGCAGAGCTGAGCCATCTCCGGATGGTAAATATATTTTAAGGGAAACTATTCATCGACCATTCTCATATTTAGTATCTGTATATAGATTCCCATTTCTTGTGGAAATTCTTAATAAAGATGGAAAGCTTGTCCATACAGTACGTGATGTTCCACTTGCAGAAACTGTTCCAATCGGTAGAGATGCAGTGATGACTGGACCAAGATCATTTGGATGGCGTTCAGATGAAGGGTCAACAATATATTATGTTGAAGCATTAGATGATGGGAACCCTCGAAAAAAAGTTTCTTATAGAGATAAGGTATTTACGCTAAAAAGCCCATTTAATGGTAATCCGAAAGAATTAATAAAGCTTGAACTAAGATATTCAAGCGTTTACTGGGGTGATGAAAAAACAGCTTTAGTCTCAGCAAGAAAATGGACTGAGAGGCGCACGACAACTTGGCATGTAAATCCATCTAATGGAAAAAATAGAAAAATAATTGATAGATCATATGAAGATAGATATAATGATCCAGGATTTCCAATGAGAGAAATAAATGATTTCGGCAGATCCGTATTAATATTATTAGATGAGGGTGGAAGAAAAATATTTATGTCTGGTAATGGAGCCTCTCCAGAAGGTGACATGCCATTTGTAGATGAATTTGATTTGCAAACAAAGAAATCAAAACGATTATGGAGATGCGTGGCACCTTATTATGAAAGTGCTGTGACTCTTATGGATAAGAAAAATCGTTTAATAATTACCAGACGTGAATCAAAAGATGAACCGACAAATTATTATCTTCGCGGGATGAATGATAATTCATTAAAAGCAATCACATCTTTTGAGCATCCATATCCACAGATGAAGGGTCTCTACAAAGAAATGATAACTTACAAAAGAGATGATGGGATTGATCTCTCAGCCACCCTTTATCTGCCTCCAGGAAGAAAGCCAGGCGATGGACCACTACCACTGCTTGTATGGGCTTATCCTAGAGAATTTAAAACTTCAAAAGCTGCATCACAGGTAGTTGGCTCTCCTTATCGTTTTACAACTATAAATCCAGCCTCTTCTTCATCATCAGCAATGCTTATGCTTTCGTATGGATATGCAGTTTTAATGGGGGCTACGATGCCAATTATTGGTGAAGGAAATGAAGAACCAAATGATAATTTCGTAAAACAGTTAGTTGGGAGTGCTCAAGCTGCAGCTGATATTATGGTAGAAAGAAATATTACAACAAAAGATCAGATTGCAATCGGTGGACATTCTTATGGTGCATTTATGACAGCTAACTTATTGACTCATTCCGATATTTTTCAGGCTGGAATTGCAAGAAGTGGAGCATACAATCGAAGTTTAACACCGTTTGGCTTTCAATCTGAACAAAGAACATTTTGGCAAGCTCCAGAAATTTATTTTGAAATGTCTCCATTTATGCATGCTCACAAAGTAAATGAACCTATTTTACTAATACATGGTGAAGCAGATAATAATTCTGGAACTTTCCCTGTTCAAAGTAAGCGTTATTACCATGCATTAAAAGGGCATGGCGCTACTGCCAAATTAGTTATGCTTCCTTATGAGAGCCATGGATATAGAGCTAGGGAATCAGTTATGCATGTTTTATGGGAAACAGCAAATTGGTTAGATAAATATGTTAAAAAAGAAGGAAAAGATTAGTGTTATGAAAAATCAAGAAATTTCATTTGATACAAAACTAATTCATTCGGGTGAACCTGATCCTCGAATTGAAGGAGCAGCTAACGTTCCAATATTTCAAAGTTCAACTTTTGAATATTCTGGTCAAAAAAATTATGATGATTTAAAATATATCAGGTTAAATAACACTCCTAATCATGTTGTTTTGCATGAAAAACTAGCTATCCTTGAAGGGGCAGACCGTGCACTCGTAACATCATCTGGAATGAGCGCAATAACAACATCACTATTAACTTTTTTACAATCTGGTGATCATTTATTGGTACATCAAACATTGTATGGTGGAACAGCCGATTATGTGAAGCATGATCTTCCAAAATATGGTATTGAATTTGATTTTATTGATGCAATGAACCCTTCTGAATGGAATGCTAAGTTAAAATCAAATACTAAAGTCATTTATGTTGAAACAATCACAAATCCACTGATTGAAGTTGCACCTTTAGATAAGGTTGCAGCATTTGCAAAAGAGCATGGTTTGATTTCAATGATTGACAATACATTTGCCAGTCCCGCACTATTTTGTCCGATTCAGTTAGGTTTCGATATTTCACTTCATTCTGCAACTAAATTCTTAAATGGACATACGGATATTGTTGCAGGAGCCATAATTGGTAATGAACCTCATATGACAAATATTAATTCAAAGCTAAATCATCTTGGAGGCTGTCTTGACCCAAATGCATGTTTTTTACTTCACAGAGGTATGAAAACATTATCATTAAGAATCAAAAGACAATGTAGTAATGCAATGAAGATCGCCACTTTTTTAAATGATCATGAAATGGTTTCTCACGTTAATTATCCAGGTCTAGAGTCAGACCCTAGTCATCAAAGAGCAAAGGAATTATTATGTGGTTTTGGGGGTATGTTAAGTTTTATTGTAAAAGGTGGTGTAGAGAATGCTGATAAAGTAATGAGTAAATTACAAATTCCTATGTGTACAGCAAGTATGGGTGGAGTAGAATCATTAATAACTCGTCCTGTACAAACCTCACACTCACTACTCAGTGATGAAGAACTATTAGAATCAGGCATAGATAAAGCACTAATCCGTTTAGCTGTAGGAATTGAATCAGCTACAGATTTGATCAATGATCTTGATCAGGCTTTGAGTTAAAATAATATTGAATTGCTAGGAGGCCCCTATGATAAAAAGAATTAATCTAATTTTGATCACACTCTGTCTGACAATAGGCTGTGAAAAATATGATGTTGTAATAAGAAATGGTATGATTTACGATGGTTATGGTTTTGAACCATACGTTGGTGATGTTGCGCTTAAAGGTGACAAAGTTGCATTGATTAAAGAAAAAATATCTGCAAAAGGTAAAACAGAAATTGATGCAACGGGATTAGCTGTTTCTCCTGGATTTATTAATATGCTTAGTTGGGCAACAATATCTTTAATAAGAGATGGCCGTTCATTAAGTGATATTAAACAAGGTGTAACTTTGGAAGTTTTTGGTGAAGGATCATCTATGGGTCCTTTAAATGAGAGAATGAAAGAACGGCAACAAAATAACACAGATGATTACACTATTGATTGGACAACATTAGGTGAGTATTTAGAATCACTTGAACGTAGAGGTGTGTCAACAAATGTGGCTTCTTTTATTGGTGCTACAACACTTAGAGTCCATGAGATAGGATATGAAAATAGGACTCCTACTGATCAAGAACTGGATAACATGCGTTCATTGGTTCGCCAAGGAATGGAAGAGGGTGCTTTAGGGATTGGTTCATCATTAATCTATGCTCCTGCATTTTACTCATCCACCGAAGAATTAATTGAATTATGCAAAGTTGCAGCTGAATATGGTGGTATGTATATCTCTCATATGAGGAGTGAAAGCAATAAGTTATTGGAAGCCTTAGATGAATTAATCACCATTTCTGAAAAAGCAAATATTCCTGCAGAAATTTATCATTTAAAAGCAGGAGGCTTAAAAAACCATTACAAAATGGATTTAGTAATAAATAAGGTAAGTGAGGCCAGGGCAAATGGATTAGATATATCCGCAGATATGTACACATACATTGCAGGTGCTACAGGATTAGATGCGCATATGCCGCCATGGGTACAGGAGGGGGGATATGATAAATGGGTGGAGAGACTAAATGATCCTAAGATACGCGCTAAAGTGAAAAAAGAAATGACAACCGATGCTAAAAATTGGGAAAATTTAGGTTATTTAGCTGGTCCTGATGGAGTATTATTTGCTGGTTTTCGGAATCCTGATTTGCGCGAATATATTGGTATGACCTTAAAAGAAGTTGCTGAAAAAACAGGGAAACATTATGCAGATGTTGCAATGGATTTTGTTATTAAAGATGGAAGCCGTGTTGATGTAGTATATTTTTTGATGTCTGAAGAAAATATTAAAAAACAAATTAAACTACCATATATGAGCTTTGGTTCTGATGCAGGTTCAATAGCTCCAGAAGGTGATTTTTTAAATTATAATCCTCATCCAAGGGCTTATGGAAATTTTTCCCGTTTACTTGGAAAGTACGTAAGAGAAGAAAAAGTGATTCCGTTAGAAGAGGCTATTTATAAACTGACCAGTTTATCTGCTAATAAGCTTAAAATCAAAAAAAGAGGATTATTGAAAGAAGGATATTATGCTGATGTTGTTTTGTTTGACCCAAATACAATTTCAGATCATGCTACATTTGATAACCCTCACCAGCTAGCTACAGGAATGCATCATGTATTCGTTAATGGAGTTCATGTTTTAAATGAAGGGGAGCATACAGGAGCTATGCCAGGACGAGTGGTACGCGGTCCAGGGTATAAAAATAATTAATTAATAAAGGATAATATCATGAATAAAATAATCGTGACTATGTTATTGACATCTTTTGCTTTTTCAGGAGATGCTGATGATGTTCGAAAACTTATTGATAAGCACTATAAGGCTATAAATAGTGGTGACATGAAAACTTATGCTTCTACTATGCACTCTAAAGGAAATATTAGTGGTGATTCAAATGGGTCTTTTTGGTACACACAAAACCCTTCTGTCATAGCTCAGAATGATCCTCTTGATTTCAATATGACCGCTCACTATATAGATGTAGAAGTTCTCTCAGCAGGTAAAGTTGCTGTTGCATACTTTTATTTGACAGGTTCTTATAATATTGATGGTGTCCAGTCAAATAATTATCGTACTAGAGTGAGTAAAGTTTTAGTAAAAGAGGGTAAGCAGTGGAAAATAAGACTAAGTCACTATACTCCATTTTTTAGCGGAGCGGGAATTCCTGATTAAAAAATTCATGTGAATATCACTATGCTAATGGTTGATCGTTAAATAATAAATATGAGCTTAACAAAAAAACAAAATCATATTACAAGAAGATCATTCATAAAAAAAACGAGTGCAGCCGGCTCTCTGGCTGCACTTTCGCCCATAAGTATTTCATCTATTTTTAAAAGTTCATCTGATGATAAACGAATAATTGTTGTTGGTGCAGGCTTAGCTGGATTATCATGTGCTTATGAATTGGATAAAGCAGGGTTTAATGTGATTTTGATTGAATCACGTTCTCGTCCAGGTGGAAGAGTTAGAACTTATCGTGATCCTTTTGCTGATAATTTATATGCTGAAATGGGTGCCGAATATGTTGATAGCACGGATACTCTTGTTAAGCAATATTGCAAAATATTTGGTTTGAAAGTTTTACCAGCGAAACAATATGATGGTGTTTATGTAAGAGGAAGACGCTTAACTATGAAAGGGATACAATCTGGAACAGATTCATTGCCCTTTGAAGGAATTCAGAAAGGAAAATTATTTGGGCAAGAAGTTCAATATATTCAAAACTGGATAGATTTAGTTAAGCAAAAAGGTGAAAACTCTCCCGAAGTACTTGCATTGGATAAAATGTCAGTTGAAGAAGTTTTGAAAAAAGGTGGGGCCCCTAAGGATATTATAGATTTATATACTTATACAAATGCAACAGAAGCAACTTCCGTACCATCTAAAATGTCTGCTTTAAATATGGTGTTAGCCAACTCTCGAACATCTGCTTTTAGTGAAAACACTGTTGAAGGACGAATTTTTGGAGGGAATGATCAATTGCCTAAGGCATTTGCAAAGAAATTAGGAACAAAAATAAAGTATAATAGATCATTACAGAGTCTTGCTTTTAACTCTAAAAATATTTCTGTAAATGTAATAGAGGATGGTAAAAGCACATCAATTAACGGTATAAAATGTGTATTAGCATTGCCAGCTTCTATATTGAGAACTATTAATATTGATCCTGGTTTTTCTTCAGAAAAAACTAACTGTATTCAAAAGCAACAATATGGGCATGCAATGAAAATAGCAATGCAGTATCGTCAACGATTCTGGGATCAAAATAATTCAATTGGACAACGTGTATTTACTGATACGCCACTTCGAAGAATATATCATTTCTCAATTGATCAACCAGGTCCACGTGGTATTTTACTAACATTTACTTCTGGAGAAGATGCTAAAAAATTGGGACGTTTTAATGAGGAAAGAAGAATGAAAGCAGCTCAAAAGACATGTAAAAACATTTGGCCAGAAGCGCCAAACTATTGGGAAAATGGAATTACAAAATACTGGAATGAAGATCCTTTTGTTAAAGCCAGTTATTCTCTAGCTGGGGTAGGTCAGAAAGGATATAGAGAAATATTAGCAAAATCTGAGGGGCCAATTCATTTTGCTGGGGAACATACAGCAATCTATAGAGCTTCAATGAATGGTGCAATTGAGTCAGGCTTGCGTGTCACTCAAGAATTAAAACGAGCATTAAAAGTATAATTAATGCAAATCAAAAATGTGAGAGTATGGTCAGAAGATTTAAAGCTTACACAACCTTATAGCATATCTTATGAAACGATTGATTCTGTAGAAAATGTATTTGTTCATATTGAGTTAGAAAATGGTATTTGGGGGATTGGTTCAGGATCGCCGGCAGAGTTTGTTACAGGTGAAGATCATGTTTCATGCCTAAATGTATTAAATGATCATTCTAATGATCTTTTAATAAATAAGAATATTAATTCTATTGAAGCATTATGTAAGTCAATAAATGAAACTTTACCTTCAAACCCTGCAGCACGTGCTGCATTAGATATCGCTCTTTTTGACGCGTATAGTAAAATAAAAAAAGTACCTTTATTTGAAATTTTTGGGAGGCGTCATGATAGCCTATATACTTCAATTACGATAGGAATAAAATCAATAGAGGAATCTGCAAAAGATGCAGAAGAATATGTTGCAAGAGGCTTTCATTTATTAAAAGTCAAAACTGGAAGTAATGTTGACCATGATATTGAGTTAATTCATAAGTTAAGAGAAACTGTCAGCTCTTCTATAGGAATTCGAGTTGATGCTAATCAAGGATATAGTAAGGATGATTTAATTAAATTTGTTAAATATACTGAAAAACAAAATATAGAATTAATTGAACAACCCTTACCAAGAGATTTTGATGATGATATGAAGGACTTACCTAAGTCAATCCAAAATAAATGTGCAGCTGACGAAAGCTTACATGACCCAGATGATGCACTACGGTTATCAAAAGAACCATATCGTTTTGGGATATTTAATATAAAACTGATGAAGTGCGGAGGGTTGTCTCCAGCAAAAAAAATTGCACAAACAGCTTATCAAAAAGGGATTGATTTGATGTGGGGGTGTATGGATGAAAGCATTGTTAGCATTTCAGCTGCACTTCATATCGCATTGTCGAGTCCTACAACAAAATATTTAGATCTTGATGGCAGTTTTGATTTAGCTAAAGATATTGTGTCTGGCGGATTTAAATTAAAAGATGGGAAATTAATACCCACTATGAGGCCAGGACTTGGTGTTGATTTGCTTGGAGAAATTTCAGATTAATATGAAAAACGCAGTTGTATTTACTCATAACCTATTAGCAGAGAATTTTGCAAAAACCGCACACGGTTTACTGCGTGGGACGGATAGATTCAATATTATTGCTGTTATTGATTCTTTACATTATGGTAAGGATGCGGGTGAAGTCCTCGATGGGAAAAAAACTAATATACCAGTTTATAAATCTGTTGCTGAGTTTGTTAATGCTTCAGAAATAAAGGCTGAGCTATGTATTGTAGGAGTAGCATTTCCTGGAGGCGTATTACCAAAAGAGTGTAGAGAAGAATTAATTGAAGCTATAAAATATAAACTTTCAATTGTTTCAGGACTCCATCATTACTTAAGCGAAGATTCTGATTTTGTAGCTTTAGCTAAACAGCATAGTGTTAAATTAATAGATATTCGAAAGCCAAAACCCATATCTGATTTGCGATTTTGGTCAGGGAAAATTTTAGATATAAATATACCTATTATTGCGGTTCTTGGAACTGATTGCGCTGTTGGAAAACGAACAACTGCTCGATTGATATTAGAAAATTGTAAGGAAGAAGGTATTAACGCTGAATTAATCTATACAGGTCAAACAGGATGGATGCAAGGATATCAACACGGTTTTATTTTTGACGCCACACCTAATGATTTTGTTAGCGGGGAGCTTGAGAGAGCGATATTAGAATGTGTTGATCAATCTAATCCTGATTTGATTTTATTAGAAGGCCAATCATCACTGCGTAATCCATCTGGACCGTGCGGTTCAGAATTTATATTGTCAGGTAATGCGAAAAGTGTGATTATTGTTCATCCAATTGGTCGACAATATTTTGTTGATCTTGAAGAATTTGAATATGAAATCCCTGATTTAATTGATGAGATCAAATTAATCGAATCATATGGTGCTAAGATTATTGGTATAGGCGTCAATGAAGAAAATGC
>ENA-UPTF01000780-UPTF01000780.1-marine-metagenome-genome-assembly--contig:-NODE-780-length-21514-cov-2.894342_pt1 | contig 21514 bp, 22 predicted proteins | sample MGYA00238166_ERZ767019 | MGnify/ENA primary metagenome ERZ767019 (study PRJEB28930, sample SAMN06266391) | marine metagenome | isolation source: Sea water from 250 m depth | place: Atlantic Ocean | study... | reverse complement strand
TTATGTGAAGCCCTCGCGTTCACGACGTCGGAGATTCGATTCGGTACGAGCATCCAGCCGATCTACACCCGCAACGTCCAAGAATTTGCCCAAATGGCGAGTTTCATCCACGAAGTATCGGGTGGACGATTCGACTTCGGCGTCGGTGTTAGCCACGAACCAGCGATGAACCGATTGGGGATCAAACAAGGGAAGCCTCTGGCCGATATGCGAAACTTTATTGAAGATCTTCGCGCCGTCCCGCGGGCTGGCGAACTGCCTCCGATTATCTTCGCGACCTTGCGGAAAAAAATGATTCAACTGTCGGAGACCATCGCCAATGGAATGGTGTTTGCGAACGGAGCGCGCTCACATATGGAAACGTCGCTGGCCGTCGTTAGCAATCAAAGTCGTTCCAATGACGATTTCTTTATCGGCAATATGATTCCGACATGCATTCACGACGATGAGGAAGCCGCCAAGGCCGTAAACCGTCGTACCCTATCCAGCTACGCGATGCTCCCAAATTACCGCAACTACTGGAAAGAAGCCGGTTACGAGGAAGAGATGGAAGCCGTGGAGGCCGCCATTAAGGAAGGCGACTTCGACCAGATTACTTCTTGTCTGTCCGATCGTTGGCTTGCTGATACGACGTTATTCGGCTCGGCGACCCGTGTCAGGGACGGAATAGAGGCATGGTTTGATGCCGGGATAAAGACACCCATCATCGTGCCGTCGGCGGTTGACGGTGGACAATTCAAAGCCTTTGAAGAGTTTTTCGAACTTTGGGATTAGATTCGCGTTCGATCCTAGCAGGTCCCATCGCGATCAACCGGGCTGATAGCGCAACAACGTTATCGCGTCGGACACCTGGTCAAAATAGGGTCGCAAACGCATACCGATGACAATGTCCGAAGGATCCACATTCACCAGCGTCGATGTCATTCGGACACCCTCGTCCAATTCAACCACGGCCAGCCGTTGTGGCGTCTCCTCCGCAAAGTGCGGGGCTGTCGGCTGCCGCGCCAGCGTGAAGGTATAAAGAACTCCCCAACCCGATACCTTTTGCCATATGAGCTGATCGCTCAAACAAGATGGGCAACGCGTTCGCGGATAAAACACCCAAGAATCACACCCCTCGCAACGTTGGATTTGGATTTCACGCTTGTTGAGGCCATCCCAAAACGGTCGAGTTGTCGAGGATGGCCGCGGAAAAGGTTTCACCAAATCCATGCCTTAAGCTCCTTGCAGGACGAGGGCAGCCTGCTCGCTCATGATTCCCCCCGTCCCCGACACATAGACGTTATCGCAAGCGCTTACTTGTCTATCTTCCGCTCGGCCCATGATCTGCCTCGCGGCCTCAACGACTTGGGTCATACCACCCGCCGCACCCGCTTGACCCATCCCCAATTGGCCTCCATGCGTGTTAAGAGGGAAACTTCCGGTATGTGTCATGTCGGAATTCAGTATGAAATGCTGACCTTCTCCTTTGGCGCAAAAGCCTGCGTCTTCCAGCGTCATGAGCACGGTAATGGTGTAGCAGTCGTATATCTCCGCGGCATCGATATCGGACGGCGCTAGCCCCGCCATCCTGAACGCGCTTTTGGAAGCTGGACCCACGGGGGTAGTACACATGTCTTTTGCGTAGGTGGGCGTCTTGATCGTCAAGTGTTCGCCAAAGCCCGTGATCCAAACCGGACGATGATGGCAACGCTGCGCCACCTCGCGACTAGCGACCACCACGGCACCGCCCCCGGCGACGGGCATAACGATCTCAAGCATCCGTAACGGATCAGCAATCATTTTGCTCGCCAGCACTTCATCCACCGTCGTTGGTTTGCCGTAAAACGCTGCAAGCGGATTCAATGCCCCGTTTTGTCTCTGATCAACCACGAGTTTTGCCATGGCTTCTTCGTTGTAACCGTACTCGGCGCCATAGCGCTGGGCGATCATCGCGTAACCACAGTTTTGCGCGAGATTACCGTAGGGAATCTCAAATTCCGCCTGCGGAGAGCCCCATTCGTTGCTGCTTGATTGGAAAAACCGCCGTGGATCAATCGCTCGTGGCTCAGGATTCGACGGGATCGGGAGGGCCGGTGTAGCACAAATAACCACATCGGCTATACCTAGTTCGATGGCGGCCGCGGCACGCCACACCATCCCCACCGAGGACGCCCCTCCAAGATCAATCCGCTCTGCAAAATTGACGGGTTGGCCTAAATATTCAACGATGGTTGCGGGAACAAACATCCCCGACTCACGAATGTCGGTGCAAGCAACGCCGTTGACGTCGGTAAGTTTAAGTCCCGCGTCGTCGAGGGCCATGGCCGTCAGTTCAGACCATTGTTCTATCGTGAACAATCGTGGTCCCTCGTACTTTCGTTCGTGCTTGAATTCAGCAAAACCGACGATTGCCGCTTCTCCTCGAAGTCCCATGATTTCAGCTTATCTATGGTTTAGTGAACGTATAGGCTATCAGCTTCGCCACGCAACGTGAGCTTTGGGGAAATCGCCATATGGAGTCCCGCTGGCTTTGGATCGTACGGCACGGCCAGGCGGCCAACTCGTACTCTCTACCCGACTTCGAACGACCGTTAACCCAACGGGGCCGAGAAGACGCCTTGGTCGTCGGACAAAACATGCTGTCAACGACCGGGGAGCTTGAGTATGTTGTCGCCAGCTCTGCGCCACGCGCACTTGCAACCGCAATACTGATCGCGGGAACCAGTGCCGACGTAGTCGAAGAACAAACGCACCTTTACATGGCATCGACGGAAACATTATTGACTGCCGTTCGGGCAATCGCAGGTGACATTCGTTGCGCCGCCATCGTCGGGCACAATCCCGGTATTAGTGATCTCGCGAACTTGCTTACTCGCAAAAAAGAATACCGACTCGCTCCGCTGGAGGCTTTATGTCTCGACGTGACGACCCCATGGATAGATCTTGGGTCGAGCCCACTTCGTGTCACTCGGTTTGTTGAACCTAACAAGGCCAAGCCCTGAGCGCCGTTGATTTGTCCCGCACGCCTACTGTTCCCTGCCAAAACCAATGGCAAGTTTTGACATAGAAATAAATGACGGCAGTTGCGCTGGACGGATGATCTGCAAGACGGTATACGTGACGTCGTTTTTGAGTCTCATAAGGAACCCGCCTTTATGCTGTCTTTCGTCACCTGCATCGCCGTCCTCGGAATCGCCTACGGTATCTATCGGCTAGTCGACCAACTGCCAGACCTGCTTTTTCGCGTTTCAGAAATACAGCGTGATATCGCCGATATTCGTCGAAAGCTAGTGGAAGATGAACATGCATCAGAAGACGCCTGACGGACTCATCCATCCATGCCGCGTGGCAGCGTCAGGAATGACATCGCTACCGACGTGCCAACGCGGGTGACGGACCCTCTCCAACTCCTCAAGGCCGACCGAGATAATGCCCGAAACGCTGGAGACCCTTGGGCCGATCTCTGCGTCGTCTCAAGCATCAGTCCAGATGGGGAACCTCGTTCGCGCGTTTTGGTGGTGCGTGAACTTAACGATCAACTCGCTCTCTTCTTCAACGCATCGAGTCCTAAGAGCGAAGAATTCACACGTTCTGAATCGCTATCCCTTCTGATGTATTTACACACGCTGAAAGTTCAATACCGCCTGACCGCAGCATCCACCAGAGTCGAGCCCAACGTCGTCGCCGAAAGTTGGAAACTCCGTCCTCCGATTCCCAGAAAATTGGATTGGCTGTACGAATCCCGACCTCAAAGCTCGAGTATTTCGTCGAGAGAAGCCTTACTCCACGCAATCGACGGTATCCCTGAAACCACCACTGCACCAGACACAGCCTGTGGGTGTATCCTGGTCCCGAAGGAAATCGATCGACTCGATCTTGATCAGTCAAATGGCGTCCATGACCGACGCCGCTACACGCGCACGGGTAACGACTGGCGCGAAACCGTGCTAATCCCTTGAGTTCGCCAACGTCACTGCGACAACGTCTCGGAAGCAGCAACGTCTTCGTCGGCGGGAACGATCCCTACCAACGTCGCGAAACACGTTTTCTTGGCAAGCTCTATAAAACTTGCGACGAACGCTGCGGAAACGTCATTGGGCCGCACCGCGGCGTATAGATTCGGCCATACACCTTCTTCCCCTAACGATTTAGCAACGACGTAGTTCTTTTCGACGTGTTCATGCAGCGCCCAATTGGGCAAGCACACCACACCTCGCCCGCTGGCTACGAGCTGGATCATCATTGCCGTGAGCTCAGCCGTTCGAATCGCATTCGGCTCGACACCAGCCGGTTCAAGAAAAGAGCTAAAGATGTCCATACGGCTACGGTCCACCGGGTAGGTAATCAGCGTTTCAGAAGTCAAATCGTGGGGGTTGATGCAAGAAGCTTTAGCCAACGGATGATCGCTCGCCAGGGCCAAAACTGCTTCATACCCAAAGAGCGGCAAGTACCTGAGTTCTAATGAACGAATGGGGTCCGCGGTAATCACCAAATCGAGATCCCCTCGGACCAACGCCGGAAGCGGTTCAAAATGAAACCCACTCGAAACGTCGAGCTCAACGTCCGGCCAGGCCTCTCGATACACGTTAATGGCAGGCAACAACCAATCAAAGCAGCTGTGGCACTCAATAGCCATGTATAACCGCCCTGAATCACCGCCGACGATTCGAGTTACGTCGTTCATAGCACCATCGAACTGGGGCAAGATCTCGTCTGCCAATTTCACTAACCGGGCCCCCACCGGAGTGAACCGAACCGGGCGCGACTTACGAACAAAGAGCGGGCAACCCAGGCGAGTTTCGAGATCTTTGAGCTGGTGGGACAGGGCAGACTGAGTCAAGAACAAGCGTTCGGCAGCTTCGACTAAACTGCCGGCATCACGCAGCGCGAGTAGTGTTCGCAAATGGCGTAGCTCGACGTTCGACATGAGAAACTCTCATCCAATTCTATATAATCATGCACTTATTTCACGTTTGGTCAACGCCCCGGGACAACGGGAGAAAAGCCAGCCGATCCCTCTACGCGTGGCCTAGCTAGAGAAGACCACGCCTCATGGACGCATTGGGAACCGGACGGGTCCCTTAAGTTCGTCCAGCATAGGTTGAATCCAGTCCACCCACTCACACAGGGTTGGACGCGTTTCCCGTGGGTCTATTAATTCATGCACGGCAAAAGATTCCGCGCGCGGAAAGGGTGACCTTGAGCTACGAAGGCGATCTTCGATTTCGCGCCGCTTGGCCTCAGGATCATCGGCACCGTCAATTTCACGGTGATAAGCGACCGCGACGCCTCCTTCCAATGGAAGTGCACCGGATTCAACCGAAGGCCAGGCAAGGACGTAGGCATCTGGGGCGTAGTGGGCGGCCGTTGCAACGCCGAATCCTTTATGGACTTGAATTACAGCCCAAGGAATCGTTGCTTGTGCCGCGGCCGCAACGGCCGCCATACCGTATCGTATCGTACCCTTACGTTCGGCTTCTGGACCAATCATGAACCCTGGCTGATCGACGAAGTTCACCACGGGCACATGGAACGTATCGCAAAGCTCCACAAAACGCCGATACTTTTGCGCCGCCTCCGCAGTCATCGCACCAGCGTATACGCGACAGTCATTGGCCAACACGCCCACTGGCTGACCACTCAAACGGGCAAATCCTACAACTTGGCTCCCACCAAAATCGCGACCGAGCTCGAAGAAAGAATCCTGGTCCATGACCATGTTGATAACTTCCCGGATATCGAAAGCCGCGTTCGAATCGCGTGGCACGGCGTTCAGAAGCTCTTCTTCCATGCGCTGCGGATCGTCCACACACTCCAACCGTGGTGTTCGCTCGTAGACGCTACTCGGCAGATAACTCAGGAACCGGCGACACTGCGCAAGAGCGTCGTGCTCGTCTTCAGCAATATTGTCTACAAGGCCACTGCGAGCGTGTATTTGTGCCCCGCCTAACTCGTCTTTCGTCATGGAAACGCCAAGCGCACGTTCCACTAGTTTGGGACCGCCAATGAGGATTTGAGCTGTAAAGCGCGTCATGACCGAAAAATGAGAAGCTGCCATCCGTCCAGCTGGAAAACCTGCGACCGCGCCACCGGCCATGGATGCAACCGGTACCTGACCCATCGCATCGGCAATGATTCTGAATCGAGGTGTCGAGAACACGGGCTCTCCAACCGTCCCGCCTCGACGTCCACCACCTCCTTTGACGCTGCCACCGCCGCCCTCGAGCATTCGCACGAGGGGCACCTTGTATTGCACCGCGAGGTGTTCAGCGTAAACACTCTTTCGCAAACCCGCGGAGTTGGGTGATCCTCCTTTAAGGGTAAAGTCTTCTCCTCCGACCACAATGCGGCGCCCCTCGACTTTGCCAAAACCGACCACGTAATTAGCAGGTACAAACCCCGTCAGCTTGTCTTCCTCATCGTATTCGGGAATCGCCGTCGCTTTTCCGTGCTCCTGAAAAGACCCGGGATCCAGTAATCCGTCGATGCGTTCGCGGATCGTCAGCCGGCCACGTGCGTGCTGCTTCGCGATGCCTTCTTTGCCGCCCTGGGTACGGGCGATACGGCGGCGTCGGTTGAGCTCGTCAACCTCGTCGCGCCAACTCACTGAGGATCCTTAAACACCGGGGCCCGCTTTTCGAAGTTCGCGTGCACCGCCTCGATTTGATTCTCAGACCCTAAAAGACCCTTCTGCAGAGTTGCCTCAAGGGAAAGACCAGTCCGAGATTCACCATGCCATGATTCTTCGTAGAGTTGTTTCCCCGCTCGTACTGCATGCGGATTCCTGCCCCCAATCTCTGCAGCCAAAGCCTTCGCAGTTGCCAAGGGATCCTCCGCCAAGTGCGATACAAGTCCAATCCGCTCAGCTTCAACAGCGTTTACAATTCGCCCCGTAAACGTCAACTCCTTGGCCACATCGAGCCGAACAACGTCGCGCAAGGTCTGCGTGATGGACATGTCTGGAATGATTCCCCACTTGATCTCCATAACCGAAAACTTTGCATCTGGAGAAGCGATACGGATATCCGCGCCGAGCGCAATTTGACAACCGCCGCCATACGCGACCCCGTGCACGGCTGCGATAACCGGCATAGGTAAGGTTTTCCATATGTAAGCTGGCCTCTGGGCATGGTTTTCCGGGCGCTCATCGCGTTGCAAGAGCCCGCTCCCAACATCGCCCCCGGACTCAGCTGCATCTGCCATACCCTGAAAACTGTCAAAATCCAAGCCGGCACAAAAACCTGGTCCGTTCCCCGAAAGCACCACGGCTCGCACATCCTTCGCCGATGCCAAACTCTCACCCGCCTCAATGATTGCGTTGAACATATCGCCGGAAAGAGCGTTGTATTTTTCCGGCCGATTGAGCCTGACATCGGCAATCCCGCAATTGATATCAATGGTGACTATGTCGGACATTGTTTCCCTCTCCAATCTCACTCAATAAGTGTGCCATACGCAAACTAAACATCCACGCCACCTCAATCGAGGAGCTCTATAGAGCTCGGGCACGCTTACGACTCCGAGAGAGCAATATTCAGTCTTCGACGACTGCGACGACTTGATCTTCTTCCACAGCATCTTCCGGCTGTACCAAGAGCTCTGTCACCGTACCCGTTTGAGGACTTTCCACCGGGATTTCCATTTTCATTGACTCGAGAATCACAAGCACATCGCCCTCGGTGACGCTATCACCAACCTCTACCTCTACCTTCCATACAGTCCCGGTGACTTCGCTTTCGACTGGATACCGTGCCATGTTGATCTCCGCCAAACAGGCGTTTATAGCAGATCACCAACGAAGGCGGTATCAAGGTTCGCCTCGATAAAACGAGCACTCTCCAAGATGCGGCACAAGAGTGGCGCATTGGTTTTCACGCCATTCACCTCCATCGCACGTAGGGCAATTAATGTACGACCGATGGCTGTTTCTCGAGTCGCCCCTTTGCCAATCACCTTCGCTAACAATGGATCATAGTATGGCGTCACGGTATTCCCCTCCCGATAACACGCTTCGATGCGGACACCTTCCATCTCTGGAACTCTAAAAACACTTAGGTGACCTGGACAAGGCAACATGCTTCCCGGATCTTCCGCATAAACCCTCGCTTCAACCGCGTATCCGTCCATCTTCGGTTGCTCAAGGAGGAGGGTCGAAAGTTTTTCCCCAGACGCAATTCGTATTTGCAGCCCGACAAGGTCCACTCCGGTAACTTCTTCAGTTACACCGTGTTCCACCTGTAATCGCGTGTTCATTTCCAGGAAACCAAAACGGCCCTGGCTATACATTGTTTCCACCGTACCTAAACTGTCATAGCCTGCCAAAGCCTCCACGGCCCGCCTGGAAAGCTCGTCAATGTCAGCACGGGCTATTTTCGGCGCGGGAGATTCTTCAATGAGTTTCTGATGTCGCCGCTGCACCGAACAGTCGCGTTCGTAGAGGGCCATTAACGATTCGCCATCGCCGATGAGTTGCACTTCGACATGTCGTGAGTCCCTTAGAAACTTCTCTAGAAATATCGTCGATTGTCCAAACGTTCGTTCCGAAATATGGGTTGCCGTCGCGTACGCCGCCGTCAACGCTTCAGGATCGTCGGCAACGATCATGCCGATTCCGCCTCCGCCCGCCGCTGGTTTTAATATCACCGGGTAACCGATTGATTCCGCCGCTTCCAATAACATCGCCTGGTCAAGAATCAGCCCGCTCCCGGCATGCATCGGAAAGCCATTTTCTTGCATCCATTGTCTGGCTCGAGTCTTCTCCCCCATACGTTCTAACCAACTCGCTGAAGGCCCGATGAACTTTAAGCCGGCTGCCTCAACCGCTCGTGCAAAGTCGGCGTTTTCCGCCAGGAAGCCGTATCCGGGATGAATGGCGTCCACGTCGGCACGTTGCGCAGCCGCAACAAGTTCTTTGCCATTTAAGTACGTATCAACGGGCCGGTAACCAGGCAAACGCTCGGCGCTCGACGCTTCGTTAACGTGCGGCAATCCCGAATCGATGTCTGAATAGACGGCAACGCTTTCGCAGTCGAGATCGTCACACGCACGGATAATACGTCGTGCGACTGCTCCTCGATTGGCCACCAATATGCGCTTAAACATTGGCCAGTCCCGCCGCTACGTAGGCTGCGTAGTTACGCCATACCGCGTCAAATCGTCTCACCCCAAGGGTGGTTACTGCCGACGTGCATCGACCGCCACGAACTGCTTGGTCGACCGCGGCGCTAATCGCCAGTGCAACGTCACCCAAATCGTTGATCAGGAACATGTCGGCTCGACTGTCGCCAAAATGACCCGAGGGACGAGGCAGGGGTTCGGCATCAAGTTCCGCAAGAACTCGCCCACGTAAATCATCGTCTAGTAGTTCAGCCGTTTGTTCGATAACCCATCGAGAAAGGACATCCGGTTGCTCACACTGCTGTTTATACGCTTCCCACCGCATGGGTCAGAGAACGAGATCTTCTCCCGTGAGCCGAGAGTACGCTTCGAGATATTTCGCCATGGTGTCATCGATCACGTGATCTGGTAACACCGGTCCCGGGGGCGTTTTGTCCCACGTCCCTGCTGCAACCAGTTGTTCCAAGTAATTACGCACGAATTGCTTGTCAAAGCTCGGCTGCTCGGATCCTGGTTCCCACAAATCAGCGGGCCAAAAGCGCGAGCTGTCCGGCGTGAATATTTCATCGATCAGTATCGGCGTCGTCGCTCCAGAAGGAACGCCAAATTCAAATTTTGTGTCGGCCAAGATAATCCCGCGCTCGAATGCATAATCCCGAGCCGTTCGGTAAAGCGAAAGGGTCGTTTCTTCGAGCCACTGCATGGTTTCGATCCCAACGATCGCGACCCCTTGTTCGAAACTGATGTTCTCGTCGTGTAAACCGGCTTCGGCTTTGGTGGATGGTGTGAACAATGGTTGGTCCAACCGGTCACTGTTCACCAAACCCTTCGGCAGTTCAATGCCACATACACGGCCCGTTGTTTGGTAGTCCTTCCATCCGCTGCCCGTGATGTAACCCCTCGCAATGCATTCGATCGGTACGACTTCTGTTGCCCGGCAAAGCATGATTCGGCCGCTGAGAAGCTCCTGTTCTTCATCGCTAAGGCCGCTTACGTCTTCTGTCGCCGTTGAGACGAGGTGATGATTCATCCCGTCAGCAAAGTAGTCGAACCAAAATCGGGAGATTTGGGTCAAAACGATACCTTTGCCAGGTAAACCGTTGGCCATGACCACATCAAAAGCGCTCGTCCGATCGGTAGCAACAATCAACAATCCGGGATCGCCATCGGGAAGCACGACGTCGTATAAATCCCGAACTTTGCCGCTTCTCTTGTTGGGCAGATCCAGATCGGTCTGCATCACTAGCCGTACCATGTTCTTTTACGTTTCCTTATGCGCTATTGCCGCCATCGGCGGCGTAAACCGAGCCCGTAATCCAGCCCGCGTCGTCACTGGCGAGGAACAGCATGACCCGAGCGATGTCGATCGGCTCAGCATACCTGCCCATGGGGATCCGTTCGACTAGGCGGTCATGAATTGAAGCACCTGCGCCTGGGGCAATGCCTTCCTCCAAGCTACGCATCATACGAGTCTCGACGGGGGACGGATTGACCGTGTTGACTCTTATGTTCATTGACGCGTACTCCTTGGCCACCGACCGCATCAGACCAATCACTGCATGTTTGCTAGTGGAATACGGAGCGACATTCGGGCCGCCGGATAAGCCAGCGACGCTCGAAGTAATAACGACACTACCGCCGCCACATCTCAACATGGCTGGGATAACCGACTTCAACCCAAGCCAGACGCCTTTCACATTAACGGCCATGACACGGTCGAAGGTCTCCTCGTCGTAATCAAGCGTAGGTTTTACCGCACCTTCGATGCCCGCGTTAGCGAGCAGGATGTTTACTGCCCCATAACGCGCCTCAGCAACTGCGATCATCTCATCGTTTTCGTCAGCGTTCGTCACATCAGTCACACAATAACTAACTTGATTACTACCAATATCGTCCACGGCCGCAGCCAGCGATTCCTCACTCAAGTCAGCGATCAAGACGCTTGCCCCTTCTTCGGCGAAAAGTCGTGCAGCGGCTCTCCCGATGCCCCCTGCACCACCCGTGATGACCGCCGTCTTACCCGCTAGTCTCATCGTTTCATCCTATCGTCGGGCCCTCGCCCAAATATCAACTTTCAAGAGCCGTACGAAAATCTTCAATCAAATCGTCGATCTCTTCGATCCCAACAGAAATTCGGATGAGCGACTCCGCGATGCCCATCTCCTTCCGCCGAGCAGGCCCCATCTCATAATAGATCGTCTGCGATACCGGTATTGCAAGTGTCCGGTTGTCACCCAGATTGCTCGACTTGATGACGACCTTGAGCCGATTCAAGAAATCAAACGGCTCCAATTCTTGGTTCAATTCGAACGAAAACAACGCACCGGGTTTTCTAAAAAGCTGAGCACTCCTCTGAAACTGTGGATGATGGCTTAACCCGGGGTAGTACACGTTAGCAACCTTCTCGTGGTCATCCAAGAACTCGGCCAACGTTTGAGCGCTGGCGGACTGCTTCTCCAGTCGTAGAGCCAAGGTTTCAGAACCAATACTGATGTGATGCGCGGCTTCAGCGCCGAGAGCCGCTCCAAAATCCCGGAGACCTTTTTTCCGAATCTGGGTCATTCCCCATTTCGATGAATCGCCTTTCTTATAAACCTCTTCAATGCGTGCATAGGACGACCAATCGTATTGTCCGGTATCAGTTATCGCCCCACCCAACGCATTACCGTGTCCACAGATGTATTTCGTCAGGCTGTTAACCACGAGGCTCGCACCAACGTCAATCGGCTGAAAAAGGTAGGGCGAGGTCATGGTGTTATCGACGATGTAGACGATCCCTTGGTCACGACATAGCGCGCCAATCGCCTCCAGGTCACTCACTTGAGTACGAGGATTGGCGATGGTTTCAACGAATACCATCTTGGTGTGTTCGGTCAACGCGGACTCCACCGCCTTGACGTCCGTGGCATCGACAAAAGAGACGTCGATTCCGTGAACGTCAAAGCTACCAAACAGGCTGTTGGTATTGCCGAACAAAAACGAGCTCGACACAAGATGATCCCCCGACCGCATCAACGCGAACAACATCGTTCCAATAGCCGCCATGCCTGTTGAAAAACAAATGGTCTGGCGTCCTTTTTCCATCAGGGTAATCTGTGACTCAAGCGCGCTAACGGTCGGGTTGACCTGGCGTCCATAGGAGTAGCCCGAGCTGTTACCCTGGAAAACGTCGGCGAGATCCTGGACGTCGTCGTATCCGTACGCCACGGTCGCATGGATGGGTTTGTGTATTGAGCCGTGCTCTACCGGGCTCGATCGGTCCGAATGAATAATTCGCGTCGTGAAACCGACCATTGGCTGCTTATCCAAATTGGGCCGGCGACTATATCAGATCGTCCGGGCCGGGTATGGCGGGCGGCACATTTGCCTCAACCGGGGTTTCAATCAGCTTCAGCGGGCGTTTCCACAAAGGGCAGCGACCACAAATTAAACACGCGCGACAAGGCTGAAATCGCCAAGACATGCCGCAACGACCCATCGACGATGGCTGCACGAATCTGATCGATCGTATAAAGATGCACCGCGATGGCTTCGCCTTGACCTAGATCCTGAGCATCGTTTTTGGTCACGCCTCGCGCAAGAAAGTGGTGACACAAATGTGGATGAATCGCCGGATTGGGTTGTACGGCTCCCAACGACTCCCAATGACCACCGCTGTACCCCGTTTCCTCTTTAAGCTCTCTTTGTGCCGCGAGCAACGGAGTTTCACCGGCATCAACCATGCCGCCAGGCGTCTCAATCGTGCAGGAACCGGTACCAAACCGATATTGCTCGACCATCACGGACTTGCCATCCTCAGTGAGAGCTACCACGTTGATCCAATCGCCCGATTCAAGCACGAGCCGTTTCAATGTTCGGTCTTCGGTTGGGTGTTTCAGCCAATCGAAACGGACACTGAGGATACCCAGATCGGGACCCGGTTCCGAACGTACCTTTTGCCACTCAAGCTGATTGTCCATCAAATCCCCCCGCACTTCCGATGACATACCCCCTCGAAACAACCCGACGCGCAAAGACCTTATCGCGACATTTGGCCAAAGGGCCTTGGCTTCCTTGACCTAACTTTACGTCTACGAATCAATCTCTTTCCCATAATTCAGAAGCGTGGACGCTTTGCGTTTCACCGACGAACTTAGGTCTCGTCAGGGTGCTGCATTCCTTGCTGATGTAGCTCCGATGTCATGCCGTCCAGGTGACGACCCTCTCGTACCGATTCCACCATCGCGTCAACCGAGGCATAGTCCGTAACCGAATTCAGTGTCGTTAGTGTGGGATAGATCATTTGCCAGTCCCCGTCCTCGTGCCGCTGTAAGGCTTCGGCTGGCGAAATCCACTCCCCAGATACCGTCTCTCGCGTGTCACCCACCGCTTCTTGTCCGCGCGGCATGGCCGCCAGAAAAAAACGGGTGTCGAAACGAGCCGGCGCGGATTCTGGAGTAATCCAATGACTGAAGTAATGCACCCGTTCAGTCGCTAACTCAAGTCCCTCACTTCGCACAAGCGTCCCAAAGTCGACTTCGCCCGCGAGTAGGCGTTCTCGTAGCCCCCGATAGTGTGTTCGCTCCGCATCGTCTCGAAAATAAAAGTCGCCGCCCTGCCTTCGAGCGAGAAGCACCCCGCTTTCCTCGAAACATTCTCGTATGACCGTTACCCAATAACGAATGGCGTTGTCTTCGACGCCCAATTTTCTTGACGCCATTTCGTCATCTAATCCGAAGCACAATCCTTCGAGATCCGCATCTTCGGTATCGACTTTGCCGCCAGGAAACACGTGCAAATCTGGGAAAACACCCCGACCCGGCCGCTGCAGCATGAATAGTTCGGGTCCGTTCTCGCCGGATCTAACGACAAGTACCGTTGCCGCTTTACGAATCTTGACCACTTGGCCTCACGCTCACTAACGCATTCAAACGGGGACTACTCCTCAGCACATTATGGAAATTGTTCGATCAATGGCCCTGAAATCAAGTCAACCGTCGACCGCCGTATCCTCTTCCACCACCTCGGACTCCGAGATAACAAGATCATCCAACGACGTCTCGATTCTTTCCGCAAGGTAAGACGCAAGTTCAAAATGGCCTTCCTGTCGGTCCGATGAAACTACATAGCGGGAAGTCGCTGAGTCGTCTTCGGGTTTTTCTATGCGCACGATAGAAAGGCGCTGCGCCCCGTCGTCGTCACTAACAACGTAGGTCATCAACGGATCGTCACCGATAGCTTCTTCATGGACGTCCATAACGGTGAGGTTCCGGAAACGATTGATGAACGTTTGCACAGCGTCCTGATCAAGGGCCCGGTTTTGATCCGACATCCACCCTTTGTCGTCATCCTTGGAAAGGGTAAAGACGCCCTCAAGCACAAGCTCACGCACTTCACCCACCGGTTGCAGTATCGATCGGTCAAGCCACGAGGAAGTGTCCATCCCGGCCTCATATGCGGAAAACTTGATGCTGTAGACAGCCCCACCCAAGGCCGCGCGTGCGTGCACCTTTTGATAGCCGGGCGACGTTCCGAGATAAAGTCCGCCCAAGACCTTATCGGCATCGGAAAGAACGATGTGGCGTTGGTGATTTTCCTTCGTGACTTCGAAACGCTCGGCCGTCGAATCCTGCTCGGCCACGGGCCAGCCACTGTTAGTGTTCGCCAACTTGGTGAGGAATTGTTCGACCTTATCTCCGTCGGCCGGAATACCCGACTCGAATCGCCAATCATCGGCGTTCCGCACGAGAGTTACACGACGTTCATCGTCACTCGCCGAAATTTCGACTTTCTGGATCACCCCCGGTTCAAAACTTAGCAGGACTTCGGGCTCGAACTCCTCTTCATTGAGTCGAAGCCCCCAGACCACTGCAACGAGAATCAGTTGGACAACAAGAATCGTGATTAGCACCGACCGCTTCACGGAGTCTCTCCCAAAATTGCCTGGTATCGACTTCGGCGCTTTCCGCCGTTGTATCCGTGCACCAGAAAAACGACAAAAACCATCAACAAGGCCAACACATAATTACCGTATTCGAATAGACGCTGACTCAGATCGCCGAGTGGCGGCAACGTACTCGCGTACTGGTTTCTACCTCGGATGGTTTGCAAGACTTCGTCTTCGACCGCCCAATCCACCACGTTTTGGATCAAATCAAGTGGCTTCGTGTACAGCTGACCATTGGCGACACCGACCAATTGAATGATCTGGTCCGAAACAAAAGAGCCCGAACCAAGCACCAGCAAGCGTGCGGATTCAGGAGATCGCTTAATGACGCTAGAGACGACGCCCGGACCGGTCTCCGCTTCATCCTCACTTTCGCCACTGCTCGCGTCTGCAGGTTCTTCGGGCTCTAACGCGTCGTCTACTAGCAGCAGTGGTGACTCGTCAAAAAAGGAGTCAAATCGCCCCGAGACAAGGACCCCCAGAAGTTGTCGTCCTTCTTCGCCCTCCGACCTATAGGGCTCAACGATATCCCCGCTTATCTTGGGCATGACGTCGGGCGAATCGTCCCGCCAACTCTTATCGGAACTCCACATCAAACGTTGCACGTCGCGCGAATCAGAACGGGGTTCATCCACGTCGATGGGTGATACCCAAGACATGGTCAGTTGCGGAAGACCAAGGGTGACCGGGTGATCCGGCAGCATCGCCCCGTCACGAATGTCGACAAAGAAAGGATAGTCCAACATTCGGTAATCCTGAAAACTGAACCCACCCACTCTTCGAGTCACGGGTGCTGGGAATTGGGCGTTCTGTGGATCGAGCACCATGGACTTATCGATGGAGATACCGTGGTGATCTAGCCAGGCTTCTAGCCCTGTCGTTTGGGGCACTGCGGAGAGCATCGTTTGGGTCAGCGTGCTACGGAACGCCGAGGCTGCCACAACGACAGTACCTCCTCGCATCAAGTACTGATCGATCGCGAACACCGCGCGCTCATCAAGACCGGTCGGTTCTACGACAAGCAACACGTCAACGTTTGATGGGACGATCCCGGTGAGATCCGCGCTTCGAAGCTCGTGGCTACTACCAAGAACGTCCCGTAGACCGGCAAATTGGTTTCCCGGCATCTGTTGACCACCTGGGTACTGGGGAGGCGGAGGAGGCGGTGTATACAGTTCCACCGTCTTCATCAACCCCGACGCAAACCGCTTGAGCGCTTCTTCCATACCCCGCGCAAGACCGTCTCGGTCGAACGATTCGGGAATGGGGATCTGCACGAAGGTCGTGTCGTCCGAGAGAATGAGGTAAAAATAAAACGTGCTGGAGTCGAAGAGACTCGCCGCCATGGGGCCGAACCCAAATTTTGTCGCTATCTCCTCCGCGACCTGACCATCGCCGGCCTCCGGATCAACGATTTCCCAGGAAAACGCGTTCCCAGCCTCCAATCCCGTAGCTTCAAGCAGGTCTGATAAAGATCCTTTTAACGACGCGAGCTCTTGTGGCATGCGTTCGTCAGACGAAATGTAGCCGGTGAAACGGATCGGCTGAGCAATGTTGGACCAAACACTGTCACCTCCTTGAAAATCGTAGAGCACCTTCTTGATGCTTCGCGTGACGGCGTATTCCGGGTTCGGCAGCCATACGTCGAGATCGGTCTCACCTTGCTGCTTGACATCAATCAGCTCGCGAAAGCTCAACACTTCGTACTCATCTCCATATTGGACGAGTACATCGAAATAAGAATTGACCAAACTGGCTTCGTGCCGATCAGCTGTCTGAAACGGCACCGGGCGAATCCCGTACTTGCTGTTCGCCTCATCCTCCAACTCGGCATCCTCGGCTGGATTGACGATCTCCACGCGCACTCGATCGCCACCTGCGAATCCGTATTCGCTTAATAGATCCTGCATTTGCGGCACCAACGGCGCTAACAACGGATGCGTTTTTGTACTGAAATAGCCACGGATTAGTAACGGTTCGCGTAACCGCTGCAGGTAGTGCAGCGTTGCTCCGGACATCGAATACTGGTCACCACGCGTAACGTCCCAACGCATCCAATTACCCGCACCGTGCAGCCAAACGTTAGCCACAAGCACATTGGCCACAACTAAACCCAACAACATTTGTGTGCGCCGGTGACGAACGGGCGGAGCATCTTCTGACCAGCCTTGACGCGTCAAGGCATAGGTATTTAGCGCGAGAAAAACTAGCGCTATGGAAACGTAGAAATAGAGATCTCGAACATCGAGCATACCGCGCGTGATCGATTCAAAGCGTGAACCTGAACCAAGCATTCGCAACAGATCCGCACTGTTGTTATCCACTAAATCAAGCAGGAAGGGGCTTCCAATCAAATAGAAAGATCCACAAGCCAACGACGCCAAAATCAACGCGACGATTTGATTCTCAGTCCTAGCGCTAACGAATAGACCAACCGCAATATAACTTGCGCCTAGGAGAATCGCGGCCACGTAGCCAGCAATAATCGGTCCCCAGTCCAATCCCGTTAGGCTGCTATCGACCATCGCCAATGTGAACGGGAGCGGTAACGTAAGTACCAGGGCAATGCCAAGCAACGCCCAGCAAGCAAGAAACTTCCCGAACACAAGCTCCCAAGTTGCCGCAGGAAGCGTGAGGATAAATTCCTGAGTTCCACTGCGACGCTCCTCACTCCACATTCGCATGGTGAGCGCCGACGATAGAAAAATTAGCAGGACCGGCATCCATTCGAACATCGGCCGAACGTCCAGGATATTTCGCACAAAAAAGGCCTCGCCCCAAAAGAACACGAACAGCGTGAAACCGAGGAAGGCGAGTAAGAATAGGTACCCTATCGGCGACCCGAAGAACTGGATCAGCTCTTTGGAAGCGACCTTCATGGTCTTGCTAGCCAGCATCTGGGACCTCGCTGACTTCCCGGAAGAGTCGTTCCAAATCACGTTGCATGGGGGCTAAGCTGTGGATAGGGATGTCTTTTGTTACCAGCTCGCGCGCCACCAGAGCCGCAAACTCGGCCAAATCGTCTCTTTCGCTTGTCAGAAGTATCCGTCCGTTTTCGGTGATAACTGTCACCGATGCGTCGAACGCGTTCTCGACGTCTCTCGGACTTGCCGAGGTGCGTAATTCGATCGTGTCGGCACGTTTCAAATCCTCGAGCTGTTCGTCGATCACCAGCTCGCCGTCACGCATGATCAACACGCGGTCACAAATGGCGTCAACTTCTTGCATGATGTGGGTCGAGAGGATCACCGTCGCTGTCGTGGCGAGCTCCCTCATTAGACGACGCATTTCTTGGGTCTGACGAGGATCAAGCCCGTTGGTTGGTTCGTCGAGGATGAGCACTGGGGGCTTGTGTAATATCGCTTGTGCAACGCCAACCCGCTGCTGATAGCCGCGAGATAGGGTGCCAATCTTGTCATAGGCCCGAGATCCCAATTCCATCGACTCGATCACATTCTTTAGCCCGGACTCGGCTTCCCGCGCCGCCATACCCCGCAGACTTGCAGCAAACTCAAGGTAGTCGAAAACCGACATATCCGCATATAGCGGTCGATTTTCGGGCAGATAACCGATCTTCTGTTGCACTGCCACGGGTTGGTCCTGGACATCGATGCCGTCTACCAACCCTCGCCCCGCGCTCGGTTCGAGGTATCCGGTGAGCATCTTCATAACGGTGGTTTTACCCGCTCCGTTGTGGCCGAGAAGGCCAACGATCTCCCCAGACCCAACCTCAAAACTAACCTCAGAGGCAGCTGTTACGTCACCGTAATGTCTTGTAAGTCCCTCAGCCTTTATCACTACTGACTTTTCCTTAGCAGTACTTCGAAATCACGCAGGCCGCATAGATTAATGTCCAAAAAAAACAAATTCCATCCCTTAGGCCTCGACAGATACGACGCCTTGACCCAGGCTACGCACATGGATCTCAGTTGCACGATCCCCGGCCCCGCGGGGAATTTAGAAGCCGTGGTCAATGACTCGAACTCGGGCTCTTGGGTCATACTATGTCATCCGCACCCCCTCTATGGCGGTTCGATGTTCGACGCCGTTCTCGACGCTGTCGAAGAAGCCGTGTCCCCTCTGCGCCTAAGCACCTTACGTTTCAATTTTCGCGGCGTGGGATCAAGCGAAGGTGAGCATGATCACGGAAACGGTGAAGTCAATGACTTACTCTCAGTAGTGGAGTGGCTCCACCAAGCCAAGAGCCCCTCAGAAGTCTCAGTCGCTGGCTATTCGTTCGGCTCAGTCGTGGCTAGCCGAGGTGTCGCGAATAGCAGCAAGTTTTCTCGTCTCGTGTTGATCGCGCCACCAACGTCTTCGATGGCTTTGGCGGATGGCATAACGGTACCCGCGCGTGTGATCGTCGGCGACGCTGATCCATTTGTCGATCTTCGGCAGCTCAGAGAATGGCAACAAGCCCAAGAAGATGTGGAAATCGTCACGATCCCTGGAGCTGATCACTTTTTTGGCACACAAAACCAGGATCTACAATCGGCCGCGTCGGCTATTTTCAGAGAAGCCCTGCACCCGTGATCCAGCCGTGCCCAACAAATACGACGGCATAACCGGCTAGGCCGATTAACGCCGGCAACCACAAGTCGTTCCAATCGAGCTTAGCTCGACCCGTTACAACGGCACCGAACGGGAGATTCGATGTGCGTGCAGCAAAGCCGGGCCAAATGCCATCTTGCTCACGAGCGATGCGCATATCGATCAAGTACGTACCGAAGACTGAGACAAGACCCAACGTCCCGAAGAAAACGAGCGAAGCCAGATCGCCGTTCGCCACCATATGACCTAACACCCACAGCGCTAAACCCCACTGAAACGGATGGCGGGTAATGCAGATGACGCCTCTGGGCTCCGTCGCCAACTCATCCTCTTTCCCAAGACTCGTTGGATTCTTGGTCGAGAACGCTCCCACAATAAGGATGAAAGAAAACCCGACCATGACGTACGTTACCCACCAGTGAGCTGGGCTTGGTACCCACAAGTATGGACTCACCGGTCGGTTCGCGTAGTTCAAAATCATGAACCCAAGCGTCAATATCGCGACGACCGAGTACACGATGAGGTAGCCGTTGCGGCCAAGTCGCTCGATCAAGGCGTGCCGACACGACGTACTGCTGATTCCTAAGTGTGAAAGCAAGAACAAACCGCTCGCGAAAACCAACGTTAACAACACCATGCCTCATCCATAAATCAGGGTTTAATCCTGCATCCGCAGAGCACAAAAGCCAACCAAAGGAGCTGTGGTAGGCTCATTGTTATCAGCATTGGGGGGAAGCGATGCGTGACGTTACTGGAAAGGTTGCATTCATCACTGGCGGTGCCAGTGGCATGGGCTTGGCAATGGCGCGTTCATTCGCGGCTGCCGGCATGCAGGTCGCTATCGCAGATATCGAACAAGACGCGCTCGATCGCGTTAAAGCCGAGTTCGACGCGAGCAACGCCAAGGTCATTACGCTACAAGTCGACGTAACCGATCGAGCCGCGATGGAAGCTGCGGCCGAGGCTACCGAAGCCGCTTTTGGGAAAGTCCACGTCCTTGTCAACAATGCTGGAGTTGCCGTCGGTGGATCGCTGGACGAGATGTCGTACGAAGATTGGGATTGGGTCATGGGCGTTAACCTCGATGGCGTGGTCAACGGCCTACAAGCGTTCGTGCAGCGAATTCAAGCCCACGGTGAGGGTGGCCATGTTGTCAATACCGCTTCCCTCGCGGGCCACATCGCAATTCCAGGACTAGGCGTTTATACCGCGACCAAATACGCGGTCGTTGGTATATCCGAAACGCTCCGCGCTGATCTCAAGCAACACAACATCGGGGTTTCCGTGCTTTGCCCCGGCGTGGTCAACACCAATATTTTCGATTCGGGACGCAACCGGCCCAGCCATCTCCAGGGCGAAAAAGATACCTCGCAAATAGACCTCCCGGGCGACACGAGGGAACTCGAACCGGAGCAGCGCGTGGCCGAAATGATGGCCCAAGCGCTGGATCCGGCCGTCGTCGGGGATATGGTTCTACATTCGATCCAGGAGGACGAGTTCTACATTTTCTCTCATCCGGAAGTCGAACCAATGGTTGCTGGAAGGGCGGCCGAAGTCACCGACGCCTTCGCGCGATGGCGTAAATACCGCGAGGATCACGACATCTGAACACCGAGTTGAACTCGGCTTTGATCGGTGTTGCCGGAAGCGCCGCAAAGCTCCAAACACCTGCTCTGGTTATCGATTTAGTTCGCTTTAAAAACAACCTTGAGACCATGAGCACGCACTGCCAAAAGGCAGGTGTCGCCTTGCGTCCCCATGCCAAGACCCACAAATGCTCGGCCGTAGCAAAACTGCAAATTGAAGCCGGTGCGAGTGGTATTTGTTGCGCAAAATTGGGAGAGGCCGAGGCTATGCAGGCAGCGGGTGTTCAAGACATTCTGCTCACGTCACCCGTCGTTACCTCAAGCGGAATCGATCGCTTGCTCCAGTTGAATG
>ENA-UPTF01000778-UPTF01000778.1-marine-metagenome-genome-assembly--contig:-NODE-778-length-21528-cov-3.801268_pt1 | contig 21528 bp, 20 predicted proteins | sample MGYA00238166_ERZ767019 | MGnify/ENA primary metagenome ERZ767019 (study PRJEB28930, sample SAMN06266391) | marine metagenome | isolation source: Sea water from 250 m depth | place: Atlantic Ocean | study... | reverse complement strand
TAGGTCTCGAACCCACCCTGCGCCCTAGCGTGGCTCTGGCGCCAAACATGAAGGGTCAGGTCCATCACTTATAACTCCTTTCGGTCAACTGAACCGCCTCAAACCCGAGATGTTCCCGGTGAAGAATCGGGGGGGAAGACTCTCCAGAGTGCTCCCAGGCACTAACGAAGCAAAACTCCTCGTCGTTCCTAAGGGCTTCTCCCTCCTCTGTTTGATATTCTTCACGGAAGTGACAACCGCAGGATTCTTCTCGATTGATCGCGTCGTTCACCATTAGTTCAGCAAACTCCAGGAAGTCAGCAACCCGACCCGCGTTCTCAAGCTGAGGGTTAAACTCTTCGTCCCCGCCTGGCACCTTAACATTTTCCCAAAACTCCTCGCGTAGGGACGGAATCTTTTCCAATGTCTGAATTAAGGCTTCACGGTTCCGAGCCATTCCACAATTCTCCCAGAGAAGGAGTCCAAGCTCCCGATGGAATGACTGTACGGTCCTTTTGCCTTTAATAGACAAAAGTTTACGGATTTTCTCTCGAACATCCGCCTTAGCTTTCCCAAACTCCATGTGATCCGTCGAGACCTCCCCAGGTCTCACTCCTGCTAGATAATGGCCAATGGTGTAAGGGATAATATAGTACCCGTCGGCCAGGCCTTGCATTAAAGCACTTGCTCCTAACCTGTTTGCACCGTGGTCAGAGAAGTTGGCCTCCCCAAGAACAAACAATCCTGGAATGTTGCTCATAAGATCATAGTCCACCCAAAGGCCACCCATAGTGTAGTGTATGGCTGGGTAGATTCGCATCGGATCCTTGTAGGCATCCTCCCCCGTAATGCGTTCGTACATATCGAAGAGATTTCCGTATTTTGCGGAAATAGCATCATGACCATCCCTTTCAACAGCGGCAGAAAAATCTAAGTAAACCCCATTTTTTAATGGACCTACCCCATGCCCCTGATCAACTACATTTTTAGCGTTTCTAGAAGCAACGTCCCTAGGCACTAAGTTGCCAAAAGCCGGGTATTTATTTTCTAGATAGTAATCTCTTTCATTTTCGGGGATTTCGTGAGCAGGTCTTGAATCATCAAATGCTTCCGGAACCCATATGCGTCCGTCGTTTCGGAGTGATTCAGACATCAAAGTCAACTTTGATTGGAAATCATCGCTAGCAGGAATACAAGTCGGATGTATTTGTGTGTAACAAGGATTTGCGAAAAAAGCTCCACGACGGTGGGCTCTCCATGCAGCGGTGACATTACTCATCATCGCATTAGTTGATAGGAAATAAACATTTCCGTAACCACCTGTTGCTAAAACAACAGCATGAGCTGAATGAGGAATGATTTCACCGGAAAGCAAGTCACGTGTAACTATTCCGCAAGCTTGGCCATCTTTGGTAACTACATCGAGTAATTCTGCACGAGTATGTAATTCAACACTCCCAGCTGCGACTTGACGCATCATTGCTGAGTAAGCGCCTAATAGAAGTTGTTGTCCGGTCTGACCTCTTGCATAAAAAGTTCTAGAAACTTGAGCACCGCCAAAAGAGCGGTTATCTAAAAGGCCGCCATACTCTCTAGCAAAAGGAACTCCCTGAGCTGTTGCTTGATCGATTATGTTCGTTGAGACTTCTGCAAGACGATGCACATTAGCTTCCCTGGATCTGTAGTCTCCGCCTTTAATTGTGTCGTAGAAAAGTCTGTAAACAGAATCACCATCATTTTTATAGTTCTTTGCAGCATTGATTCCGCCCTGTGCAGCAATACTGTGTGCTCGACGAGGACTGTCATGGAATGTAAAAGCTTTAACTTTGTAGCCGAGTTCCCCTAGAGAGGCTGCAGCAGATGCACCAGCTAGACCAGTACCAACAACAATAACGTCGAATTTTCTTTTGTTATTTGGGTTTACCAAGTTCATTGAGAATTTATGGTTCTCCCATTTCTCTTCTAATGAACCTGAAGGCACTCGAGAATCAAGCACAGTTTTGTTATTAGTTGCCATGATTTAGTGATCCTCTAGTTGTTTTGTAAGGCATGCCAAAATTTCATCGGTGTCCCCGATGCTTACTTGACACAGACGTTCTTCTTCATCAATCAGATTTGCCTGTGTCATGATTGGAAAGCTTAGATTTCCTAAAAGGATCAGCCCTGCAAAGCTTGCAGCAAATCCTTTACGTAAATGGTTGTATTTAGGATTATTTATTCCGAGGCTCTGAAACATTGACCAAGCTCCATGAAAGATATGCCAAGCTAAAGCCATGTTTGCTATCACATAAAAAATCGCAACTGGGATCCTAGAAAGTGAAGAGTAGAGGTTGTGGTATGGATCGCCGGGAACAAATTCGTTACCAAGCCACCATCCCCAAGTTAGATCTGCAAGGTGGTAAATAAGAAATAAAGCGATTATCGGACCGGTCCAACGCATTGTACGGCTCGCATAACTTGCAGCTATGTATTCCCTTCCTCCTTCATATTTTTTTTCTCCACCCTGAAAAGAAGCATTTAGACTCGATTTTCTACTCATTTCTTTCAAAGTGATAGCTGAATGAAGATGCAATCCAAACATAACCATCAGGCCTAATCTCAACAGCCACAAAATCAGTGAACGCGGAAATATTCCACTTCCAAGATTTCTAAGGGACTCTGCGTATTCGTGCATTTTTGCAGGACCTTCATATACATGAAGATTTCCGATCATATGAATTAGAACGAAACCCAAAAGCCCTATTCCCGTAACAGCCATCACCCATTTTCTACCGACAGCTGTTTGGTAAAGATTTAGAGGAAAAGGCCATTCGCGACGACGGTCTCGAATGGGTTTCACTCGGTACCGTTCACTAGTTGTTTGGGTCATGGTATCTCCCGACTTAAGCCGGTTTATCTGGGCAAAATGACACTTTAAACGCTACTTTAAAAGCTACCTGAGAGTACCTCTCAGTACATGTATCCATGCAAAAGGTCACACTATAAATTTGGTAAGTCCCTACAAAATGGGCTTAATTGACAAAGTGTTGTAGATAAACCTAGGGATTAGTCTGAGGATTAGATTGAAAAATTTATATTCGCTTCGTTCCGGCATTTAAATAAGGCAAAAGGATCGCTAGGGTTCCGCCATGGGTAATTTGTTCTCAAGAAATAGAAATGTTCAAAGACCAACCACTTTGGGTGGGCTCAAATCTAGTGGTTGGGAATCAGTTCCAGTAAAAGAGGAACTCAGAAGGAATCTGGTTGAAAGAATTCGAAACGACGATTCATTATTTTCAGGAGTCCATGGCTACGAAGAGACCGTAATGCCGCAATTAGAAAACGCGATACTTGCAGGACACGATGTAATTTTTCTTGGGGAGAGAGGACAAGCTAAGACTCGGTTGATACGAGGATTAATTGAACTATTAGATGAGTGGATGCCAGTAGTTGCAGGATCAGAAATCAACGATGACCCCTACTCACCGGTATCGAAGTATGCAAAAGATCTAGTAAGTCAACTCGGAGAAAACACCCCAATCGACTGGGTGCATAGGGATCTTCGTTATGGAGAAAAATTGGCAACCCCTGACACCTCTATAGCTGATCTGATAGGTGAAGTGGACCCAATTAAAGTTGCTGAAGGTAGGTATCTCTCAGATGAATTAACTCTTCATTACGGTCTGGTGCCACGTACAAATCGTGGACTATTCGCGATTAACGAACTTCCAGATTTAGCGGAGAGAATCCAAGTAGGGCTTTTAAATGTTTTGGAAGAACGAGATATCCAAATAAGAGGCTACAAAATCAGACTTCCGCTTGATGTTGTTCTGTTCGCATCAGCTAACCCCGAGGATTACACAAACCGAGGTCGGATCATTACACCTCTTAAGGATCGTTTTGGTTCGCAGATCAGAACTCACTATCCAACTGACACAGAGATAGAAATGGACATAGTTGAACAAGAAGCATCTATCCCATCAGTAGGTGAATTAGATGTGAACATTCCGAGTTTCATGACCAGAGTGATAGCGGTTTTGACACAGGAAGCACGTAAAAGTCCTCATCTAAACCAAAGATCTGGAGTATCAGTTCGTATGAGTGTGACCAATCAAGAAGCAATGGTTGCCAATTCTGTACGACGTGCATTACGTAATAAAGAAAAAGAAGCAGTTCCTAGGATTTCAGATTTAAATGCATTAATTGCTGCAACGGCCGGCAAAGTAGAAATTGAAAGTCTTGATGAAGAACGTGATTCTGAAATTGTTAATCAGCTATTAAATGAAGCTGTATTAAATGTTTTTAGAGATCTTGTTCCTGCTGAGTTTCATCAGCCGATTATCGAAGCTTTTGAGAATTTGGAAGGAATTTCAACCGGTGAAGACATTCGATCAGATGAATATCAGGATGTAGTAAATTCGAAAGTCCCTGCACTTGAACCAGCAGTTAAAGCCGTTTTAGAAGGTAGCAATTCAAATGGGTCGGCGATGACAGCTAGTGCCGTTGAGCTAATTCTCGAAGGGCTTCATTTGTCGAAGAGATTAAATAAATATGCTTCGGGTGCTAGAGCAAGTTACGCCACACGCACATAAATTTTTTTACGAATTAATTTCGAGTCATAACTCCATTATCGAAAACGACTCTGTCTCCAACGCGTGTCTGGAATAAAACTTGATCCGATTCTTCCCAAGCGTGGATTTCTAATACTTCACCAGGCATTACAGGTGATTTGAATCTTCCGCCCATGCTTCCAAAACGTGCAGGGTCGGAGTCGCACAAGGCATGTAATAATGCTCGTCCAGTGAAACCATATGTACACAGTCCATGGAGTATTGGTTTATCAAATCCTGCTGCTGAAGCAAATGAAGGATCCGAATGCAAAGGATTACGGTCACCATTTAATCTATAAAGAAGAGCTTGATCATTTCTTGTTTCATATGAGACTCTATGGTCAGCTTCACGATCTGGTAGGTTCCATTCAGTTGTAGGGCCACGATCTCCACCCCAACCTCCTTCTCCTCCGATGAACAAACCTGATTTTGTACTCCACATGGGATTTCCGTCAGTATCTGCAACATCTGTTTCCAGATAGACAAGCGCAGCTTTACCTTTGTCATAGATAGGTCCAATTTTTCCAGTTGATACTGCAGTTCCAGCTGCTGGAAGAGGTTGATGCAAGGTGATTGCTTGTTCAGCGTGAAGAAGGTTGACCGGATTGAAATCCCCAAAACTAGGAGTACTCCCGCCTCCCATAACTACAACTTGTGTGGGAAAAGCTACTTGATTTATTCCGTTACTGTTCTCAGTTGTGAATTCAAGTTCGAAACCTGTTGGATCGGAGACTCCAGCTCCTACACCAAGTGCGTACAACAAACTATCTTTCGATGTCCATGAAAATTCTGCAGGTTCTCCGATGGAGCCTGAAGCATCTGGATTAATTGGCATTATTCCCTCCTACTGTCTAAATATGAATCTACGTACCTTGAAGCTCATAGCCAACAAGAGTGATAAATAGAATCACAAGTTGTCTCTATTAGAGTGTTTTCATAATGAATTTGTTCCCAGAACTGATCGACGAAAACTCACTAAGAGAATGGTTCGACACGCAAGGACTCGGACGAGGAGAAGAGATTTCTTTCGAACGTGTAAAAGCTGGTGAATCAAACGAAGTTTTTATAGTTAAACGTTCTGACAACTTTTGGGTTCTACGCAGACCTTCATTAGTTCCTTTGTCTTTCGATGGTTCTAACACAATCATGGAGAGAGAGTTCAGATTCCAATCCGCTTTAGAAGGAACGAAAGTACCCCATGCTAAAGCGATCTCATTATGTACTGATATTTCGGTAACAGGTTCTTTTTTCTATGTAATGGAATGGGTAGATGGTCTGGTGCCTTCTGATCCAATCCCTGAAGAATTGGGAGGCGCTGATGCTTATCATGACATTTCCATTCAGCTTCTTAGTGCATTAGGAGAATTAGCGTCAATCGACTATGAGAATGCTGGATTAGCAGATTTAGGACGTCCGGAAGGTTTTTTAGAAAGACAAGTGGGACGATGGAAAAGTCAACTCGACTCATATCAAAATAGGGAAATACCTGGAATAGATGACGTTGCGAAATGGCTAGATGAGAACAGGCCAAAAAACTCAATTTCCGGGATAATGCATGGTGATTACAACTTTCATAACATGCTTTTTTCTAGAGGTAGAAATACTAGTTTGTTAGCTGTTTTAGATTGGGAAAATGCAACCATAGGGGATCCTCTCATGGATTTGGGATATTTGATGGGGACGCTCAATTTTGAAAACAAGAACATGCCTACTAGAGCACAAGCAGTTTCTTTATGGGTTGAGCGGTCAGGAATCGAACCAGATTCACTCGGCTGGTACGTAGTGATGAGCAAGTTCAAACTTGCGTGCATGTTAGAAGGTGTCTACGTCCGACAAGTCGAAGACGCAACAAGAGAGACAACACCTTTTTTAGGTGAAATGGTGGTCAAGCTTATCGATCAAGCAATTCATTTTATTCCTGAAGCTGAAGAGTGGTAAGAAAATCTTCTAAAAATAATAAAGGTGCACTCAAGTAGTGAAAAATTTATATTTTGTCCGCTAACTATTGATTAAATGGTATGGAAGTAAGTTCTATCAAATGACAGTTGAGTGGTACTTGGAGATTTAGTGGACAGCAATAGTAAATATCCAGCTGGGATTCGCCGTTTCACTTACTCGAAGTGGGACGGTACTCAACAAATATCGGAATTAGACGCAAATTCTTTAATGGAAGCTTTGGGAGATGAGCTCATTGAAAACGGAGATCCCAATTCAGCTTTACGGAGATTGATGCAAAGAGGTTTGGATTTTGAAGGTGGGCACTTAGAAGGTTTAAGAGAAATACTGCAGAAATTGCGTCAAAAAAGACAAGAAACTATTGAACAGCACAATTTGGGTGGTATTTATGATGAAATTAATGAAGCGCTAGAACAAGTAATGTCAACTGAGCGAGAATCGCTTGATGCAGTCGAAAATCGATTCAGAGATGATGACAGACAACAAGAAATCAATGAAGAAGCACTGCAGTCTAGACGTGATCAACTTGACATGTTGGAACATGAAAATCTAGCGAGTCGAGTGAAAGGTTTAAGCGATTACGATTTCACTTCGACTACCGCAGCACAAAGATTTGAAGAGCTTGTAGACGATTTACGCGAGCAATTAATGCAACAAGCAATTGATCAAATGGCTGGTGAAATGAAGAATATGAGTTCAGAAGACATGTCGAGAATGAAAGACATGTTGTCTGCTTTGAATCAGATGTTAAATCAACATCAGGAAGGTGAGACTCCGAACTTCGAGAAATTTATGGAAGACTTTGGTGATTTTTTTCCTGAAAATCCTGAAAGCCTTGAAGAACTTTTAGAGGTTATGGCTCAGAGAATGGCGACAATGGCGCAAATTCTAAATTCTATGACCCCTGAGCAAAGAGCACAGTTGGAAGAACTTTCAGAGCAACTTTTAGAAGACATGGATTTGCGCTGGCAGATGGATCAATTAGCTGAGAATCTAAGGGAAGCTTTTCCGAAAATGGGTTGGGAACAATCAGTCGAATTCCAAGGAGATGATTCTTTAAACCTTCCAGAAGCAATCCAGACTTTTGAAGACCTCTCAGATCTAGATCGATTAGATCAAATGTTGCGAAATGTTTCATCACCAGGAGCCTTATCAGAGGTAGATACTGAAAAAGTAAGAGAACTCCTAGGAGATGAATCTGCAGAGAGTCTTGAACGGCTTGCAGAAATGAGCAAAATGCTCGAAGAAGCTGGGTTAGTTGAAAATAAAGATGGTCAACTTAGTTTGACCCCTAAAGCAATTAGAAAACTTGGTCAGAATGCTTTAGGAGATCTTTACCGACGGATTTCTAAAGATCGTGCCGGTAGGCACAATGCTGAAAAGACCGGTGCAGGCCACGAACGAGACTATGCGACTAAAAGTTACGAGTTTGGTGATCCTTTCAATCTGAATATAGAACGAACAGTCAGAAACGGGCTTGTTCGAAACGGTTCAGGAACACCTGTAGATATTAAACCTGAGGATTTCGAAATTGAAAGAACAGAAGCAACCGTCCAAGCTTCAACAGTTTTGATGCTTGATCTTTCACTTTCAATGCCGATGCGTGACAATTTTTTACCCGCAAAGAAAGTAGCGATGGCTTTGAACTCCTTAATATCGGGTCAATTCCCTAGAGATTTTTTAGGTGTCGTTACGTTTAGTGAAATTGCTAGAGAGATACGACCAGAAAAACTGCCGGAAGTCTCCTGGGATTATGTATACGGAACAAACATGCAACACGGTTTAATGCTCGCTAGAAAGATGTTGGCTAAACAGAGCGGAACTAAACAAATAATTATGGTCACAGATGGAGAGCCAACTGCACACATCACTGAAGACGGCTACCCTTTTTTCAATTATCCACCTTCACCAGAGACAGTCGAAAAAACTCTTCTAGAAGTTAAACGTTGCACACGAGAAGATATTCGAATAAATGTTTTCATGTTAGATGCGACTCCATATCTCAAACGTTTCATCGAGCATGTAACCAAAATGAATGGTGGGAGAGCGTTCTTTACGACCAATCAGAGTTTAGGGGACTATCTGCTTGTTGATTTTGTTGAGCAACGTCGAACATTTACCTCTTCAAGATAAAACCAAAAAACCTACATTTTCAGCAATTTTCTTGTTTTTTCTTATCGCGGTATTGCTTTTTTACTAATAACAATGGTGTAATTACATCATGGGAATCTATGCGAAAGCTGATTTAGACACTTCTTGGCAAGATGAGGCAAATTGCCTTGGTGTTGATCCTGACTTGTTTTTTCCTGAAAGAGGAGCAAGCACTCGCGAAGCCAAAGAAGTATGTCAGGGATGCGTAGTAAAAGATGATTGTCTTGAGTTTGCTCTACAGAATGGCGAAAAGTTTGGCATTTGGGGCGGAATGAGTGAAAGAGAAAGACGTCGAATTAGACGCCAGCGTGCTCTTGAAAGAGCTGCTATTGCTGAACGTACCGCAGAAATTGAAAAATTAGCTGATCATCGAAGTGCTTAAGCATGCCGCCTAGAGTCATACGCGGCTAACCTTTAATTATGAACACACTTGCGTTTTTAAGCAGCAATGAATTAATAATCGTTGCAATTGTGGCGGTCGTTCTTTTTGGCGGCAGTCAACTTCCGAAACTGGCTCGAAACCTTGGACGCGCTCAGCGTGAGCTCCAGGAAGGAATGGCTGAAGGTTCCAAGGAAGATAGTGACGATACCGAAAATAAAGACGAATCGTCTTAACAAAAGAATTTATATTCTCCTGAAGTGTTCTTATCGGTAAACTTTTGCCTACGACTAAATAAGGGAAAGATGCTCTCATGAGTGACATCAGCGAAGATCAAGTTCAGCAAGCTCCAGTAGGAGAAGTTCAAGTAATTTATCTTGGGCCAGCCGCTCCTCACTGGGAGGTACGATCTGGGTTTGGTGATCCAAAACTTGTTGAATCTTTCCAAGATCGCATCAGCGCTCGTCTTATGCTTCTTCCCCCGCATGACCCTCAATTCAGACGGAATCGTGAGCGGATAAACCGTGACGCGGAACGTGAAAATGTTCTAATCACATGGGACTTGGGTTATACCGAGGAAGAAGAAACAGAAGGACAATAAATATTTTTTAAGCCGCTGGTAAAAGTTCGCGGCGTTCTTTTCTAATTCTGCGACGTTGCCTTTCAGAACAACCACCCCAAACACCGTGATTAATTCGATAGGTCAATGCGTAATCCAAACACAGGCTTGCTACAGGGCATCCATTGCATATGCTTTTTGCTATTTCAACGCCTACCCCATCACTTGGAAAGAAAGCATCAGGATTAGTATCCGCACAGTTACCTTTTGACATCCATTTTGTATTCATTAATTAATCTCCTAGTTTCGCTTGCAGAACCATTTCTCTCACAAACGACATAAAACTGGCGTAAAATTTCGATTTTTTTTAGAATTTAAAAATGAAATAGTCATTGTTTTATTTCTAAATTTGTGTATTGTTTGCTTGAAAGCTATGTACTCCATTAAGTTTTTTAAAGGTTCAAATTGAGTTCTTCTCCCTCAGCGTTCTCAGATAGATCTTTAGATAAGAGGCAAATTCCAACTCTTCTAAGAGCATTTTTAGTACTAGCACTTCTTTATTTATTTCTAACAGGCGTTGAGTTGCTAGGTGGTGGGTTCAAAAGTTTAGGTAAAGATTTCGTTGATGGACTTTTTCAAGGTGTATCAAACCCTATAGGTGGACTTTTTGTCGGATTGTTGGCAACGGTTCTAGTTCAATCCTCCTCGGTATCAACATCGGTGATAGTCGGGTTAGTAGCAGCTGGTGTAGTCAACACTGGCGATGCTGTACCGATGATCATGGGTGCTAATTTAGGAACAACAGTTACAAACACTTTGGCTTCACTTGGACATGTAAGACACGACATCGAATTTAAACGTGCTTTTGCTGCTGCAACTGTTCACGATTTTTTCAACATTTTGGCAGTGATAGTTTTTCTACCCATTGAACTAATAACTGGCTATTTGTCTTCTTCGGCAAGTTGGTTAACAGATACTCTCATTGGTTCATCAGGAAGCGACTTTAAAAGTCCATTAAAACAAGCTGTAAAAATGCCTGCGAAATGGGTAAAAGAACTTTTATCTGATCTTGGAGCCCACGGAGATATTAAGGGTGGCTTGATGATCGTGATCGGTTTGGCATTCATCTTTATTTCTTTGGCATACATAACTAAAAATATGCGTCTTCTCGTCGCGGATCGTGTGGAAACCGCGATTAATCAGGCTTTAGGGGCGGGTTCAGGAATAGTTGCCATATTGATAGGAGCTGTCATCACAGTTTCTGTCCAGTCTTCGTCCATAACCACTTCAGTTCTTGTTCCACTTGCAGCTTCAGGAGTCTTAACGCTTGGAAATATTTATCCAGTTACCTTAGGAGCAAACCTAGGTACCACGGTTACTGCTCTTTTGGCATCATTGGCTACTGGTAGCTCGGCCGCAGTAACCGTAGCAATTGTTCACACTTTGTTTAATATCAGCGGAATTATCGTCTTTTACCCAATAAAAAAATTAAGAGAAATACCCATAAATCTGGCCAACAGACTCTCAAATATTGCCGCTGAACGCCGTTCTTTAGCCCTTGCATACACTCTTACAGCCTTCATAATTGTGCCGCTTTTAGGGGTTGTAATACTTAGATAAAACATATTTAAAACACTCGATAAATAGAAGTAAGCTTTATATCAACACAGGAGAAAAATTATGGTAATGAGTTTCTTTCGCCGCCCAGAAGAAAGCGGACTCGAAAACATAGAATCGCAAGTTCAGCGCATGGTTAATGACGCACGGCACACTTTTGACCTAGCGCTCAGCGCTGTGACGGGTGGAGCCGTTGAAACAGTAGCCGATGAAATAAGGGAAACAGATCGACAAATAAACGCAACTGAAGTTGAGATTCGTCGAGCTTTGGTAGTTCATGCTTCTGTTCATGGAGGAATCGACACTTCAGAAGTTCTTGCTTTTATGAACATGATCAAAGACATCGAGCGAATCGGTGATTACAACAAAAACATTTTCGATTTAGCTGAAGAAGGAGTTTCTTTCACGGAATCACCTGAGCTTGACTCAATCCTTTCTCTACGAGATGAGGTTTCATCCAGGATTTCTTTGATGGGTGAAATTCTGAGTGTGCGAGATGAACAAAGAGCTCGTACATACATTGAACGTGGAGACGAGCTTCGACGAGATTTCGATCAACGCGTCAATGAACTTCTTCACTCAACTGAAGCAGCAGTTGCAGCTGTACCCAAAGCCCTTCTTTTCCGTTTTCTTAAAAGAGTAAGTGCCCATTCATCAAACGTAGTTTCAGCAGTAATAATGCCAGTAGACCAACTCGATTATTTTGACGAATCAGAAGATACGAGAAGTTAAAAGTATCATTTGAAAAATTCTGATCAAAAAAGTTGATAATGGTCAGCTTCAAATTTTTACGATCCAAATTGATTTGTACTTCATTTTTTAGAAGTATGAGAAATGAGTAATCGACTGAACGAAGTGCCTAATTGAAATTTCTTATTACTAATGATGACGGAATTGATTCAAAAGGTCTATACGCGCTAGCTCAAGTAGTCACAGAACTCGGGCACGAAGCTGTGGTAGCTGCCCCTTCAAAAAACATGAGTGGTGTTTCAGCTTCGCTTATGCCATTTGATGACCATGACAGAGTGGCTGTAGAAGAATTAGAAATTCCAGATCTTGAAGGTATTCAATCATTTTCAGTAGGTGCACCACCTGCATTGATTGTCATGCTTTCGATGCTTGGAGGTTTCGGAGACCCACCTGACATGGTTGCTTCAGGAGTTAATCTGGGTCCAAACACAGGCCGGTCAACTTTGTTTTCAGGAACAATTGCTGCTGTAAAAACGGCAGCAAGATTTGACCGTTCAGGAATAGCCGTGAGCATCAATTACCATCCCTCTGTAGACACAGATGAACATTGGGAGACTGCGAAGGAAATGACAGCCCAACCAATCCAATGGTTAACTTCAGCTCCAAATGCAACAATGCTAAATTTGAACATTCCAAACAAACCCGTAAAAGAAGTCCTCGGATTCCGACAAGCCGATTTAGCGAATATAGGAAGAGTTCAAACAGTAATAACTTCTCAAGACTCAACTGGCATAGATATCGAACTTGAGCCATGTAACGACCCGGTACCTGAAGGAACTGATTCGGCTCTTTTAGAAAAAGGTTTCGCGACAGCTACAACACTCGAACCGTCTAAAGAAGCCGCTGTAGTTCTACCAACTGAAGAATGGGAATAGATCATATGCCGAGTAGAAGATCAACATACTCAAATTGACGTAACCTGAAACTGTGAGCGTCAAGGAAACAAAACCCCCACTTAGTCCATTTACGAGAATGGCTATCACACACCTTTCAGGCGCAGCAGCGGACGCGATGATTGCTGTAGCACTAGCAGGTTCACTCTTTTTTCTTGATCCAGACTCAGCAAGACCAAAAATCGCTCTATACCTACTTTTAACTATTGCACCATTCGCTATCGTCACGCCGCTCATCGGTCCTTTAATTGATCGAATTTCTGGAGGTCGACGAACAATGATTCTTATAACACTGCTTGCACGCGCAACTCTGGCAACACTTCTCGCCATGTACATCGAAAGTCTTGCTTTGTTCCCAATAGCTTTTGGAATTCTCGTATTCCAAAAAGCTTATTCAGTAGCGAAAAGCGCCGTAGTTCCAAAATTAGTTAGTTCGGAAAGAGATTTAGTAGAAGCAAATTCGAAATTGGCACTCCTGAGTGCAGTTGGAAGTTTTTTTGGAGCTTCAATTGGGGGACTGGCTCTCCTTATAGGGCCTTCCTGGCCTGCGAAAATTGCTGTTATAGGATTCACACTTACTTTGGTTTCCGCAGTTCAAATACCAAGAGTCACTGTTGCGACCACTCCAGCAACATCAGGAGAAAAAACAGAGTTGCGTTCAGCAGGAATAATTAATGCAGCTACAGCAATGGCAGTGCTACGAGCCGCTGTAGGTTTCGTGACTTTTCTGCTTGCATTTGAATTCAGAGGTGGAGAAGAAGGTGTAGCAATGGAAGGAACAGGTCGTGCGTTAGGTGTAGCTACTGGGGTGGTAAGAGATCAAGACATTCTTGGAACCCCTGGAGCTCCTGTCTGGCACTTCGGTGCTGTTCTAGCATGCGCAAGTGGAGGAGCTTTGCTTGGAGCACGAGTAGCACCACGCTTAAGAAAACTGATGGTTGAAGAAAGAATTATTTCAGGTGTCCTCTTTATAGCTTTCGCAGGAACAGTTTCTGCATCTTGGCTTCCATCAATTCTAGGAGCCATGGTTGTTTCTTTGCTTTTAGCCGGATCCGCGGGATCTGCCAAATTAGCATTCGACTCTCTCGTCCAAAGAGATGCACCGGATGCAAACCATGGAAGATCATTCGCTCTTTTTGAAGGAAGGTTCCAACTCAGTTGGGCATTCGGATCACTAATAGCTTTATTAATCGCAATGCTGCCAATACAAGTCGGTTATTTCACAATGGCTCTCGGTGTAGGACTTGGTCTCGTTTTTTACCTACCAAGAACTAGAGAAGCTCGTAAAGCGGAAAAAATCATTACACCTGAAGAACCTCAAAAACCCGACGGACAACTTGGCTTTTGGACTAGAAGCACAGAAGAAGAAAACTAATCCCCTGTTTCTAAATCTAATCTCGCTAACCACAACCCTGGAGCATCAACCTCGCTAGGAGTTGGCAGATTGGATTCATCAACCCAAAGGCGATCTAAACCTTTGGAACCTGCTCTTTCAACAACTCCACCAATAAAAGAGACACCGCGATCAACTTGTTCTTGTGTCAGATTCAAACCCAATATTTTCTCTACAAAACGTTCAGCCTCACCAGTCTCGACACGACGTCTTCGCAGAGCTTCAGTCATCATCGGGTAAGAAGGAATTAAGTCATTACCTATTTGATCCATTGTGTAGTCAACAAACCCGATAATCACTGCAACAAGTGCTTCCAAATAAGGTAAAAGAGCTTCTTGTTGAGGTGAACGAACCGCACCTAGAACCATTTCAGGATTTAAAACATTTTCTAAAGAAGCTAACCCTTCCAATCCTTCACCGATTTCGATTTCACCAAGTTGATCTTGAATCACTGAAGGGTCACTACTGAAACTTTCAGCATGTTGGGTTAACAACCCGCTTAGGTTTTTTCGGATATGAGGAATTCCCAGAACAGCATGATGGGTAACTTCATGAAGACAAATCCAAAGCCTCAAATCTTCCTTAGGAATACTCCAATCTTCACCAAAAGAGTCAATATTCGGTGCAACCAGAAGAATACGATCGCCTTCACGAGGTATGGGAAGATCGTAGGTTCCTAAACATCTACTAGCTAGATGGCCAACCATTGTTCCAGTGGTCATCTCCGCCATCATCGGGGCAAGTAAAGCCATCATTTCATTAATCTCAGATGGAAAGTCACCTAAATCTATATCGTCATCAGTCCCTATAGAAGCCAAGCCGACGAGTAAAGGTTTAAGAGCATCCAAAGAATGTGTTGCCCAACCAGCTTTAGTCACTGGTTCTATTGTTAAAGATCCGCTACGAGAAGGAGTCAAACCCGTCACCTTATTAACGTGCAGTTCCGCGACTCTTAAGAGATTCTCAAATTCCATTCGTTCAACAGGGTCAACATTAGGTTCACTAGTTCCACCAGAGGCAATGGCCATCGCTATTTGCTTAGCTGATTGTCCACCTTGTTGCGAAAAAGATTTGAATATCTCATTCAAAAATGACATATCAGAGAACGGATTGTCATCATCTGGGTTAGATGGATCGAAGAACTCCACACTTGCATCGTAGATTCAAAAAATTGTTTAGCGTTGATTTTTCAGGAAACAAAATCATAGAAATAAATCAGCATTTAACAAAAATAAAATTCTTAACCACAACGGTTAATAAAGACATGCAACCATACGCTATTCTGCTCACCATATGCGTAACATTTATTATCTACCTAAGATTTCAAAATGACGCTTTCTCCACCAACTAACAGTGACACATGGATTGGTTTGGGTGACCAAACTCTTCCAGTGAACGAAGCTCTGGAATGGGTTAACCAACCAGAGTGTGGAGCCGTAGTTCTTTTTAGCGGCAATATAAGAAACCATGCTGAAGGCCGTGCAAACGTTACAGAAATAACTTATGAATCTTATGAAGAACAAGCTTTACCGAGGTTAGAAAAAATCGCTGAGAAAACCCGCGAACATTGGCCCGAAGTAAAAAGAATAGTGATGTTGCACCGAATCGGGAAACTTGAAATAGGTGAAACAGCAGTAATCGTTCTGGCTTCTTCAGCTCACAGAGACGATGCTTTTTCTGCAGGACGGTGGTGTATAGACACACTTAAAAAAACTGTTCCAATTTGGAAATCTGAAACTTGGGAAGGTGGAAGTGACTGGGGACTTGACGCGCAACACATTACTGAATTAGAAGAAATAGATTCTCTTGAACCCGATAGTGGAAACTTATGAATACAAATTTAATTTTTCTGGCAGGAACAGTGGTCATAGCCATAATTGGTTCAATTATTCTTTGGTTGATTACAAGGCCTAAAACACGTTCAGCAACCCCCGGTGAATTGCAGAAGATATTGCGAGGTGCATCACAAAGAAAACCTAGACGGATGCAAAACCCGGATGGTATAAGAGTGATAGGCAGTGAAGAGAAATTAGAAACCCAAATAGAACGCGAAGATTGAAATGGCAAGAGATTTAGCTATCGACCTCGGTACAGCAAACACTCTGGTTTACGCTCGAAGTGAGGGAATAGTACTGGCGGAACCTTCTGTGATTGCTTTAAATGAAAACAATCGTGAAGTTTTGGCAATGGGTTCAGACGCATGGAACATGATAGGAAGAACCCCAGCTCATATAGTCGCTCACCGTCCACTGCGAAAAGGAGCGATCACAGATTTTGATATAACCCAAAGAATGGTCCGGCTCATTCTTAAAAGAGCAGGAGTAAGTCGTTTTAACAAACCACGAGTAGTTATTTGTGTACCCTCTGCAATCACACCTGTTGAAAGGCGGGCAGTAACTGAAGCTTGTCGCCGAGCAGGAGCTTCAGACGCACAGCTCATCGAACAGCCTTTAGCAGCCGCCATAGGAGCAAACCTCCCAATAAGTGAAGCCTTTGGAAGCATGGTTGTTGATATCGGAGGCGGCACATCAGAAACAGCACTACTTTCGTTGGGTGGAATAGTTGAAATAGAAGCGAAACGCGTTGGTTCTTTTGATATTGACGATGCAATTCAAAACTATATAAGGAGAGAATACGGATTAGCGATAGGTGAGAGAACAGCTGAAGAAATAAAATGGACAGTCGGATCTGCTGCAGAAACACCAGGTGAAGGCAGAGCAGAAGTACGAGGACGTGAAATGTTCACCGGTATGCCAAAGACAGTTGTTCTGCAGCCCTATGAAATCAGAACAGCAATTGAAGAACCTGTTTCTGTGATGGTTGATTCAGTAGTTTCTTGTCTCGGTAAAGCCCCCCCTGAACTTGCTCAGGATCTGTTAACCAGTGGCATTTATCTTGTAGGAGGAGGAAGTCTTTTACGCGGTTTAGATAGTCGAATATCACAAGAAACAGGAGTTCCAGTAGTTCACGCAGAATCGCCAATGGAGTGTGTGGTGCTGGGAGCTGGTCAACTAGTTGAAGATTTTGATGCAATGCGCGCAATGTTTATGGAAGCTAGACGTTAAAAATCAATCAGGGCGTGGTCCAATATCAACTGGACTAATCACCCTATTTACATCAAGTAGGTCTTCAGCTATTTGTCGTACTTGCCAATCTCTGTCATTTAGAGATTTTTTAAGAGCTTCATCAACTTTCGGATCGTCAAAAGCCGCCAGAGCAATAGCTGCTCGACGTCTTATTGCAGGTTTATCCTTTAGGGCTTCTAGTACGGTTTCAAGCCCTAGAGGTGAACCTATAGATCCAAGAGCAGCAACAGCAGCTTCCCTACATAGTTGATCTGTATGACTATCGGCGATCAAGCAAAGTTGATTAATTACCTCATGAGTTTGATTCTCTTTTTCCCCTGCAGCCCAACATGCTGTTTCGACGACTAGAGGGTCTGTGTCATCAAATACATTAAGAGGGATTTCTTCGGGTCTTTTTGCTAGCAACTCGATAGCTCTTTTACGAACTTCAGGAGAAGGGTCGTAGACAGATTTTTCTAACATTTTTCCTGAAAGTTTTCCTAATTTTTCTAAAGAACTTAGAGCCGCTCCTCTCACCTTTGCATCCCCTTCATCTAATAATGAAATCGCTAACTCATAGTCACCTGAATAGCTAGAAAGAATAGCTTTTCGTCTATTAGAAGTATTTGAGTCCACTAGCCGATTGCCTGTTCCAAGAGGAAACCTCCTGCGAAAATAATTAGTCCGATAAGGGAAGCTAAAATAATTCCGCTAAAAATAACGAAAAAGCCAAGAAGAACAAAAGATCTCAACCTATGCCACCAACGTATTTTTGCTGATTTGCCTAAAGTGATTCGGCGCGGAGGCTGAAACCAAACCCCTAATCTAGCTACCGGGCTCCATCCTTTATCTGCTGCACGTTCGGTGCTGCCATCTGGCGGGACAGGTGAACTAAAAATGTGTTTAAATTTGTAAAAAATCTGAATTCCTTAAAAGCCTTCTCGTAATTTAATCATGACAGTTAATACAACTGCAGTCAGGAATTTAAAAATACATTAGTAAAAAATGTAAAGTCTAAGAAAACGTACGGATACGGTAATCGCGAATAGTGTACGAGAATTTAATGAATAAAAAAATCTCAAAAAAGTGGAAAACAGGAATCATATTTTTTCTTTTAATCGGATTCTTAATATCTATGACTTTTATTCAACTTCCGTATTTCGCTTTCAAACCAGGAACAGTAAACGAATTATCACGCAGGGTTGTTGTTTCGGAAGGGAGAAGTTTCGAACCCTCTGGCGAAATTTATTTCACGACAATTTCACAAGATTCGTCGATAAATGGGTGGGAGTTTCTTGAAGGAACCTTCAAAGAATCTGTGCATTTGATTGATGAAGACTCAATTTTGGGAACAAGAAATAGAGACGAAAATAAAACTTTCAACTTTGACCTAATGAGGGCTTCTAAGTTGACAGCCGTGTCAGTTGCTTTAAGCCATTTAGGTTTGGAACCATATAGAGCTACAGGTGTAGGAATTGCCTCAGTCGGAGGCCCATCTGAAGGCATTCTGACCACATCTGATGTAATAGTTGCAGTAAATAAAAAAGAAGTTTTTACAGATCAAGATTTAATTATTGAAATCAGAGAATATGAACCTTCGGAAATTATTCAACTTAGTGTCGAGAAAATAGATGGATCCGATCCACGAGAAATCTCAATCGAACTTGGTTCACGTGAAGACGAACCGTCAGTTGCATTCCTTGGCATAGCACCTCAGACCCGCATAGAAGATAACGACGATTTGCCTGTACAAGTTCTAGTAAACACAGGAAGAATTGGAGGTAATTCAGCAGGTCTGGCTCTCGCACTATCTGTGTTAGATCTTTTAACTCCAGGAGAATTAACAGGAGGTTTTAAGATTGCCACTACAGGAACAATCGACCTAGAAGGAAATGTAGGCCCCATAGGCGGAGTAGAACAAAAAACTATAACTGCCCGGAAGGCAGGAATGGATTTATTTTTGGTGCCCGAAAATTCTTTCGAAAATGCCAAGAAACACTCGGGTGAAATGAAAGTTGAAGGGGTAGCAAATTTAGACGATGCTTTAAAGGTTCTAACTGATTTGGGTGGCAACGGTGATTCCTTAGAACTACCAAAAAATTAATAATATATTTCTCACGTTTCCTCTAATGAGGCCACCAGTAAGCTTAAAGAATGAGAGCGGAGCGAATGGATTTCGCAGTTAGAGAGTTTAAGAATGCAACCTGAAGACGCTCCACCACCGCGACCAAGAGTTCTACCGCGTCGCGGTCGAAGAGGTTCAGCAGGGCGTTTTAGGTTAATTATTTTTGGAGTAATTGCAGTTGGGCTTTTTCTCCTCATGTCTTTAAGAGGACTAGCCGGTTTTTATACTGATTTCTTGTGGTTCGACTCGCTTGGCCAAGATGATGTATTCAAAGCAGTTATAGGAGCACAGGTAGTTCTCGTATTACTTTTTATGCTCCTATTTTTTCTAATTCTTTTTGGGAACTTAACAGTCGCTCAGCGTTTAGCACCAAGAATAAGACCAGCTGGCCCAGAAGAAGACCTAATTGTTCATTACCACACTTTTATAGGTAAAAGAGACAGACTTGTTCGCATCCTTTTTTCAGCCTTTTTTGCACTGATAGCCGGATTAAGAGTCTCTGATAAATGGCAGGACTGGCTTTTGTTCACAAACAGGGAAGATGTCGGAGTAACTGATGCCCAGTTTGATAAAGATATAGGTTTCTATATCTTTCAATTGCCTTTCTTCAACTTCGTAGTTGATTGGGTGTTTGGAACCCTCTTAGTAACAATTATTTTTACGTCCATAACCCACTATCTAAACGGTGGTATCAGGTTTCAAACTACAGGGGAGAGAGTTAGACCTCAAGTCAAAGCGCATTTGTCTGTACTACTTGCAGTCATAGCTTTAGTTCGAGCGGCAAACTATTGGTTAGCTCGATATGAGTTGACTACATCTGACAGAGGAGCGGTTGACGGCGCCACTTATACAGACGTAAAAGCTCAGCTTCCTGCAACGAATTTATTAATTCTCATCTCTTTATTAGCAGTAATTCTTTTGGTCGTTAACATTCGTAGACGAGGATGGGTCTTACCTACACTTGCAGTCGGCTTATGGGCTTTCGTAGCAGTGGTGGTGGGGAGTATCTATCCAGCAGTCATACAAAATTTTCGTGTCGAACCCGCAGAATCAGAAAAGGAAGCTCCTTATATAGAAAGAAATATTTTCGCTACAAGAGAAGCTTACGGATTGGCTGAAATTGATGAAGTTCAATTAACAGATTTTGATAACAGCATTACTGCAAATGATTTAAAAAATAATTCAGCGACAGTTAGAAATATAAGAATTTTGGATCCACTGATTGTTCAAGCGACTTTCGACCGTCTGCAGGGCGAAAGAGAGTTTTATCGATTCTCCGATGTTTTAGATACTGATCGGTATGAAGTAAATGGGGAAACAACTCAGGTACTACTTGGAGCAAGAGAACTTAATTTAAATGAAACTCGTTCATGGGAAAATCAGCATGTTGCATTTACTCACGGTTATGGGCTTGCATTAGCACCAGTTTCAAGAGTTAAAGGTTCTGGGGATCCTGATTTCTTGATAGGAGACTTACCAGTATCAATTGACGAATCAATGGACTTAACCCTCGATAGGCCTCAAATCTATGTGGGCGAAAATCTAGGTGGATATGCGGTTTTAGGAGCGAGTCGAAATGAGGTTGATTACACCGACGAAAATCAACAAACGCTTGCTGTTCGATATGAAGATTTAGGTGGCGATGGCGGAGTCGGTATGGGATCTTTATTCCGCAGAGTTGCTTTTGCTCTTAGATTCGGCCAACTAGAGCCTCTTATCTCAAATTTTGTAACAGAAGATTCCAAAGTAATGTTCGTTCGCGATGTGCGAGAAAGAGTTGAAAAACTTGCACCCTTCTTGCATTTTGATGCTGATCCTTATCCGATATTAGAAAATGGACGCATTATTTATATGATCGATGGTTACACCACAACAGATCGTTATCCGTATGCCCAAAATGCACCTGTAGCAGAACTTCCACGAAAGAGCGGATTACGCCATAATTTTAATTATGTAAGAAATTCAGTTAAAGCAACAGTCGATGCTTTCACAGGGGAAGTAATTTTCTATGTTGTTGACCAACAAGATCCACTAATAAACGCTTACCAAAGAGCATTCGAAGGTTTATTTAA
>ENA-UPTF01000777-UPTF01000777.1-marine-metagenome-genome-assembly--contig:-NODE-777-length-21569-cov-2.759259_pt1 | contig 21569 bp, 19 predicted proteins | sample MGYA00238166_ERZ767019 | MGnify/ENA primary metagenome ERZ767019 (study PRJEB28930, sample SAMN06266391) | marine metagenome | isolation source: Sea water from 250 m depth | place: Atlantic Ocean | study... | reverse complement strand
ACCCGCTTTGGATCAAATAGGGTTCCAGAACATCTTCGATGGTGCCCTTCTCTTCGCTTATAGAGGCAGCAAGACTCTCGATGCCCACTGGCCCCCCCGCATATTTTTCGATCATAGCCAGTAATAGTTTATGGTCCATTTTATCCAGACCTTTTCCATCGACTTCCATCATTTCTAAAGCTTTATTAGCGACCTTGCGGTTGATTATTCCGTCGGCCTTAACTTGGGCATAGTCGCGTACCCGTCGCAGCAATCGGTTCGCGATTCGCGGTGTTCCGCGTGAACGGCGTGCTATTTCATTAGCTCCTTCTGGGACAATAGATATTTCCAAGATAAATGCGGAACGGGTGAGAATAGTTTCTAGTTCCTTTTCACTGTAATAATCGAGCCGGTGTACCACTCCAAAGCGATCACGCAAGGGAGATGTGAGAAGGCCAGCTCGCGTTGTTGCCCCCACCAATGTGAAGGGTGGCAATTCGAGTTTGATAGAACGCGCACTTGGACCCTGGCCTATCATAATATCTAGCTTATAATCTTCCATTGCCGAGTAAAGGGTTTCCTCAATGACATTGGAGAGCCGATGTATTTCGTCGATGAATAAAACATCACCATGTTTTAAATTTGTAAGTAAGGCGGCGAGGTCGCCAGACTTTTCAATCACCGGACCCGAGGTGCTTTTTATTTTTGCCCCCATTTCTTCAGCAATGATATTTGCAAGGGTTGTTTTGCCAAGTCCGGGAGGTCCATAAAAAAGAACATGATCTAAAGATTCATTACGCATTTTTGCGGCAGAGATAAAAATTTCAAGATTTTCTTTAACTTTTTTCTGACCTATATATTCGGTGAGTTTATCGGGCCGTAGTTTGTTGTCGTATTGGATCTCTTCTTCATCCAATTCCGAATCTATTAGTCTGTCTTCTTCCATATGACTTTAAGTTTCAAAGATTATTTAAACTTTCCTTGATTAGGTCTTCCAGCGAACTATCTTTTCCTATTTTATTATAAGCCGATTTCAATGATTTTTCCGCCTGAGGTTTTTTATAACCCAGATTGACCAACGCAGATAACGCATCCTCGTAAAATCCTCCCGGCGCTTCTGTATCTGGTTGATGTTCCATTTCGAATGTCAGATCTGATAACTTGTCTTTCATTTCTAGTGTTAATCGCTCTGCTGTTTTCTTGCCGACCCCCGGAATGGCGCTTAAACGGGCTGCATCGTTACTCATTACTGCAGTCAAAAGATCCGCGGGGGACATGCCAGAAAGGATGCCGAGTGCCAATTTTGGGCCTACTTTGTTTATGGTAATCAATTTTTCGAAAATGGCTTGTTCTTCTTCTGTTAAAAATCCAAAAAGTTTTAATTCATCTTCTCGCACCCGAGTGTGAATGTGAAGCCTTACTGATTCTCCGGTTTTGGGTAGAACGTAATAAGTTGAAAGCGGAGTGAAGATTTTATAGCCGATACCATTTACATCCACAATGGAATGATCAGGAGATTTATAAATCAGTTTGCCTATAAGATGTGCAATCATCCCTGTTTAATTTTTTGTTGCAGTCCGTCGTTATGGATATGACATATGGCAGCGGCCAGAGCATCAGAAGCATCGAGCGGATTGGGTTTTTCTTTGAGCCGTAATAGGGTGGTCACCATGTCTTGGACCTGATTTTTATCTGCTCGTCCATAGCCAACCACGGACTGTTTGATTTCTAGAGGGCTGTATTCTGCAATCTGCAGTCCGCTATTCGCAGCGGCAAGAATTGCAACACCTCTAGTTTGTCCCAATTTTATGACTGTTTTTACGTTAGTGGCATAGAAAAGGTCTTCTATAACAACCACATCGGGGGAAAATTTTCCCATGGCAGTAACTAACTCATCATAAATATGTTTGAGACGTTTTGGAAATGCGTCTTTAGGTGAACTGTGCACACTGCTCCAATGCACTGCACATAAATTACCTTTCACTTCTTCCACGATGCCAAAACCGGTGCAGTTGCTTCCTGGATCAATTCCCATTACACGCATCTTTTTTAGCCTGAGGTTGGCCGATCTGCAAATGCAAATCGGATAGGATTTCAGTTTTCTTCTAGGATAGCGTTCATGACATCATCTGAGATATCGAAGTTCGAGTAAGCTTTTTGAATATCATCGTGATCGTCGAGAATATCCATTAGTTTTAGAAGAGCTTTGCCTTTCTTTTCGTCAACCGCAATCGTATTTGAGGGAATGCGTGCGATCTCTGCAATTTCAAGAGTGATGCCTGCATCATCCAAGGCTTTTCTTACACCTTCAAAGCTCTCCACAACTGTTGTGATTTCGTAATGATTATCCACTATTTTCATATCATCGGCGCCTGCATCGATAGCTAGTTCCATGAGTTCGTCTTCATCTTTAGATGCGGTTTTAACCGTGATTAACCCTTTTTGTTCGAAGATCCAACTGACACATCCGTTTTCACCGAGATTACCACCAGCTTTACCCAGAGCAGCCCTGATTTCACTCACGGTACGATTTTTGTTGTCAGTCATCGCTTCAAGGAATATGGCAGCGCCGCCAGGACCATAACCTTCATAATTAACTTCTTCGTACTGCACGCCCTCCAATTCACCGGTGCCTTTTTTTATGGCACGAGTGATATTATCTCCCGGCATGTTCTGTCCTTTTGCAGCAAGAATAGCCGTGCGCAAGCGAGGGTTGCCATCAGGGTCGCCGCCACCAATACGCGCCGCAACGGTGATTTCTTTAATTATTTTGGTGAAAATTTTTCCACGCTTGGCATCCAACGCGCCTTTTTTATGTTTTATACTTGACCACTTGGAATGACCTGACATGTTCCGTAAGATCCTTTTATACGTTTAAGTTGCCAACTAACGCTTAATTTAACATACTAAGCCAATGAAAAAAATTGAAATTAAAATCTCAGGAAAACCCATTTCAGCGTATGCGGGTGAAACAATTGTTCATGCACTTTGGGCTGCGGGAATGTCAGAATCGGTTCAAACGGGTTGTGCGGGAGGCGTATGTGGAGCGTGTACAGTTACCCTTCGCTATGCCGATGGAAGACCAGGAGGAACAGAACTCGCTTGCATGAAGCCTGTAGAAGAGGGTATGGAGATATTTCCTTGCCCGGTAGAACCAGATAAGGCTGTAGAACCAGTTGCTAATGCAGATGCTTTAACATTGCAATCGGTTTTTCCTACTGTTAACCGGTGTACGAAATGCGGTAGTTGTACGACTGCTTGCCCGATGTCGATTCCTGTGATGGATTCGGTAATGCGTATGCAGGAGGGGAGTTTCGATAAGGTTGCAGAAGATTTTACCACCTGTATTCATTGCGGGCTTTGTCGGTTTGTATGTGAAGATAAAGTCAAACCACACAGTATGGGGCTTTGGATTCGTCGCTCCTTAGGAAAGAGCCAGGTTGAGCTAAAAATAGACGTTGAAAATTCTGATCGAGTTGAAAAAGAATGGCAGTATTTATTGGTTGAAGGCAAACAGGAAAGAATGCAAAGAGCAAAAATTTTTCGTGAAAGTGGGGGGCTCCCAGAATGATGGAGTGGGCAAAAGAATCTCTTGGAAAAGTGGAACGGTCTCGTTCAGCCCGTCTCCAACAACCTGCCTCTTTTCCAAATACCAATGAATCAGAAAGCATTTTAAAAAATTTTCATCCCGATTACTCGGGGAAAGAACGAACGTTAGTAGTTGGTCCAAATGCAGGTGATAAAAAATTTCCTTTGGAACTTGCAGATTTATTAGAAGCGGATAGTCCGTTGCCTATTTCGTATTCAACAAAACCGGATATAGAAACGGATATATTGATATTAGGCGGCGGTGGAGCCGGTGCCTCAGCAGCATTGGCGCTGGAAGGGTCGGGGCTAAAAACCCATTTGGCCACGAAATTGCGCCTGGGCGATTCTAATACCATAATGGCAGAGGGGGGTATCCAGGCGGCATTGGCTGAAAATGATTCCCCTAGAAAACATTTTGCCGATGCTCTTGTTGGAGGGCATGGGGAAAACAAAACCGAACTTTTACGCATTCTTTGCGAAAGCGGGCCCGAGAGCATTCAGTGGCTCAGTCAACATGGTTGTTTGTTTGACAAAAATTCAGATGGCACTTTTCGTTTAAGGAAGGGAGGTGGAACTTCCGTTCCACGTGTGTTGGCCTGCCGTGATTATACGGGATTGGAAATCATGCGCGTGTTGAAAGACGCAGTGAGGTTGAGTTCTGTAAATACTCTGGAAGGCCATGCCGCTGTTGAGCTTTTAGATGATGGAAACTCAACGGTGACTGGTGCCGTTTTATATGATCGAAAGAAGGAGTCTTTTGTAAACGTTTCAGCGCGGGCCGTGATCCTTGCTACAGGTGGCAGTGGACAGTTGCGTTTGCAGGGTTTTCCTACCAGTAATCATGTTGGAGCAACCGGTGACGGATTAGTACTTGCTTATCGACAGGGTTGCCGTCTACTATTTTTGGATAGCTATCAGTACCATCCCTCGGGTGCCTGTTATCCAGAGGCCTTGGCGGGACAATTGGTGACAGAAGCGATTCGATCTATGGGGGCGCAAGTGGTGAATGCCGAAGGGGATCATTTCATAAACGAAATGGCCTATCGCGATGTTTTAGCAGGGGCAATTATTAAAGAAACCCGTGAAGGCCGTGGAATAACCACACCAAATGGAAAAATGGGGGTTTGGCTGGATACCCCCATGATTGATTTAAAGAATGGGGAAGGAACTTTGGCTAAACATTTTCCCGGTCTGATTCATCGTTATGAACGTTATCAAATTAATCCGTCACAAACACCCATTTTGATTTACCCAACCCTACATTACCAGAATGGCGGGATTTCTGTGGATGCCAAGTGTAAAACAGAAGTAAACGGATTATGGGCTTGTGGTGAGGTGACAGGCGGGTTGCATGGAAGAAATCGTCTTATGGGAAATTCGCTAATGGATATTCTGGTCTTTGGTCGCAGAGCAGGAGAATCGGTAAAGGACGATCTGCCAGAACGAGGTCCTTTAACAATGACTAGTTTGAACCAGTTCAGAAAAACTCAATCGAATAAACAATCCTCGCCTATCTTTTTCCCTGTTGCATCTAAAATGAAACTGAAGTTTGGCAAGACTGAAATAGAAACTGAAAAATTAGACTCATCTACTTCTAATGAATCTAACGGATTTGAACCTCCTGATCCTTTCGCGCGATAAAATAATTATTCAATATGGTCGAAAACTATCTTGCTGCATACGGGATAAAAATTTTTGCATCACTCATAGTTTTTATAACATTGATCGTGATGTTCATCCGGCAAAGTAACGATCGTGCAAATGATGACCCGCAGGCGATAAAGAATGTTTTGAATCAATTGGAGTCGGATTATGAGGTGGTAACAAATGTTATGGTGCCAGGGGACCGAGGTATGTTCGATTTAGGACATGTTGTGGTTTCTCCTTACGGAGTTTTTGTGATTACCGTTAAACAGACCATTGGTAAAATATTTGGTAGAAAAGGAGATCGGGAATGGGAAGTGAAGTCTGGAGGGAGTCGAGATTTCATTGCGAATCCACTTTGGGAAAATCGCAAACACGTCAACGCATTAGAAAAATTAATTGGGCCTGCTCCATTTATTTCAATAGTTGTTTTTCCGAGAGGTAATTTAAAAGGCGAGTTTGGTGCAAACGTAATTCGTTTAGGCCAACTTAAAAATTTTATAGCTCAAAATAAAACATTTAACATGTCGATGGATAAACGGGATGGGATATTAAAAACTTTACAAAAAAGCCAGCCTAAGGTTATGGGCTGATCGTATTACTGATCAAGTAATTGGATAAAGGTGATATTTTCAAGGTTTTCTTCCATTCCATTGAATAAATGCATTAGAATATTTCTCTTTCAGAGAGTTGAAATTTTGGAGAAAGTAAAAAAATGAAACGTTTTGTTTTGATTTGTACTTTGCTAGTGATTTTTTTGTTAAATGGTATGGCTATGGCAGTGCCTAAAAAATTTTTATTCCCAGGGTCTGAATACAAACCTCCCTGCGATACTTCTAAAACAACGATTTGTACCATAGAAATCTGGCTTGCAAACAAACATAAAAAACAAAAAAGAGAGATAAAGAAATTTTTAAAATCTAAATCCCTTAAGGTTTTGGGGCACACGGTCCAATATTGGCGTCCCAAAGGTGGGCATCCGCCTACAAATATTGCAATAGGCAGTGCAGTCAGTGCGAAAGACGCGCGCTTTGCTATTGATTTTGCTCTCAAATATAATGACCGGATTGATCTTCTGGTGCTCCGACCGCTCAATCCGCCGAATTATGTTGCTATAGCCACATCAGCTTGGGATGAATTGTCACAAATTCCCATTACTCAGGACGATTTAACACGGTTACGAGATCCTAAATTGACAACGGAAGAGTTCCATTCTCTCTATTATGAACTCACAAACGAGGCAAATGTTCAAAACAAGTTTTACTAGCAGGGCCGCAATTCTCTTTATTCATTTCATTTCCACAGCATATCTTTAATGTTTGAAAATTAAAGAGTGAGACAGTTGATCCAAGAAATTTCTGACTTCCTTCTCTTTACTCTCGGAAGTTTGACAAATGGAGCCGGATTTGATAGAAGCTAAACCTTTGAATTAAAAACGGGGGAGGCTTTTTATATTTTTCCGTTTTACTGAAAAGTAAGAAGGATGTAAACATGCTAAATAGAGGTAATCATTATGCTTGAACTAGCTTTTGCAATGGCTCCTCCTCCTGAAGGAGCCGATTCTGGAGGTGGCAGTTTATTGGCTTTGCTACCGCCGATGATTATGATGTTTTTGATCTTCTATTTCATTTTGATTCGTCCGCAGCAGAAAAAACAGCAGGAAGCCAGAAAAATGTTGGATGATTTAAGTGAGGGAGATAATGTGGTCACCCTGAGCGGTATCCATGGAACTATTAAGAAAATAAAAGATGATACGGTGATGTTGCAGATTGCCGATAATGTTCGGATAAAGATCAATCGATCTTCCATAGGTAATAAAAAACAATAAAAGAAAGAATGAATGTACAAAAATCTTAAATGGCGAATCCTTTCAATCCTCATTGTTATTTTTGGGGCAGTTGCTTTGGCTTATCCACTCAAGGAAAAAATTTCTTTGGGGTTGGATTTGCAGGGAGGGATGCATCTGGTTCTCGAAGTTAAAGTTGAAAAGGCTGTCGAGGCCAGCTTGGAGCGTTTTGCCGATGATATCAAGCGTGATATTGGTGAAGAGGATTTAGAATTTGATCGCATTAAAGCCATTTTTAAGAACCTACAGATCAATATCCGTATGGTAGATGCGTTTGATCTTCCACCTGTAAAAAAGATAATGGAAGATTATGTCGTTTTTAAAATGGTCAGCGAAGATTCGGATGGCCTAGGGCTAGTTTATGAATTGGGTCAAGATCAAGTAAAACAGATCCAACAAAATGCGGTGAGTCAGGGGCTAGAAACAATTCGCAATAGGGTGGACCAGTTTGGTGTATCGGAACCAACCATTCAGGTCCAAGGAGAACGACGCATTTTGGTACAGTTACCTGGAGTGAAAGATCCTGAACGTGCCATTAATCTTATCGGGAAAACTGCACGGCTAGAATTTAAGTTAGTCGATGAAGAAAATAGCTTACAAGAGGCCTTGTCTGCAAGTCCTCCAGAAGGGTCTGAGATTCTATACCAGCGAAAAGAGGATAAAGAAACAGGACTAGTTACAAAAGAACCTTATCTCTTGAAGCAGCGAACTGTTTTGACAGGAGAAACTTTGACAGGTGCGGAGGTCAGGTTTGATGGAGATTTCAACGAACCCTATGTCGCATTAAATTTTAACAGTGTCGGTGCAATGATTTTTCATGAGGTTACTAGGGAAAATATTAGAAAACGTTTGGCCATTGTTCTTGATGACAATGTTTATTCAGCACCCGTAATACAGGATGCAATTCCAGGAGGCCGCGCGCAGATAACCGGGCAGTTCACCTCAGAAGATGCACGTGATCTGGCAATCATATTACGTGCAGGTGCGTTGCCTGCCCCCGTTGTAATTTTGGAAAATAGAACCGTCGGCCCCTCTCTGGGGCAGGATTCTATTAACAAGGGAATTAACTCGATTATTTTTGGCGGTGCTTTGGTCGTTATTTTCATTCTTTTTTATTACAAACTCTCAGGCGCCATAGCAGTTACAGCATTGTCTTTAAACATTGTTCTTCTTACGGGAGCACTTGCTTATTTTGGTGCGGCATTGACTTTACCGGGAATTGCCGGAATTATCCTTACGGTCGGCATGGCGATCGATGCCAACGTTTTAGTTTTTGAAAGAATTCGTGAGGAAATAAAACTCGGAAAAACGGTGAGAGCTGCAATTGAAGCAGGTTTTTCTAAAGCGTTTCGTACTATTGTAGATGCAAATATCACTACCTTTATTGCTGCGGTCGTATTATTTCAGTTTGGAACAGGGCCAATTAAAGGATTCGCAATTACTCTTTGTATTGGTATAGCGGCGAGTATGTTTACGGCTGTATTTGTAAGTCGTACTTTTTTTGACTGCACAATGCGCCAGAAAAAACTTGATCAATTGAGTATCTAATTATGCAATTATTTAAACATGAAACACGATTTGATTTTATGGGAAAGATCAAGGCAGCAATGATCATTTCCGGAATTGTGATTCTGATCGGTTTAGGTTCTATAGTTTTTTCTGGTGGACTCAAATACGGAATTGATTTTGCCGGAGGAACTTTAGTTCAATTACAGTTTAAAAGTCCGCCCGATATAGAGGTGATACGTGATGGTCTCAAAACCATTGGATTAGGCGAAAGCACTATTCAGGAATTCGGTTCAAAAAAAGATATCCTAATAAGGGTGGAACGGTCTGAGGAAAAGCTAGAAGCCGTAGGCGCAATGGTTAAGCGCAGCCTTTCTGGAAAGTTTAATTCCGATGAAATTATTGTGGAAAGGGTAGAAATGGTAGGGCCTAAGGTCGGTCGCGATTTACGAGAAAAAGCGCTGCTTTCTATTTTATATGCCGTCATTGGAATCGTTATTTATATATCATGGCGGTTCGAATTTCAGTATGCAATCGCTGCGATCATTGCACTGATGCATGATGTGCTGGTTACCATGGGTGCGTTTTCGATTTTAGATAAGGAATTCACGCTGGTAATTGTTGCGGCATTTTTAACTATCATAGGTTACTCTCTAAATGACACCATTGTTGTTTTTGATCGTATAAGGGAAAATTTACGACGTAAAGGGAAGCTCTCCCTATCGGAAATAATAAACTCCAGTATCAATCAAACATTGAGTCGAACCTTGTTAACATCGGGTACAACTTTGTTGGTAGTGCTGGCATTATTCTTTTTTGGTGGTGAAATAATTCATGATTTTTCTTTTGCTCTTCTGGTAGGGGTTTTTGTTGGAACGTATTCTTCTATTTTTATAGCAAGCGTATTTTTGGTTTATTGGGCTTCCCGGAAAACGGCTCACCGCTAGCGGCCTCCAGTGTCCCACGCCTCGGTGGGAAAAGAAAAATACAGGTTCAGGCTGCAAACTCATTGAAAAATATGACTAAGTATGAAAAGAAAAAATGGTATGATTTGCATTTCACTTGATGCCCATGCTACATTTTTTTAAGTTCCTATTCGAGATGGAGAATTATGACCGTATCGCCTAAGTTACAACTTCAACAATTGGTCCATTTGCAAAATATTGATGACCAAATTTTCGAGCATAAAAAGACTCTCGCAGATATTCCGGTCCAGCTTGATTCTGCGCGTGCAGAACTGGAAGAAAAGAAAAATATTTTAAAAGTTGTAACCGAAGAAATTGAAACCTTGCAAAAGCAGCGGAAAGACTTGGAGTTAGAAGTGCAGGGAGAAAACGATCATATGGCTAAGGCAAAGACCAAACTTCCTGCGGTCAAAACGAATAAAGAATACACAGCCATTCTTGTTGAAGTCGATGCGATCAAAGAAAAAGTGTCGAAAATTGAAGATATGGAACTTGAAGTTATGGAAGCTTTAGAGGTAAAAGCTAAAGAGATTCCTGGTGTTGAGAAAAAATGTAAAGAAGAGGACGCATATTTTAATGAGTATCAGCTAAAAAAAGATAATGAAGAGAAAAGGTTCAAACAAGAACTCGAAGAATTAGTGGAAAAAAGAAAGAACATATCGGCTCAACTGGAGACAGTAATCCTAAAGCGATATGAAAAAATTTCAAACTCCAGAGACGGAAGAGCGGTAGCTGGTCTTCGCGAAAATATTTGTCAGGGGTGCTTCCAACAGGTTTTACCTCAGATGGTCATTGAAGTAAAAGTTGCGGTAAAAATACATCAATGCGGAGGTTGTATGCGCTTTTTATTCTGGGATGAAGTTTCCGAAACTACAGTGCCGAAGTAAACCGGGTGATCGCTGTTTTGGCCCTTGGGTCAAGAGAGAGGAAAGTCCGGGCTCCACAGGGCAGGATACTCCGTAACGCGGAGTGAGGGCGACCTTAAGGAAAGTGCCACAGAAAATACACAGCCTACTCGACTTTTAATGGTCGGCGGCAATGGTGAAAAGGCGAGGTAAGAGCTCACCAGTACTGCTGGTGACAGCGGTAGCTTGGTAAACCCTATCTGGAGCAAGATCAAATAGGAAAGTGTTTGAGGGCTGCCCGTCCGATACTTTCGGGTTGATTGCTTGAGCCTGTTGGCAACAGCAGGCCTAGATTGATGGTCACCGCTTCATTTATTTTGAAGAACAAAACCCGGCTTATGGTTTACTTCGGCTCCCCCATTAAAACAGAACAAACAAGTAGGTAGAGGGACCATTAATATTGTTGTTAAGGGTAGCCCTTTCTATAGTATTTTTGCTAAGATTCCCCAAAAAAATACCAAATTGATCCAGCCAGGATCAAAAACTTCCAGAAATGTCTAAATATCAACGGTTAAGAAGCCGTTAACCCTATTATGTCATATATTATTAAATTTCTAGAAAATACACGTAATGTGGCGGGCGTGGCATTTTTTCTATTTTTTTTGATGATAATGGAAGTGTGGGCTCATGCAGATGAGCTTTTAGAGTCTGAGTTTTTTGAGAATAGTTTTGAAGAAAAAAAAGATCATTTATACTCAAATATTAATGAATCGAAAGCCGTGGATAATGGATCTCATACATCATTTCCGAGAAAACAAGAAAAGCTGAAAGATTCACAAAACAAAATGGAGTTGGACCGTGATTACTTTAAAGGAATATTTTCAGACATAGCCTATATCGGAAGGTCTCCCTTAATATGGGATCGCTCGGACTGGATAACGGCAGGCTGGATTGCGGGTGGGACAGGCATGTTTATAGCTCTGGATGAAGAAATAAATAGTACTTTTAAAAAAAATCGAAGTATTTATACAGAGAAATTGATGGATATCTTTGAACCATTTGGAAATGGCGCGTTTACAGTTCCCGCTTTGGCTACGGTTTATTTTTTAAGCCATTTTCATGAAAATGAAAAAGCCAAACGAACTGCTTTAATTGCAACTGAAAGTTTTCTCATTACGGGTTTATATACAACAGTGCTTAAATATTCGTTTGGGCGCCATCGGCCGCGAACAGGAAATTCATCAACCAGTTTTGATGGGTTCAGCACAAACCGTAACGAGAATTCTTTTCCATCAGGACATACCTCCACTGCGTTTGCCATTGCTACAGTTATTGCAAATGAATATGAAAAAACTCCTTACATAAAACCCATATCATATGGAATTGCCACTCTGACGGGATTGTCCAGGATCAATTATGAAGCGCATTGGGCTTCTGATGTTTTTTTTGGTGCAGCGTTGGGTTATTTCACATCAAAAACCCTCCTTCGATTGCACAATAATAAAAAAGGTCAACACTTTACAATTTACCCAAGGGCCGATAGCCGCGGTGGTGGCATTGTGCTATCTAAAAAATTCTAAAGTTTAATCACTGTTTTTCTGCCCAAAGTGAAAGTTTCTCGCGGTAGATTTTTGCATTGTGCCGTACATCAACCGGGAATTTTGGGTAAAAAAGTATTTTTTTTATGGACTGTGTGAGAGCGGTTTTTGTTCCAAGTTCCAGTAGCTCTTCTTTGAACTTATTTAAAACCACGGACGATTTTAATCTGTTGAGGTTTGTAGGTTCAATAACTATTATCGGCTCCTGTTTGGTTCGCGAGCCTATCCCTACCAAGGCGGAACGTTTGACATCAGGATGTTGATTAAAAATAGCTTCACAGGGGATGGTATAAAGGGTTTTGACTCCGGTGATCACTCGTTGATTTTTTCTACCATAAAACCAAAGCCTATTTTTTTCATCTAGTCTTCCCACATCACCCATTCGATGCCAGAATGAATTGCCGTCTTTAATCTTGGCAAGTTTTGTTAGATCTTCTCGATTGTAGTAGGTTCGGGTTGCCCATGGGGCCTTGATGACAATTTCGCCCACTGTGTTTGGGGCAAGCTGGATGGCCTCTTCCCATTCCAAGATCGGATGATCTAAAATCGCTATTATTTTAATTTCAACTTTTGGTATCGCACGCCCCACACAAATTCCTTCGCCTTTATTAGAGAACTGCCAGGTTTGTTCTAAAATTTCTTGTCGATCTATTAAGGATACTGGTAAGGCTTCTGTGGCTCCATACGGGGTGTGAATTTTACAATCCTCCGTTACAATGTTTTCGAATCGCTGAAGTAGTTTGCCAGAAACAGGGGCCCCGGCCATAATGATGCGTTTTAAAGTGGGAAGTTGAATATTTTTATTTCGACAAAATTGACTAACCGTATCCCATAAAGCAGGCGAACCAAAACTGCTAGAAATTTTAAAATCATTTATTGGGCCAATAATGTTTTTCGGTTCCACCTGTGCGGGTCGAGTGGCGTCCATTTCAGGGATTATGCTTGTAACCCCTAATCCGCTATTGAATAAGCCAAAAAGAGGGAATGTGGGGAGGTCGATTTCATCAGTCTGGATATCAAACTGCTCTTGAAGAACCCTTACCTGATGGTTGAATATGCCATGAGTATATAAAACACCTTTTGCGGGACCTGTGCTACCGCTGGTGAACAGGATTGCTGCAGCATCGTCCTCTTCGATTATGGGCATTTTAAAACCCGTTTGCCTTGAATCTTGTAACTGCCTCAAAGTGGTTCCGCCCCAGAACCATCTTTTACCAATGGTTACATTATGTTCTATGGATTTAAAAGTGGTTGGTAGAAGTTTTCTAATTGCATGCGCAAGTGAAATAGCAATCATTCCCTGTGGTTGTATTTGTTTTATACATTTCAGAACATTTATTTTCCCCAGACCAGGGTCGATTAGGACCGAAACCAGACCAGCTTTGAACATGGCAAAAGCTAATATTACAAAATCTATTCCATAGGGAACCATTAACAAAACCCGATTTCCGGGTTTCATCCCAGACTGAATAAGGCCTGAAGCCAGAAGACTGCTTTCATTCTCGAGCTCTTTAAACGTTTTTTGCTTTCCACTGGATATTTCTACAATAGCAGGAGAATCGGGTTTTTCATCAGCCCACCGCCCCAGTCGACTGGCAATATTGAAAGTTTCTATATTAGTCAAGGTATTTTATAAGGGCATCTTTTACCAGAGGTAAGGTCACCTTTTTTTTCTGAGTATAAGATTCTTGATTTATGGTCGAAATCGCATTTTGTATAGATATAAAGTCTCGCGGAATTCGTGTTAATAGGTAATTAATAATATTTTTTGGCAATGTTAGACTAATATCATTGGCTAGCTTCTGTATAATTTTAGAAGTTGTCTCATCATCTATGGATTTTATTTCTGCCAGCATTCCCCATTCAAATCTGGATGTCAGATAACTTTCCGCATTCTTGATTTTTTCCGGAGAAAAACTACTTGTAAAGGCAACCTTGCCCCCATTGTCAATAATGGTGTTGTAGATGTTATAAAGCTTTTCTTGGGCGGCAGTAGATGAAGCCATCTCCTCAACGTCATCTAATAGAAAATAATCTACATCCATTAATTGCGTTTGTTGCTCCTGTAATGATTTTCCTTCACCTATTTTTTTTGAAAAATCTCCACCTTTAATATAGATGGCACGAGCACCTCTTTCTACTACAAGGTTCCCGATAGAAAGCAGTAAATGGGTTTTACCGAGATTTTCCTGGCCAAATAGAAAAAGCGAATGGTAGAGCGTTTGGTTTTGGCTGCAAAAATTCTTGGCTGCTTCAAAAGCGAAACGAGAACCCTGGGAAATTACAAAGTTAGAAAAATTAAACTCTGGATGTGCAGGGAAATTGAGTAGTAATTGCTTTGGGAATTGGTCGGGCATGGTTAGTTATTCGCCATAAAATACCCGGTTATTTAGGGCCGGCCTGAATTTCTATAATGGTTCTTCCATAATTGGGATTAAGGATAACGGTTGCGGCCCAGCCTTCTTTCTCATAATTCAGTATGTAATTTTTATGCTTAATAGAGTTGACGAGAGTCCACCCTTTATTCAACATTTCGTTTTGGTAGAAAGTGATGACTTTGTCCAGATTTTCCCAGCCAGAAAAAACAATCTTTGCTACTTTAACTGTTCCTGAACCCGATTCATAAATAAAGGACTTGGAATCATCCCGAGAAAAACCAGAAGGAATAGGTATGTCAGAAAAAGGGTAGGCGGTTTCCTGGACAGGGGGGGGTGGCGGAGACCCATCATTTTTAGCGTCTAACCCTAAATCCCATTCTGCACATCCATAAAAGAATAATAAAAAAAATAAAGATAGCGCTGCAGATCTAACCATTTTTAGCACCTCCTAAATACACAACCAGTAATCCTATCATCATTAAAAAAAAACCAACTACTCTTAATGTAGAATCAGGTATCTCAGGCAATTTTTGTGCAAACAATTTTACTTTTTGGGGAAAGCAAAAGTAGGGAATGCCTTCGAATACCATCATTAGACCTAATGCGGAAAGAAAAAAACTCATAACAGGACAAGCCTATGTTTTTCACATTTAAATAAATGCAAAATGTTGACCCATAAAAAGCTTGGTTTGTGTAATGGAATCATATTAACCCATAGTAGCAGTCATTTAGGAGGGCCTATAATCTGCTTGATTATCATTTATCTATTATTTTGAGTCAATATCTAAATTTAAAAATTAAAGTACGGTTAGGAAGGTTGAACTACGGGTTTTGAGGTTGTAAATGGTAAAAAGAACATTATATAATTACAAATAATTCTTTTTTCCCCTTTAAATGTCCGTTATTTAAGTTGGATTGTTAATTAGGGTGTATTGCCTGAATTAAAAATATTTAATCGTTATTTAACCACAGTTTAATATCAACCGAATACAGTTGATATATTACATTTGTGTTGTTTAAGACCGAGTTTCTATACACAAATGCTTCATATGCGAAAACAAATTAAAAGCTTATCCAATTGAGGGTTAATAAAAATGCACAAATCTTTTCAATTTTTATTTAGTTTAACTAGCGCAATTTTCCTTTTTATTTTTTCTGTGGTCTCCACCCCTAAATATTCGTTTGCATTGAGCAGTGCTGCACAACCACTCTCGAGCAACTTATTTGTGAATATTGCTAAGAAACTGAACCCCGCAGTGGTAAATGTAAGTACAAAAGCAAAAGTAGAAACAACGCGCAGGAATTTTCGTCCTCCTGGGGGTAGTCGACCAGGCCCCGGCCAGAGACGTTCACCTGACTCTTTTCGTGATTTTTATGACAAGTTTTTTGGGGAACAACGACCTAACCAAAAACCCAAAAGCGGTATGGGATCAGGGTTTGTAATAGATAAAGAGGGTCATATCCTGACTAACAATCATGTAATAGAAGGTGCGCAGGAGATCATTGTTACGCTCGAGGATGCAGGTAGCGAAAAAGAATATACCGCCACCTTGATCGGTTCTGACTCAAAAACTGATATTGCTTTAATTAAGATTAATCGCGATGAGAATACCCCTAAAGAATTTCCATTTTTGAGATTAGGAAGCGCTGAGCATCTTGAAGTAGGCGAATGGGTCGTGGCTATTGGAAATCCTTTTGGTCTTAGTCATACCGTTACAGTAGGAGTGGTGAGTGCTTTAGGGAGAAGTATTGGCTCGGGTCCCTATGATGAATTTATACAGACTGATGCATCGATTAACCCAGGTAATAGCGGTGGCCCTTTGATTAATATAGAAGGCGAAGTAATCGGAATTAATACTGCGATTATCTCGGGTAATAGCGGTGGTAATGTGGGTATTGGATTTGCCATACCTATTAATATTGCAAAGGGAATTTTAAAAGACTTGAAGGAGAAAGGATCAGTAACCCGTGGCTGGCTAGGAGTTATGATTCAAAAAATTACCCCTGAACTTGCAAAATCGTTTGGGCTAAACCAGAGCGAAGGAGCCTTGGTAGGCGATGTTATACCAGGTGGGCCAGCATTCAAGGGAGGGGTCAAGCGAGGTGATGTCATTGTAAGGTTTGATGGTAAAGATGTAAAAGATATGGAAGACTTGCCAAAAATAGTTGCCGCAACAACTCCCAATTCGGTTGTGAATGTAGAGATTGTTCGTGAAGGTTCTCCTAAAACTTTGAGTATAAAAATAGAAACTCTTACGGACACGCAACCAACTGTAGTCGCCAAAGCAGACCCGCTAGGTATGCAACTTCAGGATATTACCCCGGAATTGGCAAAAAGCCTAAAGTTAGAAGGTAATCAGGGTGTGTTGGTTTCAGATGTGACCCCAGGCAATTCTGCCGCAGAGTCTGGGATTCGCCGGGGAGATGTTATTTCAGAAATGAATCGTACCCCCATCACTAACATGAAAGATTACCAACGTTTAGCAGGCTCTGTAAAAACAGGTGATTCTGTTCTTTTTCTTGTTAAAAGGGGAGGCACAACGATTTATATAGCTGTTAAAGTGGGATAGAGGATATCTTGTCTAAGATAAATAGGGAAAGCTAGGTTATCTAGCTTTCCCTCTACAATTACTTTTAACTTCTTTTTTATATTAACGTGCGCATCTGTTGGCTTTGGTTTTTTTGTGTTTCGTTTTGCTTGATGCGTCCTCCGGTCTGGCAAGGGATATTATGTGACGCTGGAACCTTAAAATGAAAGAAGCGGATAAAAAGGAAATTGAATCATTAAGAAAAACGATACATACGCATGACCATCAGTATTACGTCAAAAACTTTCCTAGCATTTCTGACAGGGAATATGATTCTCTCTATCACCGCCTTAAAGAACTAGAAAGCAGATACCCGCAATGGGTGACACCTGATTCGCCTACCCAGCGTGTGGGTGGGAAAGTAGAGCAACGATTTCGACAAATTACGCATCCCGCCCCAATGCTCAGCCTGGACAATACCTACAATGTGGATGAGGTACGTGCATTTCACCAGCGCATAATAAAAGGTCTTCCAGATGTTGCAGAGGATTCCATTGAATATATTGTTGAGTTGAAATTTGATGGATTAGCTGTAGCTCTAACCTATGAAGATGGAAGGCTTGTGCGTGGTACTACACGCGGCGACGGGAAAAAGGGTGAAGACATTACAGCAAACCTGAAAACTATTCGTTCAATTCCTCTTGAAATCTCATCCGAACCGTTTAAAAAAATTGAAGTACGCGGTGAAGTTTATATGCCTAAAAAAGAATTCCAAAGGTTAAATGCCATCCGTGAAGTCGAGGGAGAATCACCTTTCGCCAACCCAAGAAATGCTGCTGCAGGAGCTCTTAGAGTACTTGACCCCGCTATTACCGACTCGAGAAAGCTGGGGATATTTATTTATACAGTGGGTTTTTTGGATAATAATTTTTGCAAGACTCATTTTGAGTTGCAGCAAACACTTGCGTCTCTTAGGTTTCCGATAAATGAACACAATCGTTTGTGTTCCAATTTTGAAGACACAATTGCTATCATCGAAGAGTGGCGACAAAAAAAGAATAATTTAGCTTATGAAGTAGATGGTTTGGTTATTCAGCTGAACTCCTTAGCCTATAGAAAAAAATTAGGGAATACATCTAAATTCCCACGATGGGCGGTGGCCTATAAATATGAAGCCGAACAAGTAAAAACAGAAATTTTGAAAATCGTATGTCAGGTTGGTAGGACGGGTTCCATTACTCCTGTTGCATATTTAGATCCGGTATTTGTTTCAGGATCTACTGTTAGTCGAGCCACATTACATAACGAAGACGAAATCAAACGAAAAGACATAAGGGTTGGTGATAGAGTTGTTATAGAAAAGGCGGGAGAGATCATCCCTAAAGTTGTACGTGTGATCGATCCTGCAGCAAAACGGAAAGCCCCGTTTAAAATGCCTTCCGTCTGTCCCGAATGCCAGACAAAAATTTTCAGGTCCGAAGGAGTAGCAGCCTGGCGCTGCGTCAATGCGACCTGTCCGGCGCAGCTGAAAGAGCGTCTTAAGCATTTTGCCTCCCGCAAAGCCATGGATATAGACCATATGGGTCCGGCAGTGATAGAGCAACTGGTAGAGTCGGATCGAGTTAAAAATTTTTCCGACTTGTATACCCTAAAGCAGGATGAAGTGGCTGGTCTCGAACGGCTTGCTGAAAAATCTGCGCAAAACTTGATAGATGCTATCGAAAAAAGTAAAAAAGCAGGATTGGCCCGGTTGCTTTTTGGATTAGGTGTACGACATGTGGGGCAAAGAGCGGCTTCCATCCTCGCCGAAACTTTTCGGTCCATTAAAGCACTAAGAGAAACACCTTATGAGGACATGGAATCTGTGATGGAAATCGGTCCTGTTATAGCCGAAAGTCTGAAAAGTTTTCTCGACCAGAAAGCCAATGTGAAGGATATAGAAAAACTTTCGAGCATGGGTGTCGTAGTAGAAGAGAAGGGAGCGGCAAGAAAAGAGGGTGCTTTGACGGGAAAACAATTTGTGCTTACAGGAACTCTCTTAGAATTTTCCCGGGACGAAGCGAAGGATAAAATAGAATTGTTGGGAGGAAGAGTCACCTCATCCGTTTCAACGAAAACAGATTACGTTGTGGCAGGAAAAGATGCGGGCTCGAAATTGGCAAAGGCAAAAAAACTTGAAATAACCGTTCTCGAAGAAAAAGAATTCCAAAAGCTGATTGAATCGGATTGATGTTATTTGGAGGTAGAACGTGCGTGAGGGCGTCTTCGTTGAACTCCCTTGCCATTTCGAGGACGATTATTGGATTGGGTTTTTGCTTTGGCTGCTGGCGCACGGCGACGTTTTCTTGCAGGTGGCGTTCCTACTTTTTCCTCAAGGTATAAATCTTCATCTGCCCAGGCCACGGGTATTTTCTTTTTGAGGTATACCTCGACACGCTCTAGATGTTGTGCAAAGTCTTCGCAGCAAAGGGTGATAGCAGTGCCTTTTTTACCTGCTCTGGCAGTGCGGCCAATTCGATGGACATAATCTTCCGCGTCCTGGGGAAGATCGTAGTTGATGACATGGGTAATATCATCAACATGCAATCCACGCGATGCAACATCGGTAGCGATCATGATATAAATGTTTCCTTTTTGGAAATCTTCTAATACTTTTATGCGTGCCTTTTGATGAAGATCGCCGCTTATTTGACCCGAATTATAGCCATTATGATTTAGCTTCCATTCCAGTTGTTCCGCTTCAATCTTTGTGTTACAGAAAATAAGAACTTTTTTCCCTTCTTCCTTTTTTAATAGTCCCAGTAGAAGATTGAATTTTTCGTGTTGGCCAACATGAAAAAGAGACTGCTTTATTTCATCTACAACCGCTTTCTCAGGTTCAATGACAACTTTAACGGGATTGTTCATATGCTCATAGCAAAGTTCCATGACTCGATAATTGAGCGTCGCAGAAAATAACATTGTTTGTCGTTTATTGTAGGGGGAGCAACTGCGGAAGAGATAGCGCAAGTCTTGAATGAAACCCATATCAAACATGCGGTCTGCTTCATCCACAACTAACACTTCGATTCGTTTCAGGCTAAAGAATCGTTGCTTGTAAAAGTCGATCAATCTTCCCGGAGTAGCGATGAGGATATCAACTCCGGATTTAATTTGGTTACGTTGTTTTTCATAGTCGACTCCACCAATAATGCAAGCTGATTTAAAGCCGCAATATTTTCCAAGTAGTAAGGCATCCTTCTCAATTTGTCGTGCTAGTTCCCGGGTGGGTGCCAGAACCAAAGCTCGAGGTCCTTCTTTTCCTTTGGCTGCAGGGTCAGGTTTGTTTTCTATTAAACGAGTGAATAAAGTGATTAAAAAAGCTGCGGTTTTACCAGTTCCTGTTTGCGCCTGTCCTGCGAGATCTTTTCGAGACAGAGTAATGGGAAGAGACTTGCTCTGAATGGGGGTACAAGTTTTGAATTCAGCACTTCGAACACCTTTTAGAACAGGTTCAGGAAGCAGTAACGATTCAAAATTAATGAGTTCCAAATGAATACTCCATTCCGCAGAAATTGCTGCGGGTCTGTTTAGGTATAGTTTTTCTTCAACGGGAAAACGATTTATGGATTAATGAGGCATTGCCATTTATGCTTATGGGAGGGAGGCCTTAAATATCAATCGTTTGCTTCTTATTCTCGTTGGCAGGAGCTATTATGATGGGCTTGCTGGGCTTTTGCAACCCCAATTTCATTTTGCTTGACTTTAAAGGGGGGGAAATGTTTAAATCCTTCCTTGATTTTATATCCGGCCAAGGCCCCGATTGACAACCTCTCCGAACGGAATACAACTAATTTTTATTAGGCTTTTCAATGGTTTTCATGTCGTGAGGGTTCTGGATAGAAACATGTTATCAAAGGCTCGTTCAGGGCAATGAGTTTAGAGTCAGTCATGGCAAAGAATTAAAATGTTTGCCCCGTTTTGAGGTATTTTTGTGATTCAACATGATGTAGTGATCGTCGGTGCTGGTCTTGCAGGAATGCGCTGCGCTCTTGAGGTTTGTAAAGAACTCGATGTCGCAGTTTTGACCAAGGTTTATCCCTCCCGTTCGCATTCTGGAGCAGCCCAGGGTGGAATTGCGGCTTCTCTTGGAAATTCTGAGCCGGATAGTTGGGAAGAGCACATGTATGATACCGTCAAAGGCGGTGATTTTCTAAACGATCAGGATGCGGTCGAGGAATATGTCAAGGCGGCACCCAGAATTATCTATGAGCTAGAGCACATGGGTTGTGTTTTCAGTCGCACCCCAGATGGAAAGATAGCGCAACGTAGTTTTGGTGGTCATTCAAAGCCTCGTGCCTGCTTCTCCGCCGATCGAACCGGTCATGCAATTTTACATGCTCTTCACGAGCAACTTATAAAAAACTCCAAGTCCGTTAAAATTTATAATGAGTGGTATATGCATTCTCTGGTGGTCGATGGTGACCGGTGCAATGGTGTGATTGTAAGTAATATTCAAACAGGTGAAGTCGAAGTTATTCGGGCTAAAGCTGTGGTCTTTTGTACCGGAGGTTATGGCCGCGTATTTAAAATTACATCCAATGCTTTTGCCAGTACCGCTGATGGCGTTATGGCCGCTTTTGAGGTTGGTATTCCCCTTGAAGATCCAGAATTTGTGCAGTTTCATCCTTCTGGATTATACCGACAGGGTAT